>RRZU013158214.1_pt1 | contig 10772 bp, 5 predicted proteins | sample 2165561 | NCBI WGS metagenome assembly RRZU01 (sample SAMN10456909, study PRJNA506462) | wastewater metagenome | isolation source: wastewater sludge | place: USA: Moscow, Idaho | reverse complement strand
CCGGCGCGTGGGCACCGGGCCCGACGTGCTGTTCGTCCACGGCTGGCCCGTAAGTGGCGCCACTTTCCGCGGCCTCCTGCCGCACCTGGCGGACCATGTCACCTGCCACATCATCGACCTCCCCAGCGCGGGGTCGAGCCGGGTCACTGCCACCACCCCCCTCTCGATCGCACAACACATCACCTCGGTGCGACGCGTGGTCGACCTGCTGGACCTCGATCGGGTGGCAGTGGTCGGTCACGACAGCGGCGGCATGATCGCTCGTCATGCCATGGCCGGTGACGATCGGTTGGCGGCCATGGGACTGATCGATACAGAGCAATCTCAGGGACTCAACCTGCGGTTCAAGATGTTCCTGGCCAACCGGAAGGTGCCCGGCTTCGGATCGATCCTCGGTTGGCTGGCAGGGAACAGGACCCTGCGCCGCAACGGTTTCGTCCTGGGCGACGCTTTCGTGGATCGGTCGCTGCTCGACGGCGAGTTCGACGAATTCTTCCTGCAGCCGCTGGCGAACGACCCCGCGTACCGGAACGCGACCATGAAGGTGCTGGAAAGCTTCGACACGCGGTACGTGCATGAGTTGGGCGCTCTGCATCGGCAGATCGAGGTGCCGGTCCAGCTGGTCTGGGGCGAGCAGGACAAGTTCTTCCCCGTCGAGTGGGCACGCGAGATGGTGGCGGACTTCCCCGACGCCCAACTGGCGGTGGTGCCGGACGCCGGACTGTTCTCGCACGAGGAACGCCCCGCCGAGGTGGCCGCTGCCCTATTGCCCACGTTGACCCGCTGAGCTCGTCCGTCAGGTGCGGAATCGAATGCGGCGGACGGGACCCGACTGCGTGTCTCCCATCCCCCTGACCTGCACCGAGTAGCGTCGATCGCGCTTCAGATGTGCGACGTACCGCAGGTGTCCGGCGGTCAGGGATCGCCACGAACCGAATCGGTGCCCACCGGGCGCGGTCACCCGCACTTGGTGACTCTTCGCATCTGGCGCCGCACGCCAGCGGAACACTGCCACCGACTTCTTGGGGCCTACGGCCCGGACCTGGACACGCAGCCGCCCGACCGGTCCGATCTTGGCCTTGGAGGTGACGGGGGCCGGCGCCTTCGGTGTCACACGTTCGCTGGCGATCGATGCTCGACCGGCACCTCGAACGTTCGTGGCGGCCACGGTGAACGTGTAACCCTGTCCGTTGCGCAGGCCGGTCACCGTACAGGTGAGGCCCGGGGTGGTGCACCGACGCCCATCTGGGGCAGACGTGACGGTGTAGCTGGTGATAGCGGCGCCGCCGTCGTCGATCGGAGGGCGCCAGGCGACTGTGGCGCGCCCATTCCCACCGACAGCGACCACAGCGGTCGGCGGTTGGGGCGTCGTGCTGGGAGTGACGGGGGCACTCGAGGCAGATGAGGGGCTGTCGCCTGCTCCGTTCGTGGCCACGACCGCGAACGTGTACCGAGTTCCGTTCGCAAGTCCGGCCACTGTGCACGCGAGCCCGGCAGTCGTGCAGGTCTGCCCACCGGGAGAAGCGGTCACGGTGTACTGGGCGACAGGCTCCCCGCCGTGCTGCGTCGGTGCCGGCCACAAGACCCGCGCACTGCGATCTGCGCTGCTGGCGGTCGGTCGTCCCGGCGCCGCCGGCGCCTTGATCCCTTCGAGGTTGCTGACCGTGGCGGCGACGCTGTCGCCGTTGCCATTGGTGGCGACCACGTCGAAGGAATAGCGCTCCCCCGCCGTGAGCCCGGTCACTGCACAGGACAACCCCTGTGTCTGGCAGGTAGCCCGGCCCGGGTTTGCGGTGACCCTGTAGCTCGTCACCGGCGAGGACCCGTCGTCGATCGGTGCTCGCCAAGTCAGGCGCGCCGTGTCAGTGGTCCGCGTGCCAGAAACCGAGCGCGGCGCCGTGGGCAAGGTTGTGGGCACCCCCAGAACGAGGTCCGACACGCCGTTGGTGTCCCCAGCGGCGACCATGGGAAGACCGGTGACGAGTCCGCCGACATCCCGGCCGACCGCGGGGAATGGATCGGTCCAGGTGGAGGTGGGCCACTCCCAACTCAACTGCCAGTCGATGGCCTGTGAATCGGTTCGGTATGCGCCCAGGAAGGCGTGCTGCATCTTGTGGAGAAGGAAGTCACTTCCTCCCAACACCATCCGCCGGCCTTGATCGGACATGGCCTGGATCCGGTTCACGTTCCACCCGGCCGGTCGTGGCGTCGGCAAAGCGCGGGATGTTCCCTTCCCAAGATCTCGGATAGTCAGCGCACCATCCCCTTGGCACTGATAGGTGAGGAAGCCACCATCTGGGGTGGCTGCCAAGAGCTCGCCACCGACACTGCACGGCAAGCCATCGGAACCGATGGCCACAATTGACGCAGCTCCGCCATCGACCGGGTAGGACTCCAGGGTGGGCGCCTGGACGCCCGGCGTCACTGGGGACCCGTTGTATGCCAGGATCGCTTCTCGCCGGAATCCGAGAATCTGCAGTTGCGTGGCGTCGGGAGCGACGACGTCGTCTCGACCCGTTGCTGTCGAGTAGACGTGCAGCGCGACCGAGCCATTCCCGTTCGGCCACGGGTAGCCGACGTATCGACCATCAGGACTGATCTTGGCGCCCTGAACGACGAGAGACTCATTCCAGGTCAGTCCCACCCGATCGGCCGGCCCAGGGTTGACCCTCGTGCGTTCACCGGTTTCGACATCCAGCAGCACGAGGTCCGAGACGTTGTCAGCATCGCCGGCGACCACGCCTTCTCCGGCTGGGAACACGTGGACGAGGACGCTTGAGCCATCAGCGGAGGCTCCTAGCACATCGACCGATGAGCCCGGACTCCCGCCGCCCGGCCCTACGTTCCAGGCTTTCAACCGCCCGTCCCGCCGGGTTGCTCGGAAGGGCGTGGAAAGTCCAGTTGCTTGGCCCGCGCGACGGGCAACTCCAGCATTACGCACCGAACCCACCACAATGTCATCGGTCAGCATCGCGTAGTCGAACGTCGTCGCTCCTTGGAGTTCGGCTCCGTCGGTGTCCACCAGTCGTGTGGTCGCGGGTATCCCGTCAGCGGGGTCTTGTGCGGGCAGCGAACCACGTACGAGCCCCGCACCCGGACTTTCCGGCACCAGGACCACTGTGGCGGGGTTCGTTCCCTGCGCCACCGCGTCGTCCTCGAGAGGTAAGGCAACTGTGGTGGAGGTGCCGGCGGCGCCAGCCGGGACCTGTACGGTCTGGCCGTCGGAGAAGCGCTCATCAGACAGTTCCACCCGCCAACTGCTGGGACTGTCACTATCCGAGTCACGGACGATGCGCAGTTCGCCGGGCTGTTCTGCTTCGATGGCGTGCTGACTGAACTGCAGGTGGACCGGATGCACGACGTCAGTTTGGGCTCCGGTAAGCAGCACCGTCGCGTCCACGCTGCTTCCGCTACCGGACTGTAGTTCCAGCCATTCGGTGTCGCTGCCCTGTGGCGCCCACCCGACTCGGGTCTCTTGTCCGGGGCACCAGGTGCTCCCAAAGAACGCCTCTCCGCCAGCAGTGCCTGAAGCCACGCGACCGCAGTCCACAGTTGTCTCGGTGCCGTCCTGGCGCAGGCCCGCGACACGTGGCGGGTCGTCCCAGTTCGCTGCAGTCCGGTCGACGACCGTCGCTGCCACCGGTCCACTGTCTGTGTCCACGTCGCTCAGATATCGGGTATCTGCGTCGACCCCGATGGTGACCGTCTTGGCCTGAGGGTAGGTCGCGGTGTCCTGAGCGCCGGCGCCGACCAGAAGGGCACTGGCAGCCCGGACGATTCCCGACCCGGTGATCGGTGCCGACAGCCACCGCGTCGCTGTGCGCGTGACTACGTCAACGCCTGGATTGCTCATCGTTGCCGCCTGCACCCCCGACCGGCAATCCGATGAGATGTCGTCGACGGCACAAGGGTTACCGCGCGGAGGAGAGACACCCGCATCCGCCAACAGGGCCAGCACCCCGGCCGTGTAGGGCGCCGACATGGAGGTTCCTGACATCGTGGTCCAGGGCCACCAAGGTGCGTTGGCACGCGCTGAACGCATGTTGTTGCCGGGGGCCACCACATCGACACCTGGGCGCCCGTCCGCCGTCGGGCCTTGCGACGAATATCCGGGCAGCCATTCCCCCCATGGCCCGGCGTTGGCTGCGCCGACCGTAGTGGCGAACTCCGCGACCGCGGGGACCGCCAGGGTTCCTGCTCTGTCGCCGCTGTTGCCCGCCGCCACCACCACCTGGACCCCATCAGCCACCAAACGGTTCACCAACTGGCTGGTGGTGTCGGTGCCGTCTGCATTCGCCACGTTGGCGCCGAGGGACAGGTTCACGACTTCGATCCCGTACTCCTCGTGGTGTTGCGAGACCCATGTGAGTGCAGCATCGACCTCGGACATGAGGCCGGAGTTGGTGCAGGCGAACACCTTCAGATCCACCAGACCTGCTCCGGGCGCCACCCCCATGTACTCGGGGTCCCGTTCATCGGGGGCGGACCGTGAACCCTTCCCGTTACCGGCGACGATTCCTGCCACGTGCGTGCCGTGACCGACCTCATCCCAGACGCCGGTGATATCAGGTCCGGCGCCGCAAGACTCCGGCCGTGCGGTGAAGTCCCGATGCAACAGCACTTTGCCCGCCAGACTCGGCAAGGTGTCGTCGATCCCGGAGTCGATCACTGCGACGTTGACGTCGGCTGGGGTGACGGTCAAGGCGTCGCCGTCGCCGTCGCCGTCCACGCCAAGTCGATCTCGGGCTTCGGCGAGGAACGGGTCCATGTCGGCAACGCCTTGGTCCGGGCTCATCGAGTACAGCGTCGCCTGAGGGTCGACGTCGGACAGATCGATGGAGGAGCCCCCTTCCGAGGGCTCTCGGATTCCACGGGGCGTGAGGATCCCGGCTGCAACGGCCGCCTGCCGCGTCTTGCGTGACACGAAACCCGCCGCCTGTTCGCGACGGAGCTGCGCAGCGATGCGCTGAGCTGCTGGAACCCCACCTGATTCCATGGGGTCGATTCGGACGATGGGGTCGCTCTCCACGAACTGCACCCCGGGCAGCTGCGCCAATCGGTCGAGGTCCGATCCCGAGACGATCCCGGTCAACCGGTTGCGGCTTCGGGTTTCGACGTCACCGATCGAAACGTCCTGCTCTTTGGCCTCGCCCACGACCCGGTTCGGCGATCGGTCCGTCGACACCCGAACGCGCACCCGTTCGCGGGGATTCTTCGCCGCCGTCGCAGCAAGTGAATCCGCTACCTGATCGCGATCACGATTGCTCGGCCAGCCCCGGCTGGCCTCCCTACGCACCGGATGAACCGACGGATTCGCGGTGGCGGTGGCGGCGGTGCTGATAGCCGCCGTGGCCGACGTGGCTTGCGATGGCCCCGCCGCGGCCGTTCCGGACGGCCCGGCGAGAACGAGCCCAAGGCCTACACAAGAGACCGTGCTCAACAGACGTCGATGACGCATGACCGACTCCCCCTCTTGAACCACCCGTCGCGACCCCCCGCCGCGAAGACTGTTCAGCAGACAGGGTACGCCGGACACCTGCGATGCGTCAGCGCCCGTGATACCCGAACGCGCGGAGAACCGCGGTCACAGTTTGCCTGGACGGGGCGGGTGGCTGAGGCGATCGTCAAGATGAGCGCCTGACCCGCGGCACCACGCCCGTGGTGGGCGGAGTCGGCGTCACCCGGATGATCATCGCCGTAGTGGCTTCGCTGAGGCTCCCAGTCCCACGGGCCACCCGGAACCCGCTCGGCATCCCCAGGCAAAGCAGGGACACCGCAGCCACAGCCAGGAGGGAAACGACGTACACGGCGATCGACTGGGCCGCCACGCCCTGCGCGACTCCCGGAACGACACCGATCACGGCCAAGGGCAGCAGAACAACCGCCCCCGCCACGGCGACGCGGACACCCATCGACCGGCGGACACGGGAGGTCCCCGAAAGCCGGTCCAGCGCCGATTGGGCGATCGCGAACCAGGCGACGACGACCAATACCCCGGCCAACACATCTGCGGGACGATGCCAGTCCAAGGCGATGGTGGCGCACCCACCGGCGATGGCCAGGATCGGAAGGCCCACCACGACCGGGCGCCAGGCGCGAGACACCGGCAGCATGGCCGCGACCCCCAACGCGGTCGCCAACAAGAAGGTCACGGTGCCCGATGGCAACGAGTTTCCGGTACCGACCTCGGGATTCACCACCAGCTCAGGTCGAACGAATACGAAGGCTTTCAGGATCTGCGTCGTGAGGTTCGCGGCCAGCACTGTGACGGCGATGACGGCACCGACGAGGAGCCGGCGCTGGAGCCACCCCAGCACCAGGGGTGCTGCGACGGCCACGACGATCGCCCGGTCATTGGCCAACGTCGCCAGCAGGGTCTGAGCCCACTCGGGGTCGCCGTGGGCAGCGTCGGAACCCATGACCGCGGCGTCTTCGACCAGTTGTCCGCCGGTGGTACACACCGCCGTCACATACAGGCCCAGGAGCACCGCTGCGGCGGCGGCGATCGTTCCCAGAACTGGTTGGACGACGAGGCGGACTGCGCCGACCAGTGCACGTGCGACGGATCCAATTGAGCGGGACATGGCACTGTCATTGCCCATTCGGGCAGGAGCAAGCACGGCACCCCCGCCGGATCGTTCCGGCAACTCAATGGACCGCCCAGCCGACGCGGGAGCGGGTCAGCGCTTCAGCCGGACAATGGCACTTGAACTGGCACCAACGCCATGCTGTGGTTTCAGGCGCGCGCGGTAACGACCCCGCGGCAGGTTGATCACCATGCGCTCCCTGTGACCATGGGTCCTTGGCCGCTTGACCACTGACCAACCTCTGCGGCCGGAACGTGTCACGGTCACCCGGTAGTCACCCTTCCTACGGTTGGGGTCCACATCGACGAGTAGGACAGAGCGCCCTTTCCGCGCTTTGGCGGTGACCCTGCTGTCCAAGGGAGGCTTTGGTCGAGGGCTTGCGGTCGGCGACGGCGAGGGTCGCGGTGCGCCGACGACCCGGACCGTCACTTCAGCCGATGTGGCCAGCACTTCCCCACCCGAGATCAGTCGCACCCTGAGCCGGGCAGTACCAGCGGATGCAGCTGCAAGTTCAGCAGTGGCATTCCACCGGCCGCTGCGCAGACCCACCGGCGTGCCCGTGGAAAGCCACAAGTCACCGACACGCTCTTGTACCTGCACCCGGGCTTCGGGTGTGGCATGGCGCGTCTCCCCAGTGAGCGCAACCTTGCCGCCAACTGTCGAGGTGGGTGCGGACAAGGACACCGCGGCCTGAGGCACGCCGACGCCCTGCCAGGCATGCGCATGTCGCACTTCGTCACGGCCGGCCGACACCCAGCCGACGGCGCGCTGTCCGCCCACGGATCGGATGGCGCCAAGGGTCGCCCCGTCCGGCAGAGGCTGCGGCTCGGCAACCCCGTACCTCGACCACAACACGGGCAGAGCGCCGGAGTTGCCCACGGCGATCCCGCTGTCCAACACTCTCGTGCTTTGGCGTACGACTGAAGCAGGCTGCCCTGTCACTTGTTGGAGCGGATGGCGCACCAGACCGTCAGTCAGGACCGGTAGGGAGTTGCCGACGGCATCCGGGGGAGGAGCGAGGAGTCGAACGCCATCGGCGTTGATGTCCGTCGTGCGACCCGGTTCCGTTGAGACGAGCCTGCCGCGCGCGTCCCAGAGCGTCGCAACTTGGTCGATCTCGCCCACCACGGTCCCATCAGCAGCGATCCCAGCAGCCGCGCTGTTGACGTCATCCACTGATTCCAGGATGCGAGGTTGATCGTCCGCGGTGTCCCACACCACAGCCCGCGTCTGGGATCCGCCTGCGAATCCCGCGATGCTCCCGTTGCGATTGATGCTCGTCGCATACGTGTCTGAGGCTGATCCCACTGGCAGGATGCGCAGCGAACCGTCGGCTCGACGCAGCCATGCGCGCGAGGCGCCCCCTGCATCCTTGCCCGTCCCCACGGCAAAACCATCTTCGGCAAAGTCGAACATGACTTCGTCCTCCAAGCCAGGGATATCGATCACCTGGGGCTGGCTGGTGGGACCTGTCCACACGACCGGAGCCAGGTCGCCGTCGAGCGGTGCGGCGTTCCCACCGATCGTGTTGCCGTCAGCCGAGACCCCGATTGCCTCCGACCTGCCGCCGAAGTCCTTCAAGTTGCCCACATCGGCCGCGGCAACCGCTGCCGCTGTCCGGGACGCGGCTTGGCCGCCCCCGTTGCGGATTTCGCCCCACGTGCTGATCACTACCGAGATGTCGGAGATGTCGACCACCCCATTGCGGTTCTGATCAGCTGCCCGGTCGCCCGTGCCCCACCGAGAGATGATGATGGACAGGTCCGCGATGTTCACGATCCCGTCGAAGTTCACGTCGCCGTCGCTCACGCACTGAGCGCCGACTCCATTCAGGTCGGGCAACCGGTCGAGGACCGAGGCGGGGAGCCTGAACGGCCCCCGTACTCCCTTGTTCATCAGACATGAGTAGACACCCGTCGTCTGGATATGGCGGCGCCGCCCTCGGCTGTCGACGAACCAGGCGGTCTTCTGAGGCTTGGGGTCTGCATCCCACTGAACGACAGTGGAGAAGTAGGCCTGCAAGGGATTGACCGGAGGGGGTGGCGGGGGCGGTGGCGGCGCAGCCGCGACGGTGTTGCTCGCCCAAATAGCACGGCCGGGAGCGTAGAGAACAAGGTTCTGATCGTCTTGGAGGACCAGGGTCCGCCCGCCCTTTCCGTTCGTGAACGTCGACCAGATCGCCTTGCCCTGCGCCGTATAGAGCACCAGGTTTCCATCGGACTGCATGATGAGTCGTTGGCCACCAGGCGTCCGTGTCGTCCACACGGCTCGGCCCTCGGCATAGAGCACGAGGTTGCCATCGGAGGCTTGGAGGGCCAACTCGTAGCGCCCGTTCGCCGACCGTAGCGTGGAGCCCCGTTCCAGCGCCTGGTCGATCTCTAGGCGGTCTCGGGGCGCGGGGACCTGCGCCGGTGGTTGCTGCGGTGGCGGGGCCGGCTGATTCCAGGGAGCACGTCCCAAAGCGCTGTTCATCGCCGCCCTGCCCAGGGGTGTGACGGCCGCGGAGTCGTAGCTTCCGGTGTGGATACCCCGACCGGTAGCTGCACCCAACATGGAGTGATCGCAGACGATATCGCGCGCATAGCAGATCGAGTGGATCCGATTTGTCATGGTGGCAGGGAGCAGGTGTTGTCGCGGGGCCGCAAAGGCAGCGAAGTTGTGCGCCACACCGAAGAAGACGCTGCCCGCGCTCCCGTAGCGGGTCATGTTGTCCGCCGGCAGCCGATCCCCATCGGCGATCAAGATCGCCCCCGCGACGCGGTCCAGTTTGGCGCCGAACCCCTGATTCGCCAAGTCAATGATCGCGCGGTGCATGACCATCGCCCCCTGCGAGTAGCCCATCAGAATGATCTGTTCGTTCGGGCAGTCACGCGTCTTCAACTCCTGAACGACGTCCCAAACGCCATCCTCCAGCCCAACGAAGTAGTTGCCAATTGTCGCGGGAACGATCGACACCGGTACGTCATTCGCCGGGTATTTGAGCGACCACATTGCTGTCCGGGTCCCCGGCCGAACGGACATCAACCGGCCCTTCGCAGCCACGTAAGCGGCATACACCTGAGGTCCAAAGCCGGTGCCCCCGTCGTACTTGTCGGTGGCATCCGTGACACCAGACTGGCTCTGGCCTGAGCCTCGCGCCCCGACGAAGAGGACTTCCTGGCAGGCCGGCGCCAAGCCCGCGGACGCCGGAGCGGGAACGCACAGGACGGTGAGCAGAACTGAGGTGACGGCGCCCACTACCAGGCCCCGGCGCGACCCCCTCACGATCGCCCGGATCGCTGGGAGCATCCGACACTGCGCAGCTGCACTCTATTTGTCATTCCCCGCCTCTTCTCACCACCGAGTCAGGGTGAGTGCATCACGCCCCGCCTCCTGGCCAAAGGCGCTGATGTCCCCTGTTCTGGGGGCATCAGTGGTCCAGGCCACGCATCGAGCATCCGCTCAGCGGTGCCGTCTGACCACCAGGACGACGGTGAGGACCAGGGCGGCCGGAGTCATCACCTGGACGAGGCCAAGCCCGAGGCGGCCGACGGTGGCTGGCACGGCATCGGACCACGCTGCTGCACCGACGGCCAGGAGGCCGACGAGCAAGATGGCCGCCGCTCCGAGGCCGATCACCTTGGTACGCACACGGCCACCGGCGCCATCCGGGGAACCAGGAGGCGGATGCCGCGGCTGTTCCAGTTGCACACTGCGATTGCGGCTCGTCCCAGTGTCAGAACGGCGGCGGCCACTCCGGTAGGGATCGCCGCGGGGCTGGAGATGACGCCGGCGGCCGAGAGCACGGACACCAGGCCCGCGACCCCCGCGCCCATGGTGATGACCTTGTTGATCCGGCGCACGACGCGCGTCCGTAGCACGATCTCGACGCCCCACCAGCGTCGATGGACCCGTCGCAGAAGGGCCGCCCGGTCGGAAGGTGACTGATCCCCCATGACCTGACGCCCGCCCGATGGCGGATGGGCCAGCCTGCGGATGCCCTGCGGTGCTGGTTCTCCGTATCTACCCGCACCGACGGCGGCAGGAGCGGTGTTCGCGGTGGCGGCCGCGCCCGGCGCAGCCACCAACGACACCAGTATTGATGCCGCCGCCACCGACGCGGTCAGTCGGACTTTCCGTTGCGGTTCCATGCTGCTCCCCTCGGCCGCGCGGGTGGCGGCCTCGGGGTGACGTTAGGCAGGTGGG
>RRZU011467076.1_pt1 | contig 10773 bp, 7 predicted proteins | sample 2165561 | NCBI WGS metagenome assembly RRZU01 (sample SAMN10456909, study PRJNA506462) | wastewater metagenome | isolation source: wastewater sludge | place: USA: Moscow, Idaho | reverse complement strand
TTCTTCATAGTGTTAACATTTGAGGCCAAATATAAGGCTTTCCTTGTTGACAGGGGGTGAAAAACGAAAAATAAAGGAGGAAAAACGATTACGGGGCGGGTATTAAAGTACCCACCCCGTAAGAATTATAATGTGCGAATCCTAACTACATAACAAAATTTCAATATGTTAGATTTAGTTTTATACGAATGATTTAGTAAGCAGCCTGCTATTTCTTCGAGTTCGTATTTGAATATGTTTTTTGCTTTTTTCCATGCTTTAGTATTTGTACGGGAGCAATAAATAGTTGCTTGTGTATCCCTACCAGATATGTCCATTCAAATGCTATAATTATTACTGCAAACATTCTCTCAATTCTATCTAGTTATGTATCTTCAATTTTAAAAACCACTGGACTTCATTGTTCTAAAGCATGTCTCAATCTGCCACTTTTCTTTCTAAGAACAGGAACGTATGCCAACAGTTTGTCAAGCACAGCGTCAGATCTTTGATTGGCTACTTTGTCGGAGTTTCGTTCTGATATAGATTTATATGTAAATAAATATCATTATTTTCTAAATTAAATAATGGATAATTAAAGAAAGAGAAGCGAGAACCTAGTGAGTAGACATGCATATCCCGATATTTCGAGCATCTTCAGAAAAAGATGTGTTTTAACATTTTTTTCTGTGATTGTAAGCTACTTAAGTTTTCCCACATTTCATTATGTAGTGTAATGATAAAGGTTTTCTTATGAAATAGAATATAAGCAGGAAGCATTAACATCATATTAGCAATAGAAGTGTACCGATATCCCATCGGTACACTTCCCCATTAACAGTCTCAATATTGTTAACTTTAAAACTGTGCTTTATTTTAATAAGTTCCGGTAGTAGCTCTCCACATCGCTCCATTTATAGAAAGGAAACTGGTCGGTTTGTACTGGAATGTGTACTTCACGTTCATTATGCAGGATTTTAACCAGAATACCATCCGTGCTTACTTTTTCATTCCGGAAGAAAACAATCTGCATATTAGCGGCCATAGGGGCTACCTTAAAATCGCTCCATACTTTATAGACCTCGTAAGGATTATCTACGGCAACATTACAATTCTCTATCTGCATCAATGCCACCAAAGAAATCATATTACCATCATGTCCGAAGCGAAGGGTAGCGGCTATGCCTCCTTTCTGAATTGCCTCATCGGCGCTGTCCAGAATATTCTGCAACAATGATTTCGCATTGGCTACAACAACCCCTTTCCCGTCGGCATGATTTGCATTGCCCACATAGAAACGATAGTTGATACACTGCCACAAATCAAACAGCTCATGGAGCTGAAACAGATCATAGAAAGAAACCTTTGTCTCTGCATTCTGCATATCACTCGCCACCCAGTATATACCCCACATCATTTCCTTCGGATTCACTTTCTTTAGTATGAAACGTTTGTCTTTAAACAAAGAAGCAATTAGCCGGTTGGGATTGGTGTGTATATCTTCAAACTTTCTGTATTCTTCAGCCCACGGACCTTCAGTGGAAGAAGTAAAGCGATTGGATTCATCCGTTTGGTAATTTAGGTAGTCCATATATTTATGACTGGACTCATAAGAAATGCGCAAATTGGGATTCAGTTCCTTCAAACGATCACCAAAAGCCACCATACTCATCGCGCAACGCTGCACAACAGTAGAACGAGCAGATATAAAAGGACTTCCCTTAAAGGTTTCGGGAAATGAGGCATACATTCTTTCCGCAATTCCACGATGTTGACGGACACCTAACGGAGTCAGATCACCTCCATGGCCTTCCGCTTCTTCCCACACCTTCAGCAAACGCTGGTAGGTATCTTCTCCCAAATCGGAAAGTGCACCCTCTCGATACGCTTCTCCAAAAAGGTCGACCAGCCATTTATAATCACGGTCGCCAATCAGATAACGGGAACCATGCCGTCCATAGTGGCTCACATAGAATGGTTTATATCCTTTGGGAGCCTTGGTCTGCGGTGCAAAATCAAGTGGATAAGCCCAATAGACTCCACCTGTTTTCTCAATAGTAGAAAACATCTCTTCTTTGGATGTCTGTGCCCCAAGCGGAACACAGCACATCCACATCATACCACATAACAGTAATTGTTTCAGTCTCATTCTTTCTCTCTTCATTTATTCTTTATAACCGTCATTTTGATTCAATGCCGGGTTGTTGGTCAATTCGCTTTCCGGTATCGGGAACAGTTGATACTTGTCGTCCACGTCTCCTCCCAGACGGACACCGTTCTTCCAGTCCCAGTTATTACCTTTCGTATATTTACCGAAACGGATCAGGTCGGTACGCCGGGTTAGTTCAGATGCCAGTTCTTTTTGACGTTCGCTCAGGATAAAGTTTAAAGAAAGCTCATTGAAGCCGATTTCTCCTGAAACATCTGAACGAACTCCGCTCTTCGCATATTTACCAGACATATACGCTCTTGACCGAACTTCATTGACGTAGCCTAATGCTTCCGTTTCCGTACCATTTGCTCCACGCAAGATAGCTTCGGCAGCCATCAGATAGGCATCAGCGGTGCGGAACAAGGGGAAATCAATAGAGGTATAAGCATCTCCCGAAGCACACAGTTGATCATCCTTGGTAACATTTCTCCATTTGATATAGCCATAGCCACAGGTAAAGGTACTAGTCATGTTCAGTTTTGAATCCCATGTTTCCTTTACCTGGTTCGGAAGGGCGGTCATAAATTGGGCACGTTTATCTTTCTTTCCGTTGCCCCAGCTATCATTGACATCAAACGTCACATCATCCGTATCAAAGGCGTCTACCAGTGTCATCTTGGCGCGAACATTACCCCAACCTCTCGAACCGACTCCTGTCTTATACAATTCGTCCATTGGACCATTCACGAAAGCTTTTACATAGAAGTTTGTTCCAGCTGAACTTTGGGCACGCTGTCCATCCTGCACTAATCTCCAGATGATTTCCTTACAGGTTTTATTATCCGCAAGGAAGACTTCACGATAGTCTGAAGCCAGCGGATAGTGCCCGTCTGTAACTACCTTCTTCGCATACGTATATGCATCCTGGTATTTATTTTCATGAATCCAAGACTCGGCATTCAGATACATGCGGGCCAGTAGGAACCAGTCAGCTACACGGTCAATCCGTCCGTACTCGTTTTCTCCTGGAGCTTTCAGTTCATTCTCAACAGCCAGCAATTCACTTTCCGCATATTCAAATATCTGCTTACGGGTATACTGAACCGGAATTTCCTTCACGCCCGTATGTTCGTCAACATAGGGCACGGCACCAAACAAGTCACAAAGCATGGAGTAGCAATATGCACGTATAAAACGTGCTTCGGCTCTGTAACCGATGTATTCGTCTTTCATTTCTTCCCAAAGTCCTCTATCCTGTAACTTTCCTTCGGTACATTCGCGTAACAGCTCGTTACAGTAAGCAATGCTCATATAAAGCCGCTGGTAAGTCCAGGTGATAACAGAGGCGTTAGAGGCATCCCATTGCAGGTTCAGGCACTTACGCAGGCCGTTTGAAGAAGAAGGCATCAGGAAGTTATCTGTACTCATCTCCTGCAAGTAGAACAATAGACGCACATAACCGGAATATCCTTCATTGGCACCTTCCAAGTCGCCATTACCGCCATCTCCACCCTGTTGTCCGGTTAGGATAAGAGATGAATAACACTTGGCCAGAACGCCTGTATAGCCGTCCTTGGTCTTATATACTTGATCGCTTACTAACTGGTTATTATCAAGTGGCATAGTATCGAGATCACCTAGGCATGAAGCCAAAAACGTGACCAAGAAAAGTAGATTGAATGAATAGGCAATTATCTTTTTCATATCGCATAGTTTTTTAAATCCGTTAGAAACTTAAATTAGCACTTAATGAAAATACTCGCGGACGAGGATATATCTCCTTGTCAATACCGCTGTAGATTTCCGGATCAATGCCCGAATAGCCGGTAAAGGTAGCCACATTCTGAACACCGAGAGTCAGCCGCAAAGAGCTTGACTGATCCCAGAGTTTCTTGAAAGTGTAACCCAAAGAGATATTGTCAATCCGGAAGTAGTTTCCTTTCTCTAGGAAGTAATCCGAGTATAGTTGCTGGTTTTGGAAGCCTGTAGCTTTGGTTCTGTTCAAAATATTCGAGAAGTTTCCCTGATCGCTGTAAACTGATTGTACATATTGGTCGGCAGCTATGTAGTTATAGACATAATTTCCGAAAGCCCCGTGCCCGCTGATAGCGAAATCCCAGTTCTTATAGCTCAGTTGTGTATTGAACCCCAGATAGGATTCTGGCAATGCACTCTTGTTGGTGGCATACTTTGTTTCTGTTGCTGATACGGAACCGTCCGGTTGTACATATTGGCCTTCTATCGGCTTGCCATTGTCGTCATAAGCTTGTTTTGCCAGATAGAAAGTATAAGGACGTTCTCCTACCATGAATACCTGTACCGTTTTACCTGTACCCGAAATGGCTCCTGTCTGTACAAAGTTGGCTTCCGAATCCACTACATTCAGTTTTGTGATTTTTGAATCGTTCCATGTATAGTTCATGCCCATTGTCCATTTCCAGTCCTTTGTATGTACCGGCACTGCATTAATGGAAAATTCGAGTCCTTTATTATCCATTTCACCGATATTTGTGGTAATCACGGAAGAATAATTAGTTCCCGAAATCACAGGAATCGTATTCAGCAAATCCTTGGTGTGGCGTTGGTAATAGTCCACAGAACCATAGATACGGTTATTGAGGAAACCGTAATCCAATCCGATGTTATACGTCTCGGTAGTTTCCCATTTAATGTCGGAGTCATAACCATTCGGACGATACGTATTATACCATTTATCTCCAAACTGATAGCAAGCCTCAGGATAGGATACTGTAAAAGTTGTCATATAAGGATAGTCGTTCAGAATATCCTGTTGTCCGGTCTGTCCATAGCTCAGGCGCAGTTTCAGGTCAGACAGAATATCCGAATCTCTAAGGAAAGCTTCTTGGCTGATTTTCCATCCGAATGCCACGGAAGGGAACAATCCCCAACGGTTGCCTTTTGCAAAACGGGATGAGGCATCCGAACGCAGCGTAGTAGTAATCATGTAACGGCTATCATACGAATAGTTAAGACGACCGTAAAATGAAAGCAGATAATATTCCGATTCATAATGATTGGGAGAAAAGAGTTCCTTGCCCTCAGGGGAGAAGGTAGTAGCATCGAACTTCTTCCAAAAATGCTGCCAGCCGTATCCGCCCATGACACTGAAGTTATGCTTCTTATTAAAAATGTGAGAATAGTTTGCATATAAATCTAGCAGATAATTCCGTTTGTTTTGCTTGGAATCATAGACAAGACCTGTACCGTCCTTCATATTAGAGGTGTACATCATTCCCGCTAGTTCGGGCACTTCCTTCGAGTATTTACTGGTCAGGACATCGTATCCCATGTTCATGTTCAACTGCAAGTCTTCCAAATGATGTACCTTATAGTTGAAGGATGCATTGCCGATAGAACGTGTCACTTTATTGCGAATATCCTGCAAGTCAAGCTGTGCTATTGGATTATCTGTCTGGATAGCCATCGGAGAATTACCGTTCATCCAAATGAAATATCCCAACCCCGGATCAGTAGCTGTTGTAGTACTTTCAGTCTTAACCGGACGTGTAGGATCATAGCGAAGCGTGTTATTTACGACGCTTTCATCGACTTTCTTATTATTTTCATAAGACACTTTCATGTTCAGATCAACCGTGAGATGATTATCAAAGAACTTGGGCGAAATACCTCCGTTGAATGTAAATCTCTCGTAGTTATTGGTACGTATAACGCCGTTCTGATTGGTATATCCAACCGAAAGGCGGTAAGGAGCATTTTGTTTTACTTTGCCCGATACAGAAAAGTTGTGTTCCTGTCCGAATGCAGTTTGGTAGATTTTATCCTGCCAGTCTGTCGATGATGTGCCTAAGGTCACAGAAGCCGGTATTCCGGATACAGTGGGAACAAACTGACGATATTCATTGGCAGAAAGAATATCTAGCGTTTCAGTAACTGTACTTACCGATAGATTCGTTGAATAATTAAAGCGTAAATTGGTATCGGCCCCTTTTTTCGTAGTGATTACAATCACACCGTTCGAAGCCCGTGAACCGTAAATGGCCGTAGCCGATGCATCTTTTAGTACCGTAAAGGTTTCTATATCATCGGGGTTAATACCACCAATCACATTGCCTCCACCTTCGATAGTAGAGTTATCTACCGGCACGCCGTCAATGACAATCAACGGATCATTGGAGGCGGAAAGCGAAGCACCGCTTCGGATGCGAATCGTGGCGCCTGTGCCTGGAGCACCGGAGCTGGGCACTACGTTTACTCCCGGTACTTTACCCACTAGAGCATCCTGAGCAGTTGTGCGAAGTCCTTTATTAAAATCATCTGGCTTAATGGCCGTTACAGATCCTGTTGCATCTGACTTCTTTACACTACCATAGCCGATGACGACAACATCTTCAAGCATCTCGCTATCTTCTGTCATCACGATCTTCATTTTGGCAGAAGCAGGCATCTCCACGTTTTTATAACCTATATATGTAACCACCAATGTAGTCTTAGGATTTGTGATTGAGAGAGTGAAGTTACCGTCCAGATCACTGATCGTTCCGTTTGACGTTCCTTTCTCCAAAATATTAGCTCCAATAATAGGCTGATTGTCCTTATCGAGGATATTGCCTTTCACAACCATTTTCTGCGCGGCAACGCTCACACTGAAAACCAAAGCAAACAGTACCCAAACGTACCGCCATCTACTTCCAAAAGTTTCCGGATTTTTCTTGTTTTTCATAATAGTTTTAAATTAGTTTATTTATACGTATAACAAAGGTATCGTGTGATTGATACGATACGAAGCAAAAGTAATTTCAATAGTATAGCAGAACAACTACACGAAGCTGAAAAGTAAGTAAATAAATAAGCCATTAATTCATAACTAACTATTTATCAACACATTGACTAATGAGAACCAAAGAGAAAAAGTAAGATCAAAGGAAGTGTAAAACTACAGTTTCTGTACCTGAATTGCCAGATCCTTACCCGGAATGATCGCTTTATTCCGCATTTTCATCCGGTAGTTGTAAACTGTCTGAAGTGAGTAATGAAGGAAGTTGGCAATCTTTGAATTATCGTTTATACCCAAACGTATGAGAGCGTATATTCGCAATTCAGGCGTCAGTAACTCACCTTCCTTCAACTGCACACGCTCTTCTTCTTTCAACAGAGCATTAAAAGACTCAACAAAATTAGGAAGGATGGAAAGGAATATAGTGTCAAACTTACTGATGAAAAGCTTGAAGTCATCGGAAGTGGAAGATTGTCCGCGAAGTGTCCTTGATATATCCGCCATAGAGCCTGTATTTGCAATCCTCAACAATGCCTTGCGGTCGTTCTCCTGTTTATATATATATTCAGAACATATATTGAACAGCAACCCGATATATTCTTCCTTGATATGATTCGATTCCTGTATCTGCTCATTCATCTGGGTAAGGTTCTCAGCCATTTCCTGCAAGCGCAAATTCTGTTCGGCCAGCGATTGCTTCATCTTTAGCAGTTTGGTATTCTTTTTACGGATAAAGAAGAAAGCAACAATCAGGGTTATTACCAATATCAGGAGTATCAGAAGGGAAAAGAGCCCCCGGCTTTCATCAGCTTTGATGCGTGCATCATTAGCGGCCTGAATGATGGGGAGATATCCGGCAATGTCTATAAAGCGATAACGGGCTTTTCCGAAGTTCACATCTTCTAAGGAACATGAAATATAATTGTAAGCCCTTGCTATGTCACCTTCCTGGAAGAGAAGTATTGCCAGATGCTGCAAAGACATATACACTTTCTTGGCATTGGCAATATCAGTTAATGAGGCCAGAATAAGATAATGTCTAGCCTGTAAAGTATCTTGCTTTCCCAAATACAATTCTGCCAAAAGATACTCCATTCTGGCTCTATCCGAATTATTTTCTGTACTTTGCTTGTAATAATTCTCCAGCAGCCGGATAGCCTCATCCCACTTTCCGGACATGCTCAGGCGACCGCATTTATTTGTAATATAGCTGGAAGAGTGCGGTTCGCTAATCGCAATTAACGTGTCTTTATAAGCTTTTATCTGCTGCCAAGCAAGTTTCTTGCTAGAGTCATCTATGGCATCATTATAGCAGGACAAGTAAATGGTGTGGTATAGATAATAGAAATATGAATCCTTTTTTACATCTTCCGTCCGTTTCACTTTGCCAAGCATAATCAACGCATTCTCATGCTTTCCCATTTTGTTCATTACATCAGCTATGTTCATCAGTCCCTGATTGATTAGCTTTTCATCTTTCAAACTTTCTGCCAGTTGTAGCCTCTCCTTTGCAATAATCATAGCTGTATCAATCCGAAATGAACGATATTTAGTGAACAGATCCCCTAATATATCAAACCTGAGTTTATCATCTTCCGCATAATCGAGCGTCTGACGAGTGTCTGCTATTTTTTTTTCTACTTTTTGCTGGTAAACCTCGCGATGCTCGATCATTTTATCTAGTTTTAAAAGCAGGGCATTGTCATTCGCTTTGATCGCACCCCTCAGACCGGAATAAATAAAAAGACAAAATAAGATAGAAACAGAATATCTGGACATTAGATTACAGGTTTTAAGAAACTATTTTGAAATTAGTCAATAATTTTATTAAGCAATATTTTACAAACAGCAAGTTGCGCCATGGCTAAAGATGTATCAGCAAGAAATTGATAATCAATGGTGAGCCTTGTGTAATTTTCGAGCCAAGTATAAAGAGCTCACAACAGCCCAACATTTAGGTAGCACTTGAAATTTGGATGGGCATTGATCAGGTTTGAGAACGATTTCTAAATCCCAGCCATACTTTTCTATCAACTAGTCGGCAAAACTACCCATGATGTCTCTTAGAGTATGTTTACGCTTTCTTTCTCGTATATTAATACTTTATCGAAAACTTGCTTAAGTATCATTTCATTTTTTTCATCGATTGGTACTTATGAAACTATGAAAAATATCCCAATCAACAAACTGATTTACAATATGTTATCTGTTTGCATAGCATTTTTTTAATAAATTCAAAACAGCTCCAAGTACTTGACAAAAATAATAGTATGTTTACTATTATTTAATTAATGTCTGTGTTTCTTGTCTAAATCCTTATGAATCAGTATATTTAAAGAAAATTTTATTAGCTTTCTCTATGTTGACTATTTCTAAGGCTCGTTACAAACATAGTGAATTATTTGATAAGATGAATGTCTTTTTCGTAGAAAGAATAAATTTGTTTCGAATAAAGTTTATATCGCTTATGATTGCAGCTTTATGCAAAGTATAAACAGTGAGTTTCTATAGACTCTCAACAGTTTTCGATAGTGGTCTAAACCCTTATCTTGTATGCGTTGAATACAGTGTTGTGTTTTTTCTTATGTACTGGACTTTGATTTGGTAGCCCATTTCATCATGCTATATCTTCCTCATAAGGCACCATATACTCTTTTTGTGGATGGAACCAGTGGCAGTTGGGAATACTGATATAAATGCACTAAAGGTAGGAATAACATATGAGGGCGTGGTTTTTCCGATCCTTTTCAGTTTGCTATCTAAACGTGGCGACGCTAACATGAAGGTAAGGATAGATATTATTGATCTTTTTATCAAGTTTTTAGTGAATCTTGTATTGACTATTTTGTTGGTGATTGCGTGTTTGTAGGAGAACAGCAGCTGGAGTATTTAAGCAAGGAAGGCAGGCATTCCATGCCATTTACGTATTAGAGAGAACTTTTGGGGCAAAGATCCACGCAACGGAAAGGAATTCAAGACTTTCTGGATATTCAACCTCTTGCGATTAAGTAAAAGTATGATTTTTACACAGATCTATTATGTGAATAATCAGCTGAGTTATCTATGTGCGGCAAGATTAAAAAATCAATAAGGAAAACCATAATTGCAAATCATTGTATCATATAATAGACCATCGAAAGCACTGGCTTATTACAAAAAAGGTGGTAGATTGGGATATGCTTTGGGGTAATGTAGTCTAGTGGTTTCAATGTTGAAGATACACATCTGGATAGAATTGAGAGATTGTTTGCAGTAATAATTATAGCATTTGCATGAGCATATCTGGTAGGAGTAGACAAGTAACTATTTATTGCTCCCGTACGAATACTAAAGCATGGAAGAAAAGTTAAAAGCATATGCAAATATTGACTCGAAGAAATAGCAAGTCCTTGCTTGCTAAATCTTTTGTATAAATCTAAATTTAATATGTTTGAAATTTGCTCATGCACTTAAGTGCGAATCAATTATTTATTGAATAGTAACTCCCGCAGGAAGGCTGAATTTGTCTTGCAGCACGGCCGCATTTTCTTGTATATCTGTGGTTGTTTCTGTGGCAAGTAGCGTGCCACCAGCCGATGTTTCGGACTTCAAAGCGATTCCTTTCCACACCCAGACCTTTAATTGCAGGGTTTGTCCCATTTGTGATATTTCGAGCGTGTAGATTTTACAGGTCTTATCTCCTATCGCCTCTTCTCCGGCCTCCTTTAATTTATATTGATCTCGTATTTCGTCACTAATCTGAAGATAATTAATCGGTTTTGTGGGTAGATTGACACGGTTAGCCACTTTGGTATCCATGTCGACCGTAATAACAGAAGTGCTATCCATGATGGTCATCATAGACTTATCGACACCGGGGCCCATACCGTTTTTAAAAATAATTTCC
>RRZU010144831.1_pt1 | contig 10773 bp, 8 predicted proteins | sample 2165561 | NCBI WGS metagenome assembly RRZU01 (sample SAMN10456909, study PRJNA506462) | wastewater metagenome | isolation source: wastewater sludge | place: USA: Moscow, Idaho | reverse complement strand
TCGGCCGAGCTGGCCGCGGTGTGCGCGCTGATGGGCAAGATCCCGACCGTGCAGGAGTACATGGCGCAGGTGGAGGTGGTGAACAAGAAGGCCGCCGACATCTACCGCTACATGAACTTCGACCAGATCGAGGAATTCCGCGCGGTTGCGGATACGGTGGAAGTTTGAAGCGGTAAGTAGCTGAAGAGCTGGGACGGTTGAGAAGCCGTCTTAGTCAAGAGACCCTTCGTCAGAAATGGCGGGGGGTCTTTGCACTTTTGGGGTGCGCGGCAAACAATTTGCGAATCCTTATCGGGACTGGTGAGAACTTGAAGAAGTTACTGATTTACGCGCTGATCGCCTTTGCAGGCTGGACCTACTACCAGAAGAACATGGCACCAACGCAGGTTGAAGCACGGATGGAGCCTCAAGCGTTTCGTGCGCCGGCAACTGCCATCGCGAAGCCAGCAGAGCAGTTTTCTTGTGATGGCCGACAGCACTGCAGCCAGATGAGCTCGAGAGCAGAAGCTGAGTTCTTTCTGCGGAATTGCCCAAATACAAAGATGGATGGTGATCGCGACGGCATACCCTGTGAGAACGACTCTAGGTTTTAGGGCTCGGGCGAGGAACATGCATTTGGCAACACCTGAACCTGCTTTCAAGGGAGGCGCATGGCCTTACCCGACGGTCTCTATGACCAGCTACTCACAGACGCGCTTCGCAATGCTGTCGCCGGGACGACGGGCGAGCACGGCCATAGCCTCAAGCCCCTCTCGGCCGAAGATGCTCCCGAGCGCCTCGCCGACGCGCTCGCCGCCCAACTCTCCCGCATCCTCGACGATCTGCACGGCGATGGCGCCGAGAAGCTCCGGCAGCAGCTAGACCTCGTCAATTTCCTGCTCGTCAGCCTGAAGCAGCGCCTCGGCAAGCGCGCGGGCGACGCCGAGACACTCTCCGCCCCGCCCCAGATTCTGCAGTCCATCCACCAACACTCGCCCAAGCCGACGATCCCCGAGACCGGCCTGGCCTTCCCCTGGCTCTTCACCGCGGGCAAGGGCTCGCCCTCGTTGCTGACCGAACTGCGCCGCGAACTCGCGGCCTGTGATCAGGTGGACATCCTGGTGAGCTTCATCACCCATTCCGGCGTACGCAAGCTGCTCGACATCCTGCAGTCGATCACCGCGGTCGGGCCGGATGGCAAGCCGCGCACGCGCCTGCGGGTGCTGACCACCACCTACACCGGCGCCACCGAGATTCGCGCGCTGGACGAACTCGCCCGGCTGCCCGGCTGCGAGATTCGCGTGTCGCTGGACGGCCGGCGCACGCGGCTGCATGCCAAGGCCTGGCTGTTCCGCCGCCGCACTGGCTTCGGCTCCGCCTACGTGGGTAGCGCCAACCTGTCGGGCGCGGCCTTGATGGGCGGGCTGGAGTGGACGGTGAAGTTCACCGAGCGCGGCCAGACCGATCTGTTCGAGCGCGCCAGCGCGCACTTCGAGACGCTGTGGGAAGACAGCGAATTCCAGGGCTACGACCCCGCCAACCCGGCGCATCGCAAGGCGCTGGGCGAGGCGCTCAGGCGCGAGTCCGGCGACGAGCTGATCGTGCGCCCGACCTACTTCGACCTCGAGCCCAAGGCCTATCAGCAGGAGATGCTCGACCAACTGCAGATCGAGCGCGATCACGGTCGCTGGCGCAACCTGGTGGTGGCCGCGACCGGCACCGGCAAGACGGTGGTGGCGGCGTTCGACTACAAGCGGCTTTGCCAGCACGCGGGTGGGCGGCCGCGGCTGCTGTTCGTGGCGCACCGCGAAGAGATCCTCAAGCAGGCGCTGCGCACCTATCGCGAGGTGCTGCGCGACCACGCCTTTGGCGAGGTGCTGGTCGGCGGCGTGCAGCCCGAGGGCTTCGAGCATCTGTTCGCCACCATCGACAGCGTGTCTTCTCGCGAGCTGGTGTCCCGCTGCGGTGCCGATTACTGGCACACCGTGGTGATCGACGAGTGCCATCGCCTGACGGCGGATCGCTTCGATGCCTTTGTGAGCGCTGTGCGCCCGCGCGTGCTGCTCGGCCTGACGGCGACGCCCGAGCGCAGCGATGGCAAGCCGATCCTGGGCTACTTCGACAACCGGCCCGATGGCTCGCCGGCGGTCGAGCTGCGGCTCTGGCATGCGCTCGACCAGCAGTTGCTGTGCCCCTTCGAGTATTACGCGTGCGACGACGAGACGGATTTTTCTGCCGTGCCCTGGCAGCAGGCGGGGGAGGTGGCGGCGATAGACAAGTTGGTCACCGGCAACGATGTGCGCGCTCGGCTGGTGCTCGACGAGTGGCGGCGGCTGACGGGCGATCCGGCGCGCGGGCGGGCGCTGGTGTTCTGCGTCTCGGTGGCGCACGCGCAGGACATGACGGCGCGGCTGAACCGGGCCGGCATCAAGGCGCTGTGCGTGGTGGGTGAGACGCCCACGGACGAACGCCGGCGCGCGCCCGAGCTTCTGGCCCGCGGCGAGGTCGCCGCGCTGGTGACCTGCGACCTGTACAACGAGGGCGTCGACCTGCCGCTCGTCGATACGCTGCTCCTGCTGCGCCCGACGCAGAGCCCGGTGCTGTTCCAGCAGCAGATCGGCCGCGGACTGCGTCTGGCAAAGGGCAAGGAAAGTTGCCTGATCCTCGATTTCGTCGGCCGGCACCGCGAGGAGTTTCGCTTCGACCGGCTGCTGTCGACGCTCACCGGGCTGTCGCGCGCGCAGTTGATCGAGGCGGTGGATAAGGGCTTCGGCATGCTGCCGCCCGGTTGCCACATTCACCTGCAGCGCCAGACCCGCGAGCAGGTGCTGCGCAGCCTGCGCAAGCTGGTGCAGCAAAACTGGCGGCGGCTGAGGACGGAGCTTCAGGCCTACGCCGCACTGCGCGGACGCACCGACATCCGGCTCGCGAGCTTCCTCGCCGAGCAGGCGATCGAGCTCGACGACCTCTATCGCAGCAGCGGGCGCTCGGGTTGGACCAACCTCAAGCGCGACGCGGGCTTGCTGAGCACGCCGGCGGGCAGCGAGGACGACTACTTCGGGCGCCGTTTCGGCGATCTGCTGCACATCGACGAACCTGCGCGGACCGATCTGCTGTGCTCGCTGCGCGAGCCGGACGCGGCATACCAGGTGCGGGACGAGCGCGATCGGCGCCTGCTGCAGATGCTCGCCTATCAGATCGATGCGCAGCAGCATCAGAAGGGGAGCGGCGAGGATTTCCTGCAGCGGCTGCAGCATCACCCCGAGCATGCGGCGGAGCTTGCCGAGCTGGGCGGTGTCTTGCAGGCACGCAGCAGCTTGCGGGCGCAGGCGGTGCCGGGACTGGAGGATGTGCCGCTCAGCCTGCACGCGGCGTACGGCATCCGCGAGATCCTGACCGCGCTGGGCTGGCTGAGCCCGAGCCGGCGCACGCCCTTCCAGGCCGGCGTTCTCGCGCTGCACGAGCGCAAGGTCGAGCTGCTGTTCGTGACGTTGGACAAGCGCGAGGGCTATCACGAGCGCATCGCCTATCGGGATTACGCGATCAGCCCGGAGCTGTTCCACTGGCAGTCGCAGAACGCGGCGGGGCCGCAGACGCCCGCGGGGCGTCGGTATCTGGAGAGCCCTGGCAATGGCTGGGGCTTTCAGCTCTTTGTTCGCGCAGCCAAAGGAACGCCTTATCGCGCCTGCGGCCCGGTGACGCTAGTGCGCTCCGAAGGCGCGAAGCCGATGAGTATCCAATGGCGGCTGAGCGTGCCCTTGCCGAGTCGCTTTTTCAGGGAATTCAGCATCTTGCGGGGTGAATAGGGGCTGTGCCGGCCAGGCGGCTTGCCCCGCCGAGGTCTAAACTGAAATTGAGAGAACCCGCCACCGGAGCCGCCCATGAACACAAGCCTACCCGTCACTTCCGCCCTTGCCAGCGGCGCTTTCCAGCCCGCCGACGCCGCCCGCCAGAACGCCGCCGCGGCTTCGCGCGTGCAGCGTCAGGAGCAGGTCTCCGAGGCCGCGCTGCGCAAGGATCTGAACGTCGGCATCCTGCAGGCCTCGATGGCGGTGTCGATCCGCGCGGGCGATCAGTCGCAGGCTTTGCTGTTCCGCTCCGCGATCGAGGGCATCAACGAGGCGCTCGCGCCGACCTTGGGCGCGGATGCCATCCAGAACGCGATGGGCCAGGACAACTCGGCCGAGGCTACCGCCGGGCGCATCGTGTCGATGTCGACCGCGTTCTTCGATGCCTATGCCGCGCGCCGTCCCGAGGATGACCCCGAGACCGTGCTGCGCGATTTCATGGACGTCATCCGCGGTGGTTTCGAGAAGGGTTTCGGCGAGGCGCGCGACATCCTGAGCGGGCTCGGCGTCTTCACCGGTGCGGTCGAGGCCGACGTGACGAAGATGCGCGAACTCGTGCTGCGGGGTTACGAGCGTTTCATGCTGGAGCGGCTGCCGACGTCCGATCAGCAGGCGTGAAGGCTGGGAGTTCGTTGGCGTTGATGACGAGCCGCTTAGGCAGGGCTCTGGTTTTTGCGCCAAGCCTTGAAGTCGGCCGACAGTTTGTCTTCGGTGATGCCGAGACGGGTTAGTTCATCCTGCATACGCCTTCCCGCTTCGATGAGCGCGGTCTGGTCCCCATTTGCTCCGAGCCCTGCAGTCACGGTCCTCGGGAGCCCCCACGCTTCCGCAATCAGCGCGTATGACTTCTGCCGCGCCGCGTGATCGAAGATCTGCGCGGTAAGCACCAGTTCGTCCGCACCGGTGCGCTCGATCAGCGCCTGCAGCCCCTCACGCACCGCACCTGGCGAACCGACCGCCGAGCACGCCAGCGATTCGTCGGCAAATGCCAGTTCGGCGGGTGACCAGTCGGCTTCGACGAAAGCTTCGGGCGGCTGCAACTGGCCGCGCACGCCGCGCGCCATCGCGGCGAAGCGCAGGCGCAGCGAGCGCAGCAGGTGGTGGGCTTCGGCGTCGGTGTCGGCCGCGATGGCGTTGGCGGCGACGGCGACATAGGGCTTGTCGAGCTGCGCGGAGGGCTGGAAGCGGCTGCGGTAGAGGTCGATGGCCTTGAACAGGAAGCGCGGCGCGAAGTGCGAGGCGAAGGCGAAGGGCAGACCGAGGTGGGCGGCGAGTTCGGCGCTGTAGAGGCTGGAGCCGAGCAGCCAGATCGGTACGTCGAGCCCGGCGCCGGGCACGGCGCGCACGGCCTGGTTGGGTTGGGCGGGCTGGAAGTAGGACTGCAGCTCGAGCACGTCCTGCGGGAAGTTGTCGTCGCTGCCGGCGAGGTGGCGGCGCAGGGCGCGGGCGGTGTTCTGGTCGGTGCCCGGCGCGCGGCCGAGGCCGAGGTCGATGCGGCCCGGGAACAGGGACTCGAGGGTGCCGAACTGCTCGGCGATCACCAGCGGCGCGTGGTTGGGCAGCATGATGCCGCCGGCGCCGACGCGGATGCGCTCGGTGGCGCCGGCCACGTTGGCGATGACCACCGCGGTGGCGGCGCTGGCGATGCCGGTCATGTTGTGGTGCTCGGCGAGCCAGTAGCGGGTGTAGCCCGTGCGGTCGGCCAGTTGCGCCAGTTCGCGCGTGTTGCGCAGGGCGTCGGCGGGCGTGCTGCCGGCGGTGACCGGGGCGAGGTCGAGCACGGAAAGCGGGATCGGGTTGGGGGAAGGGTTGGGGGGCAGGGGATTGGACATGGGAGTCTTGTTAGAATCGCGGCCTTCCATTACGCCACAGGCCCTCGATGACTGCCAAGCCGATCGACGTCGTGATCCTGACCGAGGATCGCTATGTGCATCCCGACCTGGATGACTGGTACCAGGCGCAGATCGCCTATGAGGAAGCGCTGGTGGGCGATGCGCTGCAGGCGCTGGGGCTGACGGTGGCGCGGCGCTCGTGGGCCGATCCCGACATGGATTGGTCGGAGTGCGGTTGCGTGCTGTTCCGCTCGACCTGGGACTACTTCGAGCGCTTTGCCGAGTTCTCGCCGTGGCTGGATGCGGTATCGGCGCAGACGCGGCTGTTCAACGATGCGGGCCTGATCCGCTGGAATGTCGACAAGCATTACCTCGCCGACCTCGCGCAGCGCGGCGTGGCGGTCGTGCCGACGCGCTTCGTGGCGCGCGGGGATCAGGTGTCGCTGGCATCGATCATGGCGGAGGAGGGCTGGGACGAGATCGTCTTCAAGCCGGTGGTGTCGGGCGCGGCGCGGCTGACCTACCGGGTGAGCCGCAGCGCGCTCGCCGAGCACGAGGCCGTGTTCGCGCGTTGCCTGGCGCAGGAGGCGATGATGGTGCAGCGCTTCGAGCCGGCGATCGTCGCCGAGGGCGAGCTGTCCTTGATCGTGATCGACGGCCGCACCACGCACGCCATCCGCAAGACGGCACGGGCGGGGGATTTTCGGGTGCAGGACGATCATGGCGGCACGGTGCATCCGCACGTGCCGGCTGCGGACGAGCGCGCATTTGCCGAGGCGGCGGTGGCCGCGTGTCCGTCGTGTCCGCTGTATGCGCGGGTCGATTTCGTGCGTGATTCGGCCGGCGGTTTCCGGCTGATGGAGCTCGAACTCGTCGAGCCCGAACTCTTCTTCCGCTTTCATCCGCCGGCCGCGCAGGCGCTGGCAAGTGCACTGGCCGAAAAGCTGTATTGAATCAACGGCATTTGTGCGCCGCAGCATCGATAAGCGCGGTGAATTTCCGCTTTCGGTGCACGGCGCTCCGGTTAGAATGACGAAATTCTTACAATTCGAAGGAATCGACATGATCCGACGCACGCTGATGTTCGCCGCGATGGCCCTGGCCATGCAGGGCGCTGTGGCCAAGGACTGGGACAGCATCCGCTTTGCAACCGAGGGCGCCTACCCTCCGTTCAACACGGTCGACACCAGCGGCGCCGTGCAGGGTTTCGACGTGGACGTCGCCAACGCGCTGTGCGAGGAGATGAAGGCCAAGTGCACCTGGGTGAAGCAGGAATGGGACGGCATGATCCCGGCGCTGCTGAGCCGCAAGTTCGACGCCATCTCGGCCTCGATGTCGATCACCGAAGAGCGCAAGAAGCGCGTCGATTTCACCGACAAGTACTACTCGACCCCGCTCGGCCTGGTATCGAAGAAGGGTAGCGGGCTGGTTCCCGAGCTCGACGTGCTCAAGGGCAAGCGCATCGGCGTGCAGCGCGGCACCGTGGCCGACACCTTCGCGACGCGCTTCTGGGCGGAGCAGGGCATCACCGTGGTGCGCTACGCGCGCCAGGAAGAGGCCTACCTCGATCTGTCGGCCGGTCGCATCGACGCGGCGTGGGCCGACGCGCTGGTGGCCGACGGCGGCTTCCTCAAGCAGCCCGCCGGGGCCGACTACGAGTTCGGTGGCGGTCTTTACCATGGCCGCAACGCCGACGAGAAGGGCGTGATCGGCGAGGGCGTCGGCATCGCGGTACGCAAGCAGGACGCCGAGCTCAAGCAGAAGCTCGACAAGGCGCTGGCGGCGATCCGTGCCAACGGCAAGTACGACGAGCTGCGCAAGAAGTACTTCGACTACGACATCTACGGTGAGTGAATGAGGCCCGTGGCTGGCGTGCATCTGTCGCGCCGGTCCCTTGCCTGATTGCCCGGCGGCCGCAAGGCCGCCTTCATGTTTCCGACCGCTGCGCTGCTGGCTACCCGGCCCGAGCGCGCGGCGATCCCGATGCTCTACGGTTATCTACCTTCCCTTCTCGATGGCGCCTGGGTGACGCTGCGGATCGCGGTGTTCTCGCTGCTGCTCGCGCTCGTGCTCGGCCTGATCGGCGCGTCGTCGCGGCTGTCGCCGAACCGCCTGCTGCGCCTGCCGGCGACCGCCTACACGACGATCGTGCGCGGCATCCCCGACCTGGTGATGATGCTGCTGATCTTCTATGGCGGGCAGGTCGGCATCAACGTGATCACCGATGCGCTCGGCCTCGAGTATGTAGACGTCAATCCCTTCGTCGCCGGGGTGGTGACGCTGGGCTTCATTTTCGGCGCGTACTTCACCGAGACCTTCCGCGGCGCCTTCATGGCGGTGCCGGCCGGCCAGCTCGAGGCCGGGCGGGCGTATGGCATGAGCCGCTGGCAGGTCTTCAGTCGCATCCTGTTTCCGCAGATGCTGCGCCATGCGCTGCCGGGGCTGGGCAACAACTGGCAGGTCATGCAGAAGAGCACCGCGCTGGTGTCGATCATCGGGCTGTCGGACATCACCTGGCTGGCCGACCAGGCCGGGCGCACGACGCACGAGCCCTTCCTGTTCTATGCGGTGGTGTGCGTGTTCTACCTGGCGCTGACCGCGCTGTCCGGACTGGTGTTCAACTGGCTGGAGCGGCGCTATTCGGTGGGCGTGCGGAGGGCTTCGGCATGATCGAATGGAGCCTGTTCACCGAGAGCTGGCCGGCGTATGCGTCCGGCTTGTGGCTGACGCTGCAGCTCACCGCGCTGGCGCTGATCGCCGGCCTGGTGCTGGCGATTCCGCTTGCGGTGCTGCGCGTGTCGCCCAATCGCTGGGTGTCCGGCCCGGTGTGGGCGTACAGCTATTTCTTCCGCGGCACGCCGATGCTGGTGCAGTTGCTGCTGATGTACTACGGCCTTGGCCAGTTCGAGTGGATCCAGGGCCAGTGGGACGCAGGCAGCCGTTTCTGGCTGATCTTCCGTGACCCTTACGGCTGTGCGCTGGTCACCTTCGCGCTCAACACCGGGGCCTACACCACCGAGATCCTCGCCGGCGCCTTGCGCGCCATGCCGCATGGCGAGATCGAGGCGGCGCGCGCGTGCGGCATGAGCCGGTTCACGATGCTGCGTCGCATCCTGCTGCCGGGTGCGCTGCGGCGCGCACTGCCCGCGTACAGCAACGAGATCATCTTCATGCTGCACGGCACGTCGATCGCCTCCACCGTGACGCTGATCGATCTCACCGGGGCGGCCCGAAACGCCTACTCGGAGTTCTTTGCGCCGTTCGAGGCCTTCATCTTCGCCGGCCTCATCTACCTCGCCATCACCTTTGCGCTGGTCGGCCTGTTCCGCATCGCCGAGCGGCGCTGGCTCGCCCATCTGCAGCCGCGCAAGCCGCTGCGCAAGGCCGCTTGAGCCTGCTTCAAGGATTTTTGCCTCCATGACCCAGCTTACCGTCGAAGACCTGCACAAGCGCTACGGCGACCACGAAGTCCTGAAGGGCGTGTCGCTGTCGGCGGAGGCGGGCGACGTCATCACCATCATCGGCTCGTCCGGATCGGGCAAGAGCACCTTCCTGCGCTGCATCAACTTCCTCGAGCAGCCCGACGCCGGGCGCATCACCGTCGCGGGCGAGGAGATCCGCCTGGTGAAGGGCAAGGACGGGCATCTGCAGGTGGCCGATGCGAAGCAGTTGCAGCGCCTGCGCACGCGGCTGGCGATGGTGTTCCAGCATTTCAACCTGTGGGCGCACATGACCGTGCTCGAGAACGTCACCGAGGCGCCGGTGCATGTGCTGGGTGTGTCGCGGCGCGAGGCACGCGAGCGTGCCCTGGCCTACCTGGACAAGGTCGGCATTGCGCAGTGCAGGGATAGCTACCCCGTCCATCTTTCGGGCGGTCAGCAGCAGCGCGTGGCCATTGCGCGCGCGCTCGCCATGGAGCCGGCTGTGCTCCTGTTCGATGAGCCGACCTCGGCGCTCGACCCTGAGCTTGTCGGCGATGTGCTCAAGGTCATGCGTGGCCTGGCGCAGGAGGGGCGCACGATGATTGTGGTCACGCACGAGATGGGCTTTGCGCGCGAAGTGTCGAGCAAGGTGATGTTCCTGCATCAGGGCGTGGTGGAGGAGGAAGGGCTGCCCGCTGAGGTGTTCGGCAACACGCGCAGCGAACGTCTGCGTCAGTTCCTGTCCGGCAATCTCAAGTAGCCAGGGCCTTCGCCGCTCTGGCGGCCGTGTTTTCAAGGCAGGCGTGGCGGCTCGATGCGGCGCAGATGGAATCCAGCCAGGAGCAGGGTCGCAGCCAGGCAGGCGCCCACCACCAGCGCCACCCCGCCCCAGGCATGGAGTGTCCATGCCGGGCCGGCGAGGGTGCCGATGACGCTTGCGCCCAGGTAATAACTGCTCAGGTAAAGCGCGGCGGCCAGCGCGCGGCGTTCGTTGGCACGCCGTGCGACCCAGCCGCTGGCCACCGAGTGCGCGGCAAAAAAGCCGAAGGTGTAGACCGCCACTCCCGCGATGATGATGGGCAGCGCTGGCGACAGGGTCGCGAGCAGGCCGCTCGCCATCACGCTCACCATGATCCACAGGATGTTGCGTCGGCCATGGCGGTCGGCGAGCTGACCGCTCCAGGCCGAGGCCCAGGTGCCGAGCAGATAGAGGCCGAAGATTGCGCCGATGGCGCTCTGACTCAGGCCGAAGGGCGCCTCCATGAGACGGAAGCCGAGGTAGTTGTAGAGCCCGATGAAGGCGCCCATGAGCAGGAAGGCGGTCAGAAACAGCCAGGGCATCGCCTCATCGCTGAACAGGGCGCGGACGTCGGACAGGATCCTGGCAGGGCGTGCGGCGCGTGGGCTGAAGTGACGCGAGGCGGGAAGGCTGCGCCAGAACAGGAATGCGGCAATGACGCCGAGCACGCCGAGCACGCCCAGCGCGATCCGCCATGAGCTCCATTGCGCCACCAGTGCCGAGATGAAGCGTCCACTCATGCCGCCGAGTGCGTTGCCCGCGATGTACAGACCCATTGCCCGGCCCTGGGCCTGGGGCGCGATCTCCTCGCCGAGGTAGGCCATCGCCGCCGCGGGCAGACCGGCCAGCGCAGCACCGAGCAGGGCACGCAGGACCAGGAGCTGGTTGAAGTC
>RRZU012926845.1_pt1 | contig 10774 bp, 8 predicted proteins | sample 2165561 | NCBI WGS metagenome assembly RRZU01 (sample SAMN10456909, study PRJNA506462) | wastewater metagenome | isolation source: wastewater sludge | place: USA: Moscow, Idaho | reverse complement strand
TCCATTTTCATTTTTCTCTATTACTGGAGCTGGAAGGTATTTCTTAAGGAATTCTTTTACTCCTACAGGACCTGCACCAGGACCTCCACCACCATGAGGTGTAGAGAATGTTTTATGAACATTAAAGTGAACAACATCGAATCCCATGTCTCCAGCTGTAGATTGTGCTAAGATAGCGTTCATATTCGCACCATCATAGTAGCAAAGTCCGCCAGCATCATGAACGATTCTAGTGATGTCTTCAATGTTTTTATCATAAATACCTAATGTATTCGGGTTTGTAAGCATAAGAGCTGCTGTATCATCGCCACAAGCTGCTTCTAAAGCTTCTAAATCTACAGTACCATCATCAGCTGATTTGATCTCTACGATTTTATAGCCTGCCATTGCTGCTGTCGCTGGGTTTGTACCATGTGCTGAATCTGGAACGATAATTTTGTTACGTTGTGTATCGCCATTATCTTCATGGTATGCTTTAATAATTGCAATACCAGTGATCTCTCCATGAGCACCTGCAGCAGGTTGTAAGCACATATAATCCATTCCTGCAACTTTAGATAAAGCTTCGCCGCAGTTGTAAAGCATATCAAGAGTTCCTTGAACTGTCTTCACATCTTGTAGAGGATGGACATTTGCAAATCCAGATAATTTAGCAACATCTTCATTGATTTTTGGATTGTATTTCATAGTACAAGATCCTAATGGATAGAATCCTGTGTCTACACCGTAGTTCTTTTGAGAAAGATTTGTGTAGTGGCGGATTACATCCACTTCACTTACTTCAGGGAAATCTAATTCATTGTCATCTCTGAATTCATCAGGAATATAGTTTTCTAAACCTTTGTCTTCAACATCTAAAGGAGGTAAATTATAGCCTTTTCTTCCAGGTCTTGACAATTCAAATATAACTTTATCGTAACTCATTAGAAGGCCTCCTTTACTACTTCAACGAATTTGTCAATTTCAGACTTCTTTCTCTTCTCTGTAACTGCAATGATCATTCCATGACCTAATTCGCTGTTATATTTTTCGATATTGATTCCACCCATGATTCCATTTTCATATAATCTATCGTTGATTGTTTGTGCATCAACGTCAGTTTTGATTGTAAATTCATCAAAGAATGGTCTATCATTGAATGCTTCTACACCATCTAATTTTAATAGTTCTTCATACATATAATGAGCTTTTGCTGTAGATTGAAGGGCTACTTCTTTCATACCTTGCTTACCCATTGTAACCATGTATACAGCAGTCCCTAATGTGTTAACACCTTGGTTAGAACAGATATTTGATGTCGCTTTATCACGACGGATATGCTGCTCACGGGCAGATAATGTTAATACCCAGCTTCTTTTGCCGTCTAAATCTTCTGTTTGTCCAACAATTCTACCTGGCATCTTACGTAAGAATTCTTTTGTACATGCAAAAATTCCTAGGTACGGTCCACCAAATGCTAAAGGCAATCCTAAACTTTGTCCTTCTGCAACACAAACATCTACACCATAATCTCCTGGCTTTTTAGAAATCGCAAGAGAAATAGGATCTGTAGCCATGATTGTATAGCATTTTTTGAAGCTATGAGTTAATTCAACAACTTTGTCAACTTCTTCATAGTATCCGTAGTAGTTTGGACTTTGAACAATTACAGATGCAGTTTTGTCATCTACAAGGTCTTTTAAAGCGTCCATATCTGTTGCTAAGTCCTTCATAGGAGCAACAACAACTTCGATTCCTCTTAATCTTGCATAAGTATCTAATACTTCTCGATATTGAGGATCTACAGATTCAGAAATAACTACTTTTTTCTTCTTCGCTACGTTGGATGTCATAATCGCAGACTCCATTACTGCCGTACCACAGTCATATAAAGAAGCGTTGGAAATTTCCATTCCTGTAAGTCTAGTAATCAATGATTGGTATTCAAAGATATACTGAGTCGTTCCCTGGCTAACTTCAGGCTGGTATGGTGTGTAGGAAGTATAGAATTCTTGTCTGCCTAAGATATGTCCAATAATGCTTGGAATATATCTGTCATATGCGCCGCCGCCTATGAAGCATGGCATTTGATTTACTGTAACGTTTTTATCAGCTAAGTTTTGAAGATGTGCCGCAACTTCAAGCTCAGACTTAGCGTCTGGCAAGTCAAGGCCATCTCTTAATCTTAGGTTTTCAGGAATAACATCAAAGAGCTGATCTTGAGATTGTAAACCTACAACCTCAAGCATCTCTTTTTTGTCTTCCTCCGTATTTGGAATATATGGAAACATTTATGCTTCCTCAGCTAAGAATTCTTCGTAAGCTTTGTCATCCATTAATCCATCTAATTCTGCTTTGTCTTTAATGGAAACTTTAACGATCCAGCTTGCATAAGGATCAGCGTTTAATAATGCTGGGTCATCATCAAGATCTTCGTTTGCTTCTACTACTTCACCAGAGATAGGAGCAAAAATTTCAGCTGCAGCTTTTACAGATTCAACAGATGCTAATTCTTCTTCAGCTTCTACTTCGTCGCCTACATCTGGAAGCTCAACATATACGATATCTCCTAGATTGTGTTGTGCATAATCAGCTAATCCAATATAAGCTTCTTCGCCTTCAACTTTAACCCACTCATGATCTTTAGTGTACAATAAACCTTTTTCTACTTTCATTAATAAAGCCTCCTAATTTTTTTATTTTAAATTTTTTAATTAACTATGAATTATTTTTTGTCTAAATATTTACGGCTGATAACTGTTGCCTTGTTCGGCTTTTTGTGAACGATTACATCTACTTCGTCCCCAAGTTTAACAGAATCAACATCTACTAATGCATTTGCAATAGATTTTCCAACAGTAGGTGGTCTGTAACCAGTTGTAACTTCCCCGATTTTTTTACCATCTTTTTGAACTTCGTATCCGTGACGAGGAATTCTCTTTCCTTCTAGTTCTAATCCCACAATTTTACGAGCTCTTCCTTCTTCATTGATTTTAGTAAGTGCTTCTTTACCAATAAAGTTCTCTTTGTCGAATTTAACAGCAAACTTAAGGCCTGCTTCTAGAGGATTGATATCTTCTGCCATTTCATTTCCGTATAGAGGCATACCTGCTTCAAAACGAAGTGTATCTCTACATCCAAGTCCTGTTGGCTTGATTCCTTGATCTTTTCCAGCTTCTAGCAAATCATCCCACATAGATACTGTTGCTTCCGGTGTTCCATAGATTTCAAATCCGTCTTCCCCTGTGTATCCTGTTCTGGAGATTAGTAAATCATATCCTTTGTATTTAATATTATCAGCAAAGTGATAATATTTAATATCATCTAGATTGTAATCTACAACTTTTGCTAAAACTTCTTGTGATTTTGGTCCTTGAATTGCAATTTCTCCAATTTCATCAGAGATATTTTTGAATTCAACATCGAAATCTTTAGCAACTTCTGCTAAATGTGCAAAGTCTTTATCAACATTTGCAGCATTCGGTATAATAAGGAAGTGCTCATCGTTGTACTTATAAATTAGTAAGTCATCAATGATACCACCATTTTCATTACATAACATTGTGTAGTGAATTTCATAATCATCTACATCTGTATAGTCATTTGTAAATGCGTAATTAATGAATGCTAATGCATCCTTTCCTTTCACGTCAAATTCACCCATGTGTGAAACATCAAATAAACCTACATTGTTTCTTACTGTCTCATGTTCGTCAGTTAATCCAGTATATTCAACTGGTAAAAACCAACCAGAATAATCGACAACTTTTCCTCCGAGTTCGACATGTTTGTCGTACAGAGGAGTCTTTTTAGCTCCCATAACTCATACCTCCTATGTATTTTATTAGCCGGGAAAACGACCTTACAGTTATTATAGTCCACAATATCCTTTTTTGCAACAATGTAAGCGCCAATTCTATCGGATCTCTAAACTCTCACCTCTTCCTTCTTTCTCTAAATTAGGAGAATTAAAATGGCTGAAATTCGGGATTTATGTAAACGTTATCCGATAACAGCTTTTATTTATAACAAAAAAATCTTTATCTATAATAGATAAATATTTTAGATTATTTTTTTTTGTACCATAATTTGTGCAGTTCGCTGCTCATTGTTTTCTTTGTTTCTTCTTCTATCGGCTCAAAGGATTCCATAACCGCTTCCAACTGCTCTGGAAATACCTTCTCGATAAGTTTCGATCCTTCTTCTGTAATCGAGATAATTCCAACACGGCGGTCTTCTTCGCTTGTTTTTCTTGTTACCAGACCGTCCTTTTCCAAATTTTTAATCACAACAGTTATATTGCCGCTGGTGGTTAAGATGCTTTTAACGATTTGACCTACTGTAAGATCCCCTTTATGAAAGAGAATTTCCAGTACTGCAAACTGGGCAGAGGTTAATCCGTGCTTTGTAAATACCTGGCATATATTTCGATGGACAGATAAATAGGCTCGGCTTAGATTAATCATAAATTCTAAATCTGTATCTTCTTTCTTTCCATAACTTCTTGACATTGCTGCCCCTTTCTAAACTATATTTTATTTACTGTTATTCTCTTTATTGTTTTTCACTTTAAACTTCATTTGAATAATAAAATCCTGCTGCTTTACTTCGACAGATAGCTTTCCGCCCATTAATTCGACGATATTCCTTGCTATATAAAGCCCAAGGCCGGAACCTTCCGTATGACGAGACCTTTCTCCTTGTACAAACTGCTGGAGGAGTTCTTCCCCGCTTACTTCTATTAGATAAGAAGATGTATTTATAATTCGGATGGTAATCTCATTGTCTCGGATATAAGTTTTCCCATAGACTGGAGTATTTTCCATAGAGTATTTAACCACATTGCTGAAGATATTTTCAAAGACTCGGCTCAGCTGGTCTCCATCGATTACAAAAAAGATATTCTCTCTTTCTGTTTCATATTTAAAATCAAGTCCTTTGTCTGTAAAATCTTCATCGAACAAACTGTATACTTGAAGGATTAATTCGTTAAGCTCTACAACGGCACTATGAAATTCAATATTCCCGGTTCCTGTTTTTGAAGCATCGATTAAATCCAGTACCATAGATTTTAATCTTCTTGAATTGTAGTCGAGTATATTAATATATTTTTCCTTTTCGATATCATCTTCTTCGTTTTTCAATAGATCGACATAGTTTATGATAGAGGTTAGAGGCGTTTTTATATCGTGGGAAATATTCGTTATCAGTTCCGTTTTTAACCGCTCGCTTTTCAGCTTTTCTTCCATAGATTCCTGCATAGATCCATATAAGTGGTCCAAAAGATATAGGGTTTCGCTTATAGTCTTTTCTAGAAAAATCTCTTCGCTTATTTCTCCCTCATAAAGCTTTTCTACCTTTTTGTTTAACACAATTTTTCCCATATTGCTCTTTATGACAGATATGGTCGCACGATACATGATGGCGGCTATAAGAAGCAGTCCTAAGGCATCGCTGTTGTTTTGCTGAATAAAATCAAAGGCTATATACATAAATATCGCTACAAGGAAGGTCTCTATATATACCGCTGTATATTTTACCGAAAAGTTAGTTGCCAATTCGTATACTAAAAAACTGTATCTTCCATATTTTTTTATATCTTTAAAGAGTTTAATAAGACTTAATATTATAGATCCTATGAGAAAGATAAAAAGAAGAAAGTCATAGAATCTAAAGAGTCCTATAATTTCGAAGGCTATCGCAAAGAGCAGATACCAAAAACCGAAGAAAACAAATAAGGTAAATATCTGCTCTTCTATATAGCCTCCAATCTTATTCCAATAAAGATCTTTAAGACGATTCCACATAATCAGCCCTCTATTTTATAACCCATACCATATACAGATTTTAACAAATCCGGTTTTCTAGGATTGATTTCGATTTTGTCTCGAAGTCTCGATACATGAACAGAAACAATCTTTTTCACATCATAAGGAGGGTTGTCCCAGACTGTTTCATAGATTTCGTCGGAAGAAAATACTTTGCCCTTATTTTGAATAAGAAGTTTTAAAATCCCGTATTCATAAGGTGTAAGCTTTACCGATTCTCCATCGATTTTTACCTCTTTTTTGTCGTCATCCATCTGTACTCGTCCAGCTTGATATACCTCGCTGTCGTCTATTTCCTTCGCTAAGGTCATTCGTCGAAGACAGGATTTTACCCTTGCTAAAAGCTCCACGGCATCAAAGGGTTTTGTAATATAATCATCCGCACCTACATTCAGTCCATGAACCTTATCTGTCAGTTCTCCTTTCGCCGATAAAATGATAATGGGTATGCCGGAAAACTCTCTTACCTTTTGAGTCAATTCGATTCCGTCCATAACAGGCATCATGATATCTGCTAATAAAAGATCGATATCTTCTTCTTTTTGAATAATTTCTAAGGCTTCTTTCCCATTATAAGCCTTAAGCACTTCGTAATTATCCATCTTTAAATAAATCTCAATGGCTTTTACAATATCCTCTTCGTCATCGCAAACTAATATCTTATTCATTCATTCCTCCATTAATAGCGATTGAACAATGTCTCTTTTATCAAGGCATTTTTCGTTTTTTCGCCTTCTAAATATTCTGTTATGGCAAAAGCAAAATGCTGAGCAAAGGCAACACCCATTGCAGTGATTACATTTTCGTCGATAACTACAGGAACATCCTTGTGGTTTTCTTCATTTCCCGCTTCTTTTGCAGAACCTGGAAAGCAGGTATATTTTTTATGCTGAAGAAGACCCGCTTTTCCAAGGACGACTGGTCCTGCGCAAATAGCCGCTACTAGTTTTCCCTTGCCATAAAAGGCCTGAACTAGTGCTATAACCTCTTCTGAAATCTTTAGAATTTCAACACCCTTTCCTCCGGGAATGATAATGCCGTCGTACTGATCTTCCATAACAGCATTTAAATATCGGTTGGATTCTACTGTAATTTCATGAGCACCTGTTACTTCCTTGCTGCTTTGTACAGAAATCATATCTACATGGATTCCCGCCCTCTTAAGATAATCTACCTGGGTTAATGCTTCTACCTCTTCAAATCCGTTTGCTAAAAGCAGACATACTTTTTTCATCACAAACCTCCTATAAATTATAATATTTTTTTCAAGAATTGTCCTGTATAAGATTTCTTGACCTTTGCAATCTCTTCTGGTGTTCCGCAAGCGACAATTTCTCCGCCTCCGTCTCCTCCTTCTGGTCCCAAGTCGATGATATGGTCCGCCGTTTTTATTACATCGAGATTATGCTCAATTACGATGATCGTGTTGCCTTGTTCTACCAGCTGGTTTAGCACTTCGATTAATTTTCTGACATCTTCTATATGGAGCCCCGTTGTCGGCTCGTCTAATATATAGACCGTTTGTCCTGTAGCTCTTCTGCTTAACTCTGTTGCAAGTTTCACTCTTTGAGCTTCTCCTCCAGACAGCTCTGTAGATGGCTGTCCTATTTTTACATAGCCAAGCCCTACTTGGAGCAATGTTTCCATTTTCCTTCGGATACTCGGCATATTTTCAAAGAAATAATATCCTTCCTCTATTGTCATGTCTAGAATATCGGCTATGGATTTTCCCTTATACTTTACTTGCAATGTTTCACGATTATAGCGTTTCCCATGACAAACTTCACAAGGAACATATACATCCGGCAAAAAGTGCATCTGGACTTTTATCGTTCCGTCCCCCCTGCAGGCTTCACACCGTCCGCCTTTTACATTAAAGCTGAAGCGGCCCTTTGTATAGCCTCGCATTTTCGCTTCCGGCACTTGGGCATAGAGATCTCTTATCAGGTCAAATACCTTCGTATAGGTGGCCGGGTTAGAGCGGGGAGATCTCCCTATAGGGGACTGGTCAATCTGCACAACCTTGTCTAGCTGTTCCAAGCCTTCTATAGAGGCATATTTTCCAGCCTTGACTCGTGAATGATTGAGTTTCCTGCTTAATATTTTATACAGGATTTCATTGACTAAGCTGCTTTTTCCAGAACCCGATACGCCGGTTACGCAGGTAAAGACTCCTAATGGAATTTCTACATCGATGTTCTTCAGATTATTCTCCTTGCATCCCTTGAGTTTTAACCATCCTGATGGGTCTCGATGTTGGGCTGGTACTGGAATTTTTTTCACTCCCGCTAGGTACTGGCCTGTAATCGAATCCTTCGTTTTGCAGATATCCTCTAGACTTCCCTGGGCGATAATTTCTCCGCCGTGAATACCGGCTCCAGGACCAATATCGACAATATAGTCTGCTTCACGCATAGTATCCTCGTCATGCTCTACAACAATTAAGGTATTTCCAATATCTGTTAGTCCCCTTAAGGCATCTAGAAGCTTGGCATTATCTCTTTGATGAAGGCCTATACTCGGTTCGTCCAGGACATAGACAACCCCCACTAGTGCTGAGCCGATTTGTGTTGCTAGACGGATCCGCTGGGATTCCCCACCGGATAAGGTAGCTGCCATTCTAGAGAGGGTCAGGTAATCTAAACCTACATCTATTAAAAACTGTAGTCTTTCCTTGATCTCTTTTAATATTTCACCAGCGATCTGCTTGTTTTTGCTATCAAGTTCCAGCTGATTAAACCAGTTTAAACAATGGTAGGTGGACATCTGAGTCACTTCATAGATGTTTTTCTCTTCAATTCGAACCGATAGGCATTCCGGTCGAAGTCTTGCTCCATGGCAAGCCGGGCATTCTATTTCTGCCATATACTCTTCAATTCGATCATGGGTTGCATCCGAACCGGAACGGTATCTTCTTGTTAGGTTTTCAACAATCCCTTCAAAGGTTCCCGTATAGTTTTTCCTGCCGGAATAATGGCTTTTAAAAACGAAATTCAGCTCTTTATCCCCTGTTCCATACAACAACTCTTCTATAAATTCCGGAGGGGCTTCTTTTAGGGGCTTATCGGTAGGAAAATGATGTTTTTCCCCTAAAGCCTTAATCATTTCATAATAATAGGTTCCTTCTTTTGACGTAGAAAAAGGATCGATTCCTCCTTCTTCTATAGAAAGCTCGTAGTTGGGAAGGATCCTCTCCGGATCAATTTCTTTGTGGAATCCTAAACCGTTGCATTCTGGACACATACCGAAGGGATTATTGAAAGAAAAAGATCTGGGCTCTATTTCATCATAAGAAACGTGGCCATCGGGACAGGCTAATTTCGTGTTGAATACATCGATTTTTTCTCCGTCAGACTGGATTTTAATGGTTCCTTCGCTTAGATGAATGGCCATTTCCAGAGAACCTGTCAGACGGCTTTCTATTCCCGGCTTTACGATAAGCCGGTCCATTACGATATCGATATCGTGCTTTTTGTTTTTTTCAAGATTTATTTCTTCTGTGACCTCTCTTTGCTCTCCGTCGACGATTATCCTTGTATAGCCTTCTTTTTTTATATTCTCCAGAAGTCGTTTGTGTTCTCCTTTTTTCCCTTTTACTACAGGGGCTAATAGAAGTATTTTTGTCCGCTCCGGATAAGTCATGATCCGGTCTACCATCTGGTCTACAGACTGGCTTTCTATCTTTTTACCGCATACAGGGCAATAAGGGGTCCCCACTCTTGCATACAGAAGTCTGAAGTAATCATAAATTTCTGTAACAGTTCCCACTGTTGAACGGGGATTCCTATTTGTCGTTTTCTGATCAATGGATATGGAAGGAGAAAGTCCTTCGATATATTCCACATCCGGCTTCTCCATCTGGCCTAAAAACTGTCTGGCATAGCTGGATAAGGATTCGATATATCGTCTCTGCCCTTCTGCATAGATCGTGTCGAAAGCCAAAGAGGATTTTCCGGAACCGCTTAGTCCAGTAAAAACAATCATCTTATCCCGGGGTAAAACGAGATCAATATCTTTTAAATTATTCGCTTTCGCACCTTTTACAACAATTTTATCTATACTCAAATTCTACCTCTTTACATTTTTCCGTTCTTAAGTTTTCTGATTTCATCTCTTAGATTTGCAGCTCTTTCAAATTCCAAAGCTTCTGCCGCCTTAATCATTTCTTCTTCCATTGTGATCAAAAGCTGATCTAAGTCTTCCTGAGTTATTTCTTCCTTCTCTATATAGTTTTCAATAAATTCTGTATCTTCTGCCACTTTTGTAATCTCAATAATATTATGAACCTTCTTGCGTATTGACTGAGGGGTAATATTATGGTCGAGATTGTATTGGTTTTGTATCTCACGGCGGCGATTCGTTTCTGTAATTGCCCGATCCATAGAACCGGTGATCCGATCTGCATACATAATAACCCGCCCATCAACATTTCTCGCCGCACGGCCTACGGTCTGAATCAAGGAGGTTTCCGAACGCAGGAATCCTTCCTTGTCTGCATCCAGTATGGCTATTAAAGAGACTTCCGGAAGGTCCAGCCCTTCTCTTAATAGGTTGATTCCTACCAATACATCATACTTACCCAATCTCAGGTCCCGTATGATCTCTGTTCTTTCGATCGTATCGATATCGGAGTGGAGATAGGTCACTTTTATATCCAATTCTTCAAAATACTTGGTTAAATCCTCTGCCATCTTTTTTGTAAGAGTTGTGACTAGTGTTCGCTCTCCTTTTTTCGTTGTTTTATTAATTTCGCCGATTAGGTCGTCAATCTGCCCCTTTGTTGGACGGACATCGATAATGGGGTCAAGAAGTCCTGTAGGGCGGATAATCTGTTCTACGATCTCGTCCGCATGTTCTTTTTCATAAGGACCCGGTGTCGCTGAGACATAAACGGCCTGGGGAACAAGGGATTCGAATTCCTTAAATTTTAAAGGCCTATTGTCTAATGCAGAAGGAAGACGGAATCC
>RRZU010949175.1_pt1 | contig 10774 bp, 10 predicted proteins | sample 2165561 | NCBI WGS metagenome assembly RRZU01 (sample SAMN10456909, study PRJNA506462) | wastewater metagenome | isolation source: wastewater sludge | place: USA: Moscow, Idaho | reverse complement strand
TGGCAGTTCTGCTCGCTGGGCTCGGACCCGCAGGACAAGAAGTACGCCGGCGAGCCCACGCGGCTGGAGATCGGCGACGGCAACACCTTCCGCGAGTTCTGCACCGTCTCGACCGGCACCGTCCAGGACGAGGGCGTCACCTGCATCGGCGACGACAACTGGATCATGGCCTATGTGCATGTGGCGCACGACTGCCGCATCGGCAGCCACACCATCATGGCCAATGTCACCACGCTGGCCGGGCATGTGCGGGTGGGCGACTGGGCGATCCTCGGGGGACTCACCGGCGTGCACCAGTTCAGCCGGGTCGGCGCGCACGCGATGGCGGGATTCGCCTCGCGCATCGCGCAGGACGTGCCGCCCTTCGTGATGGTGGCGGGCAACCCCTGCGAGGCGCACGGCTTCAACCAGGAAGGCCTCAAGCGCCGCGGCTTCGGCCCGGAGCGCATCCTGGCCGTCAAGCAGATGTACCGCGCGCTCTACCGCAAGGGCCTGACGCTGGAGGCCGCCCGCGCCGAGATCGAGGCGCTGCGCGCCGAGCATCCCGAGGCCGAGGCCGACATCGCGATGATGCTCGACTTCCTGGCCTCGGCCGGCCGGGGCATCGTGCGCTGACGGGTCGACAGGCTGACGATGACGATGAGCGATCCGCGCCTGGGCATGGTGGCCGGCGAGCCCTCCGGCGACCTGCTCGCCCAGCTGCTGCTGGGCGGGCTGAAGCAGCGCTGGCCGGCGCTGCAGTCCTTCGGGCTGGGCGGCCCGCAGATGGAGACCCAGGGCTTCGAGGCCTGGTGGAACTATGACCTGCTGGCGGTGCACGGCTACAGCCTGGAGCTGCTGCTGCGGCTGCGCCGGCTGTTCGCGCTGCGCGCCGAGCTGGGCGACCGGCTGCTGAAGGAGCGCCCCGATGCCTTCATCGGGGTCGACGCGCCCGACTTCAACCTCGGCCTGGAGGCCCGGCTGAAGAAGGCCGGCACCAGGACCATCCACTTCGTCAGCCCGTCGATCTGGGCCTGGCGGGGCGGGCGGATCCACAAGATCCGCGAGGCGGTCGACCATGTGCTGTGCCTGTTCCCCTTCGAGCCGGAGATCTACCAGCGCGCCGGCATCGCCGCGAGCTATGTCGGCCATCCGCTGGCCGACGCGATCCCGCTGGAGGTGCCGCGCGAGGCGGCCCGCACCGCGCTGGGCCTGCCGCTGGATGCGCGCGTGATCGCGCTGCTGCCGGGCAGCCGGCGCGGCGAGGTGCGCCACATCGCCCCGGCCCTGCTGGGTGCGGCGGCGCGGCTGGCCAAGCAGAACCCCGACCTGCGCTTCGTGCTGCCGGCCATGCGCGGGGTGCGCGACCTGCTCGATCCGATGGTGGCGAAGTTCGCCGGCCAGTTCGACCTGCAGGTGCTCGACGGCCGCTCGCACGAGGCGCTGGCCGCCTGCGACCTGACGCTGATCGCCAGCGGCACCGCCACGCTGGAGGCGGCGCTGTTCAAGCGGCCGATGGTCATCACCTACAGCATGCACTGGCTGTCGTGGATCCGCATGCAGGGCATGGCCTACCAGCCCTGGGTCGGCCTGCCCAACATCCTGCTGCGCGGCTTTGTCGTGCCGGAGCTGCTGCAGGACTCCTGCACGCCCGAGGCGGTCGCGCAGGCGGCGCAGCAGTGGCTGGACAGCCCCTCGCGCTGCGAGGGCGTCGGCCAGCGCTTCGCCGAACTCCATCATCTGCTGCGCCAGGACACGGCGCGCCGGGCCAGCGATGCGGTCGCGCAGGTCCTCGGCCGCTGATGGCGTGGCGACTGTGCCCGAGCCTGCGCAGTTCGCCTTCGTCTTCGATCGTCCCGGCCTGATGGCCGGCGTGGACGAGGCCGGGCGCGGCCCGCTGGCCGGGCCGGTGGTGGCCGCGGCGGTCATCCTGGACGAGCTGCAGCCGATCGACGGCCTGGGCGACTCCAAGGCGCTGACCGCACGCCGGCGCGAGCGGCTCTTCGACGAGATCCGCGCCAAGGCGCTGGCCTGCTGCATCGCCGAGGCCAGCGTCGAGGAGATCGACCGGCTCAACATCCTGCACGCGACGATGCTGGCGATGCGCCGCGCGGTCGAGGGCCTGCGCCTGCGACCGGCCAGGGTGCTGGTCGACGGCAACCGCATTCCGACGCTGCGCATCCCGGCCGAGGCCATCGTCAAGGGCGATGCCAAGGTCGCCGCGATCTCGGCGGCCTCCATCCTGGCCAAGGTCCACCGCGACCGGCTCTGCGCCGAGCTGCACACCCTCCACCCGGGCTACGGCTTCGATGTCCACAAGGGCTATCCGACCGCCGCCCATCTCGACGCGCTCAGGCGCCTCGGGCCCTGCGAGCAGCATCGCCGCTCCTATGCCCCGGTGCGCCGTGCCGAGCTCGAACACGCCTGCCGAAGCCCCCGATGAGAGAACCCCGCCACATCAGCTCGCGCGCGCATGCGCTGGTCAAGACGCTGCACCGGCTGGCCACCGAGCCGGCCGCCTCCCGGCGCCTCGGCCAGGTCTGGCTCGAGGGCGATCATCTGGCGCGTGCCTTCCTGGCGCGGGGCGGACGGGCAGCGCTGGCGGTGGTCGGTGCCTCGGCCTGGCTGCAGCCGGGGCCGCGCGAGCTGGCGCTGCAGGCCGCCGAGATCGTCGTGATCGACGACGCGCTGCTGCCCGAGATCAGCTCGCTGGAGTCGCCCGCGCCGATCGGCTTCCTGATCGACCTGCCCTCAAGCGGCCAGCAGCCGCTGCCCGGCGTGGCCACCGTGGTGCTCGACCGGCTGCAGGATCCCGGCAATGTCGGCACCATCCTGCGCAGCGCCGCGGCGCTGGGCGTGCGCCAGGTGCTGGCGATGAAGGGCAGCGCGGCGCTGTGGTCGCCGAAGGTGCTGCGCGCCGGCATGGGCGCGCACTTCGCGCTGCATCTGGTCGAGGCGCTGGCGCCTGACGATCTGGACGCGCTGGCGGTGCCGCTGGTGGCCACCAGCTCGCATGCCGCTGCCGCGATCGACCAGCTGGCATTGCCTGCCCCCTGTGCCTGGGTCTTCGGCCACGAAGGGCAGGGCGTGGGCCCGGAGCTGATGGCGCGCTGCGCGCTGACGGTGACGATCCCGCAGCCCGGCGGCGAGGAGTCGCTCAACGTGGCCGCAGCCACCGCGATCTGCCTGTACGAGTCGGCCCGCCAGTCGCGCCGCTGAGCTTCAGTAGATCAGCCGGTCCGGGCGCAGATCGCGCAGGATGGTGGTGGCGATCTCCTCGATCGACTTGTGGGTCGACGACAGCCAGGCAATGCCCTCGCGCTTCATCATCGCCTCGGCCTCGTTGATCTCGTAGCGGCAGTTCTCCAGCGCGGCGTACTTGCTGCCCGGGCGGCGCTCGTTGCGGATCTGGCTGAGCCGGTCGGCGTCGATCGTCAGGCCGAAGCACTTGTGGCGGTGCGGCAGCAGCATCGTGGGCAGCTTGCCGCGCTCGAAGTCCTCGGGAATCAGCGGGCAGTTGGCGGCCTTGATGCCGTGCTGCATCGCCAGATAGAGCGAGGTCGGCGTCTTGCCGCAGCGGCTCACCCCCACCAGGATCACGTCGGACTCGGCCAGGTTGCGCGCCGACTGGCCGTCGTCATGCGCCAGCGAGAAGTTGATCGCCTCGATGCGGTCGTGATACTCCTGACTCTTGGCGACATCGGAGAAGCGCCCGACGCGGTGGTTGCTCTTCATGCCCAGCTCGGCCTCGATCGGCTCGACGAAGGTGCGGAACATGTCGAGCACCAGCGCGTTGGCATCCGCGGTCAGCCGCTCGCGCACCAGCTCGTTGGCCAGCGTGATGAACACGATCGGGCGCACGCCTTCCTGCGCAGCCGTCATGTTGATCTCCCGCACCACCTGCTCGGCCTTGTCCTCGGTGTCGATGAAGGGGCGCCGGACATGGCGTGGCTTGGTCGCGAACTGGGCGAGGATCGACTTGCCGAAGGTCTCGGCGGTGATGCCGGTGCCGTCGGAAACGAAGAAGACTGTGCGGTTGGGCATGAGCAGATGCGTATTGATGCTTAAGGGTACATGTCGGGTACATGATAGGCCGGGATGACCCTAGAATGGCCGGCAATTCGCTTCCACTGCCGATGCCGCGCCGCCCCGCCCACGCCCACCCAGAACGACGACAAGCGCGTCGGGTGACTGGCCGCGCCGCCACCGTTCCCGTCTGCCCTGGCTGCCTTCTGCGCCGCGGGGACCGGTCCGGCCCGGAAGCTCCGGTTTTTCTACATCATGGAGCTTTGTCATGTCTTCAACCCATCTGGAAACCGCCCTGGTCGTCCCGTTCGAGCAGCTGCGGATGACCGACGTCGACACGGTCGGCGGCAAGAATTCCTCCCTCGGTGAGATGATCAGCCAGCTGGCGGCCTCGGGCGTTCGCGTGCCCGGCGGCTTCGCCACGACCGCTCACGCCTTCCGCGAGTTCCTGAAGGCCAGCGACCTGACCGGCAAGATCAATGCCCGTCTCGACAACCTGAACACCGACGATGTGCGCGCGCTGGCCGAGGCTGGCGCCGAGATCCGTGGCTGGGTCGAGAGCGCGCCGTTCCCGGCCGACCTCGAGGCGGCGATCCGTGCCGAGTTCGCGCGCCTGACCGAGGGCAGCCCGGAGGCGTCCTTCGCGGTGCGCTCGTCGGCCACCGCCGAGGATCTGCCGGATGCCTCCTTCGCCGGCCAGCAGGAATCCTTCCTGAACGTCGTCGGCATCGAGGACGTGCTGCACAAGATCAAGGAAGTGTTTGCGTCGCTCTACAACGACCGCGCGATCTCCTACCGCGTGCACAAGGGCTTCGCGCACGCGGATGTGGCGCTGTCGGCCGGCATCCAGCGCATGGTGCGCTCGGACCTGGGCGCGGCCGGCGTGATGTTCACGATGGACACCGAGTCGGGCTTCCAGGACGTGGTCTTCATCACCTCCAGCTACGGCCTGGGCGAGACGGTGGTGCAGGGCGCGGTCAACCCGGACGAGTTCTATGTCCACAAGCCGGCGCTGCAGCGCGGCAAGTCCGCGGTCATCCGCCGCAACCTCGGCTCCAAGCTGATCCGCATGGAGTTCGCCACGCCGGAGGAAAAGGCCGCCACGAAGAAGCTGGTCAAGACCACCGACACGCCGCCTGAGCTGCGCAACCGCTACTCGCTGACCGACGAGGAGGTCACGCAGCTGGGCCGCTACGCACTGATCATCGAGCAGCACTACGGCCGCCCGATGGACATCGAGTGGGGCAAGGACGGCGTCGACGGCCAGCTCTACATCCTGCAGGCGCGTCCCGAGACGGTGAAGAGCCAGGCCGCCGGCAAGGTCGAGCACCGCTACAAGCTCAAGGGCGCTGACCGCATCGTGCTGGCCGAAGGCCGCGCGATCGGCCAGAAGATCGGCACCGGCCCGGTCCGCCTGGTCCACTCGATCTCCGAGATGGAGCGGGTGCAGCCCGGCGACGTGCTGGTCACTGACATGACCGACCCGAACTGGGAGCCGGTGATGAAGCGCGCCAGCGCCATCGTCACCAACCGCGGCGGGCGCACCTGCCACGCGGCGATCATCGCCCGCGAGCTGGGCATCCCGGCGGTGGTCGGCTGCGGCGACGCCACCGAGCTGCTGAAGGACGGCCAGCTGGTCACGGTCGCCTGCTCGGAAGGCGACACCGGCTACATCTACGACGGCCTGCTCGAGATGGAGGTCAGCGAGGTGCAGCGCGGCGAGCTGCCGTACTCGCCGGTCAAGATCATGATGAACGTCGGCAACCCGCAGCTGGCCTTCGACTTCTGCCAGATGCCGAACTCCGGCGTCGGCCTGGCCCGCCTCGAGTTCATCATCAACAACAACATCGGTGTGCACCCGAAGGCGATCCTCGACTATCCGAACATCGATTCCGACCTGAAGAAGGCGGTCGAGTCGGTGGCGCGCGGCCACGCCAGCCCGCGTGCCTTCTATGTCGACAAGCTGACCGAGGGCATCGCCACCATCGCCGCGGCCTTCTGGCCCAAGCCGGTGATCGTGCGCCTGTCGGACTTCAAGTCCAACGAGTACCGCAAGCTGATCGGCGGCAGCCGCTACGAGCCGGAGGAAGAGAACCCGATGCTGGGCTTCCGCGGCGCGGCGCGCTATGTCAGCAAGGAGTTCGGCGAGGCCTTCGCGATGGAGTGCGAGGCGCTCAAGCGCGTGCGCAACGACATGGGCCTGACCAACGTCGAGATCATGGTGCCCTTCGTGCGCACCCTGAAGCAGGCCGAGCGCGTCGTCGACATGCTGGCCGAGCAGGGCCTCAAGCGCGGCCAGAACGAGCTGCGCCTGATCATGATGTGCGAGATCCCGAGCAACGCCATCCTGGCCGAGCACTATCTCGAATTCTTCGACGGCATGTCGATCGGCTCGAACGACCTGACGCAGCTGACGCTGGGTCTGGACCGCGACTCCGGCCTGGAGCTGCTGGCGGCCGACTTCGACGAGCGTGATCCGGCGGTCAAGGCGCTGATCGCGCGCGCCATCGCCGCCTGCCGCGCCCGCGGCAAGTACATCGGCATCTGCGGCCAGGGCCCCAGCGACCACCCCGATTTCGCCGACTGGCTGGCCCAGGAAGGCATCGTGGCGATCTCGCTGAACCCCGACACGGTGGTCGACACCTGGCAGCGCCTGGCCAAGCGCTGATCCAGCGTTGATCGGGTGCTGATCCGGCACTGATCCGGCACTGATCCGACCTCATCGAGGGCTCGTCCGGCAGGGCGGGCCCTGTCGGCCTCTTGGTGTCAGTCCCGTGGTACCGGGGGATGCATGCGCGCACAATTCACGCCGAGGTGACAAGCATGCAAGGCGAGAAGGTGGGCGAATCGGCCATGAGGGCAAGGGTGTACTGGCGACGGGTGCGTCTCTGGACCGTGCTGGGGCTGGTGCTGTGGTTCGGTGTCACCCTGGCGGTGTCGTGGTGGTCCTCGGCGCTTGACGCCTGGCGGGTCGGGCGCATGCCGGCGGGCTACTGGTGGGCGACCCAGGGTGCGATCGCCGTCTATCTGCTGATCATCGTCGGCCATGGCTGGGTGATGGACCGCCTCGAGCGGCGCTGCGCGGAGGCCGAGTCCGGCGCCCGCGTGTCATGACGGGGCCGGATCTGTCGACCTCCGAGGAAACGCGGGTCTTCACCCGCACGCTCAACCGGCGCTATGCCTTCTACACCCTGTGCGTGCTGGTGTTCGTCGGCCTGCTGGCGGCGCTCGAGCATGCGGGCTGGCCGCGCAGCTGGATCGGCGGCACCTTCCTGATCGCCACCGTCGCGGTCTATGCGGCCATCGGCCTGATGTCGCGCACCACCGACGAGGCCGAGTACTACGTCGCCGGCCGTCGGGTGCCGGCGGTCTACAACGGCATGGCCACCGCGGCCGACTGGATGTCGGCCGCCTCCTTCATCGGCACCGCCGGCGTGCTCTATCTGCAGGGCTTTGCCGGTCTGGCCTACATCCTGGGCTGGACCGGGGGCTACTGCCTGGTCGCGCTGCTGCTGGCGCCCTATCTGCGTCGGCTCGGCTGCTTCACCATTCCCGAGTTCCTGGGGGCGCGCTATGGCGGCACCTGGCCTCGGCTGGTCGGGGTGATCGCGGTGACGCTGGTGTCCTTCGTCTATGTGGTGGTGCAGATCTACGGCGTCGGGCTGATCACCTCGCACCTGACCGGCTTCAGCTTCGAGATCGGCATCTTCGTCGGGCTGGGCGGGGTGCTGGTGTGCTCCTTCCTGGGCGGCATGCGTGCGGTCACCTGGACCCAGGTGGCGCAGTACATCGTGCTGATCATTGCCTACCTGACGCCGGTGGTCTGGCTGTCGCTGAACCAGACCGGCAGTCCCTTCCCGCTGTTCTCCTATGGCCAGCAGCTCGAGCATGTCTCGCTGCGCGAGCAGATGCTCAAGGACGATCCGGCCGAGCTGGCGGTGATCCGCCAGCTCGAGGTGCGTGCGGCCGATGCCCGCCACAAGCTCGACGATGTGCGCCAGGCCATGGCCGACGATGTCGAGACGCTGACGGCGCAGGCCCGGGCGCTGCAGGCGGCCGACGCCGCGCCCTCTCGCATCCAGCAGGTCGAGCGTCGCCTGCTGACCCGGCCGCAGACCGAGGAGGAGGCTCGCCAGGTCTATCAGCGCGAGTACGAGGAGGCGCTGCAGCGCGCCCGGCCGCTGGGCGGGCTGCCGCCCCAGGCCCAGCCGCTGGTGGCCGGAGACCCGCGAGGCGATGCCCAGCAGCGGCGCGACTACGAGGAGGGCCGGCGCAACTTCCTGGCCCTGGTGCTGTGCCTGATGCTGGGCACCGCGGCGATGCCGCATGTGCTCACGCGCTACTACACCACGCCCTCGGTCAGCGAGGCGCGCCGCTCGGTCGGCTGGTCGCTGTTCTTCATCGCGCTGCTGTACCTGGCCGCGCCGGCCCTGGCGGTGATGGTCAAGTACGAGGTCTTCACCCATCTGGTCGGCCTGCCTTTCGACCAGCTGCCGGGCTGGATCCGGCGCTGGGCCAAGCTCGACCCCTCGCTGGTCTCGGTCGAGGACATCAACGGCGACGGCCTGCTGCAGCTCGCCGAGCTGCACCTGGGCGGCGACGTGATCGTGCTGGCGGCGCCCGAGATCGGCGGGCTGCCGCTGGTGGTGACCTATCTGGTGGCCGCCGGCGGTCTGGCCGCGGCGCTGTCGACCGCCGACGGCCTGCTGCTGACCATTTCCAATGCGCTGTCGCATGACTTCTACTTCCGCTTCGTCAACCCGCGCGCACCGGCGATGCGCCGGGTGATGCTGTCGAAGTTCCTGGTGCTGGTGGTGGCGCTGATGGCGGCCTTCCTGGCCTCGATGCGCTTCGCCGACATCCTGCAGTTCGTCTCGGCGGCCTTCTCGCTGGCGGCGGCGGCCTTCTTCCCGGCGCTGGTGCTGGGCATCTTCTGGCAGCGAGCCAACCGCACCGGCGCGGTGCTGGGCATGCTGACCGGGCTGCTGGTGTGCGTCTTCTACATGGTGACCAACCATGAGGTGCTGCGCCGCATGTTCGGCATCACCTGGCCGCTGGCCGACTGCCGCTGGTGGGGCATCGATCCGGTGGCTGCGGGCGTCTTCGGCGTGCCCGCGGGCGCACTGGTGCTGGTGCTGGTCAGCCTGCTGACCGCCCGGCCCGGGCCGGAGCAGCTGGCGGTGGTGGCGCGTCTGCGCGATCCTCTTTCCGGCAAGGGCTGATTCGCGCTATACTCGCAGGCTTTTCTTCCCTTGCTGCACCCGTGACAGACGCTGCGGGGCGGCTTCCGCAACAGGAATCCCCAAGGAGTTGCAATGCGTCACTACGAAATCGTCCTGCTGGTCCACCCGGACCAGAGCGAGCAGGTTCCGGCCATGCTGGAACGCTACAAGGCCCTGGTGACCGCTTCGGGCGGCCAGGTCCACCGTGTCGAGGACTGGGGTCGCTTCCAGCTCGCCTACCTGATCAACAAGCTGGCCAAGGCGCACTACCTGTGCCTGAACATCGAGTGCAGCAAGGAAACCCTGGCTGAGATCGAGACCGGCTTCCGCTTCAACGATGCCGTGCTGCGTCACCTGACGGTGCGTCGCGACAAGGCCGAGACCGGCCCGTCGTCGATGATGAAGCGCGTCGAGAAGGAAGAAGCGCGCAAGTCCCAGCAGGAGGCGAGCGCCTGATATCCGGTTCCTGACGCCGCACGCGACCCCGCGACCGACCGCGATGAACCAGCTTGTTCTGCAGGCCACCGTCGTCGAGCGCGCCGCGCTGCGCCACACCCCGGCCGGTCTGCCGGCGCTCGATGTCCGCCTGGCGCATGCCTCGCAGGTCGAGCATGCCGGAATGCCTCGGCAGGTCGCTCTGGAGATCCATGCGACCGCCATCGGCGAGACGGCCGGGCGACTGCAGCAGCTGCAGGTCGGCCAGGAGGCCCTGTTCCAGGGCTTTCTCGGCAAGCAGCGCAGTGGTCGTGGCGTCATGTTCCATATCAGTTCGTTCCAATCCGTTCCTCACACATCCGCACCGTAATCAGGAGGTCCTCATGCCCCCGCCGCGCAGCAAGTTTTCCAAGGGCCGCAAGGTCAAGCGCAACCAGCAGTCGCTGCTGTTCAAGCGCAAGCGTTTCTGCCGTTTCACCGTCGCCGGTGTCGAGTCGATCGACTACAAGGATCTCGACATCCTGCGCGACTTCGTCGGCGAGAACGGCAAGATCACGCCGGCACGCCTGACCGGCACCCGCGCGATCTACCAGCGTCAGCTGACCACCTCGATCAAGCGCGCCCGTTTCCTGGCGCTGCTGCCGTACAGCGACCAGCACAAGGTCTGAGAGGAGAAACGCGATGCAAGTGATCCTGCTCGAAAAGGTCGCCAATCTGGGCGTGCTGGGTGATGTCGTCAAGGTCAAGGACGGCTATGCCCGCAATTTCCTGATCCCGACCGGTGCCGCACGCCGCGCCACCGAGAAGGCCATCAAGGAATTCGAAGCCCGCCGCGCCGAACTGGAAAAGGCCCAGGCTGAAAAGCTGGCCGCCGCTCAGGCCCAGGGCGAGAAGCTGGCCGGCAAGACCGTCACCATCAGCCAGAAGGCCGGCGTCGACGGCCGTCTGTTCGGTTCGGTGACCAACGCCGACATCGCCGAAGCGCTGAAGTCGCAAGGCGTCGAGATCGTCAAGGCGCAGGTGCGTCTGCCCAACGGCCCGCTGAAGGTCGTCGGCGAGCAGACCGTCGCGATCGCGCTGCACCACGATGTCGTGGTCGACGTGACCGTGGC
>RRZU010092677.1_pt1 | contig 10774 bp, 6 predicted proteins | sample 2165561 | NCBI WGS metagenome assembly RRZU01 (sample SAMN10456909, study PRJNA506462) | wastewater metagenome | isolation source: wastewater sludge | place: USA: Moscow, Idaho | reverse complement strand
TAGATTATTAGCAGCAAATGATAGTTTTGCCGATTTATAAGGTCTCCATTCGGCACCAAAGTCTGCCGAGAATCCGTAACCTGTAAAACCTTTGAAGTTTATTGTTTGGTCTGTCCACCCTTTGAAGTAATCTTCTATATTACTACCTACTGTTGATCTATTTTCTAGTCCGAGAAAAGAGGAGTTTACAGTTCCATTTGCATAAACCCTCCATAAATTATCTTGTAGTTCTGCATAGAATCTGTCGTACTGCATGTTGACATGAGAGAGCCCTCCTAATACATTGAGATTGGCTCCTATTCTTAGATTCTCGTTGATTTTCCTTGAATGACCAATAGCTAAATCGATATATGAATAGCTGTTTGTCCTACTTCCTGCTAGGTTGTATGTATTTGTCTCAAGCTTTTTAGCAAGTTCAAAAAGTGATTTAGGTAAAAATGTGTTCGACTCAGTTTTATGGCTAATTGAAAATGATGTATATGACTCATTTTTATGCCTGATTCCAAAACCAGCTACTGTGTGGTTCAGACCAACTCCAATCCTATTATTCTCTTTTAAATTTGCAACCTTATCGGCAGAGACTGATGGGTGTAGTAGTGTGACAACTTCATTGCCATGGGGGAAGAAGAGTTTGTCAGCAGAAATTCCATTCGTATTTGCTTTGAAATCTATGCTTGTTAAGCCAGGAAGGCCTATGTAATTAAAATCGTTTGAAAAGGCGGCATTCATTAAGTTTCTGCCAGGAATCTTTTCAAAGAAGTATCCACTCTTTACATTTTGCGCATTTACCTCGATTGGTAAGATTTGCATTGTAAATATTACGCAAATCGTCATTACTGAAATGGTGAACAGACTTGGGCGAGAACTGCTATTATATTGATGTTTAGTTGATTTCATATTGAACTGTCTATTTCTTTTTATCTCTGATAGTAATTCCGTCCGATTTATATGCCTTCATATTATCAATCCAAATCTGTTGACTTGCTTTAAGAGGCGAAGATCCCGTACTTCCTCCGTATGAGAGGGTGAATTCAAAAATTATATGTTTTGCCCCTTTGAGTTTCGAAAGATCGGGCACTAAAATTGACATTTTTCCTGTTGCACCAAGCATGTCGCTCGAAGAGGCCGGAACCTCAAGTGTCGACTCATGGAGAATATCGGAGTCGTTGCAAAAGGAGACCTTTATGCTACAAGATAGAGGGATGGTAGTGTGAATATCTCCAGTCATCTCTAGCGAGCCTTTAGCCAAAGAGACGGTATCTATTCCTTTGAAGACATCTCGAAGAGTGTCTTTAAATGAGATTATTAGGCCGCTCTCTGCTTCTAGAAGCGAATAGAGTTCATAATTAACATCTATGTTCGACTGTCTCGAAAAGTGATGTTGTACATTACTTGCATAATCAATTACTGGAGAGAAACTACATTGAATTAGCGATGGTTTGCGTTGCAGGATCTCATTCATGTCTATTTGAGGACCAGTTGTGCTATTCTTTGAGATTGAAAAATATTGATTTGGGAAGAGATCTCCTGAGAGAATATTTATTGTTCCGCTTTTGTCGCCAGCACCTGGATTTTGGCCAATTGTCTTGATAGTGAATGGTATTTTGATTGGTATACCGAATGAGGTGATTGCAGTAAATCGCATTTGTGGCTCCTTAAGACTAATTACATCGTTTTGGCTGAATGCTTCAAAAAGTGGTTTTAGGTCAAAGTCAAAAAAGTCTCCTAGTGTAGGAATTCTGCATCTGCCCCAAAACTCTTTTATCTCCATGTTCTTTGAAGAGACTGTAGATTTTAAAGATGGACTTGAATTGTTGATAAAGAGAGTCCCTTGAGGAAAGGTAATTTGTAATGGAATCGAGAAAATTGATTTTCTTAACTTTTTAACCGAACCAATTATATTGAAAAGATATTGGTTATTATTTGTTTGCGGATGTTTGATTGAGTATTTGTTAGATGAAATTTTTGTGACATAGGGCGAAAAAGTTGCATCAATTTCGATATCAATATTGCTAGGAAATGTAATATAAAGCTTTGTTGTGTCGTTATTTGGGAGTTTAATATTCTCTAGTAAGAATGTGATGTCAAATATGTTGTTGTCAAGACTAGCGCTATCTAATCTGTCAATTTCTGAAGGAAGGTTAAGATTGATATCCAGATTCTTTACAAATGTTAGTTTTGAAGATGATGGTGTATTATCAGGAATCCCGCTTCTGTCGAACATCATTGGAGATGAGATGTAACTATAGTTTGGAATGGCTAAAGAGAAGAACTTAGACATGTCTGGTTTATAATTTCCTCTGTATGAGAAGTAAAAATATCCGTTTTCATCAATTCCAAGCTCTTCTATCTCTGGCATTAATTCGCTCATCTTCATTGGTTTTACCTCACCCAATGGGATCTCTATCTTTTGACCAATTTGAAGATCGGTATTTACCTTAGAAAAATCGTATTCGCTGTTGATGCAAGAGTGTATAATTGTCAATATGACCGAATAAATTATCAGTTTGACGGCATACTGTTTATTTACAATAGATTTCATGTTAATTAGGGTCTAGGGAGTTCTCTCTAAAATTAACATAAAAAAAAAGACTGCCCAAATGAAATAGGACAGTCTTGGTAATATTTATGACGAAAGTGTCTACAAACTATTCAAACTTTTGAAGAAGTAGCTCCATAAGTTTAATTGAAGCTGCAGATACTGAAGTACCAGGGCCAAAGATAGCAACTGCGCCAGCTTTGTAAAGAGCATCGTAATCCTGAGCAGGAATTACACCACCTACGATTACCATAATGTCTTCGCGGCCTAGTTTCTTAAGTTCGTTTACAATCTGAGGAACAAGTGTTTTGTGACCAGCAGCAAGTGAAGATACACCAACTACGTGAACGTCATTTTCAACAGCTTGTTTTGCAGCCTCTTCTGGAGTTTGGAACAGAGGTCCCATATCCACGTCGAAACCACAGTCAGCATAACCAGTTGCAACAACTTTTGCTCCACGGTCGTGACCGTCTTGACCAAGTTTTGCAATCATGATACGAGGTTGACGACCCTCTTTCTTTGCGAATTCAGTAACTAGTTGTTTAGCTTTTTCGAATTCGCTGTCATTTTTAACCTCCGAAGAGTAAACACCAGTGTTCATACGAATAATTGCTTTATATCTACCACTTACAGCTTCGCAAGCATCTGAAATCTCACCAAGAGTAGCACGTAATTTTGCAGCCTCAACAGCAAGTTCAAGTAGGTTGCCAGTCTTGTTTTGAGCAGCTTCGGTAATCGCAGCAAGAGCAGCTTTTACTTTAGCTTCGTCTCTATTTGCACGAAGTTCTTTAAGTCTTTGAATTTGTGATTCGCGAACCTTTGTATTGTCAACATCAAGAATTTCGAGTGGATCCTCTTTCTCTAGACGGTATTTGTTAATACCAACGATAGTATCTATTCCAGAGTCAATACGAGCTTGCTTACGAGCAGCAGCCTCTTCAATTCTTAGTTTAGGGATACCAGTTTCGATAGCTTTTGCCATACCACCAAGTTTCTCAACCTCTTCGATATGAGACCATGCTCTTTCTGCGATTTCGGCAGTTAGTTTCTCGATGTAGTATGAACCAGCCCAAGGATCAAGTGACTTACATACGTTAGTCTCTTCTTGGATATAAATTTGAGTATTTCTTGCAATACGTGCTGAGAAGTCAGTAGGAAGTGCAATAGCCTCATCAAGCGCGTTTGTATGCAATGATTGAGTATGTCCAAGAGCAGCACCCATAGCTTCGATACATGTTCTAGCTACGTTGTTGAATGGATCTTGCTCAGTTAGTGACCATCCCGAAGTTTGAGAGTGAGTTCTCAAAGATAGAGATTTCGGGTTCTTAGGGTTGAACTGTTTAACGATCTTCGCCCAAAGCATACGTGCTGCACGCATTTTAGCGATCTCCATGAAGTGATTCATACCAATAGCCCAAAAGAATGAAAGTCTTGGAGCGAATTGGTCAACATCCATTCCTGCAGCGATACCTGTTCTTAGATACTCAAGACCGTCAGCTAGTGTATATGCCATTTCGATATCACAAGTAGCACCTGCCTCTTGCATGTGGTAACCTGAGATAGAGATAGAGTTGAACTTAGGCATGTTCTTAGCTGTATATGAGAAGATATCTCCGATAATTCTCATTGAGAATTCTGGTGGATAGATATATGTGTTACGCACCATGAACTCTTTAAGAATATCATTTTGGATTGTACCAGCCATCTCTTCCAATTTAGCACCTTGCTCAAGACCAGCTACGATGTAGAATGCAAGAACTGGTAGAACTGCACCATTCATAGTCATAGATACCGACATCTTGTTCAAAGGAATCTGATCGAACAGAACCTTCATGTCCTCTACACTACAAATACTAACACCTGCTTTACCAACGTCACCAACAACCCTTGGGTGGTCGGCATCGTATCCACGGTGAGTAGCAAGGTCAAATGCTACAGAAAGACCTTTTTGTCCTGCAGCAAGATTTCTACGGTAGAAAGCATTAGACTCTTCGGCAGTAGAGAAACCTGCATACTGACGGATAGTCCAAGGATTCATTACATACATTGTGCTGTAAGGACCACGCAAGAACGGTGGAATACCGGCTGCGTAATTCAAGTGCTCAAGTCCTTCCAGGTCAGAAGAGGAGTAAACTCCCTTAAGTGCAATTTGCTCCGGAGTCATCCATGCAGACTGATCAGCAGCATTCTGAGCAGCACCTCCGGTATATTTTATATCTGAAAATTTTGGACGCATTTTTTTTCTGTTTTTTATTACTATTTAATACCTAAAAGAGCTTGATACGACTTAAGTGTTTCAAGTACATTGCTTTTTACATTGATAAATTTATCAATGCCTTTTGCAGTAAGCTCATCTTTGCATGCAGGGTCACCTGCAACTACAACGATTGCTTTGTCGCCAGTTAGTTGAGCAATTTGAGGAACTGCCTCTAAGTAATCATCATCAGAAGAACATGCTACGATAATGTCGGCTTTAGCCTCCATAGCTGCTTTAACACCCTCTTCAACAGTAGCGAAGCGGTTGTTGTCGATAACTTCAAAGCCGGCTACAGCGAAGAAGTTGCATGAGAATTGTGCACGTGCACGGCACATTGCCAAGCTGCCGAAAGTAAGCATAAACGCTTTAGGAGTTTTGCTACTTTGTTCAGTTTTAAATCTCATCTCTTCGAAAGCTTGAGCTCCACGATATTTTTCTAGTGGCTCAGCGATTTTCTCTTTGCATCCACAATCACAAGCAGCAGCTCCACGTGTTACAACTTTAGCTGTAACATCTTTGTCTGCCTTCTCTGTGAAGTTTGGATATTGGTTGGTACCAAGTAAAATCTCTCTACGAGTTGCAATATTTTGGTCTTTCTTGTTTGCAGCAGCTTTGATTTCAGACTGAACGAAACCAGCTTTGAAAGCCTCGGTGTATCCACCTTTCTCTTCGGTTTGTTTGAAAAGATTCCAAGCGTTCTCTGCAATAGAAGCGGTTAGACTTTCGATATAGTATGATCCTGCAGCAGGGTCTACAATTTTATTAAAATGTGACTCCTCTTTAAGAATGATCTGAACGTTTCTTGCAATTCTGTTGCTGAATTCAGCTGGTTCGCGGAACATATAGTCGAAAGGAAGAACCTCAAGTGAATCAACACCTGCAATAGAAGCACTCATTGCTTCAGTAGTACCACGAAGCATATTTACATACGCATCGTAAACTGTCATGTTCCATTGGCTAGTTACAGCATGAATCTTCATCTTTTGAGTGCACTCTTTTTGAGCACCATACTCTTTAACGATGTTTGACCATAGCATTTTAGCAGCGCGGAATTTACCAATCTCCATGAAGTAGTTTGCACCTACTGCAAAAGTAAATTTGATTCTTCTAGCTGCCTCTTCTGCAGCAATACCTGCCGAAGTTAAGATGTTCATGTATTCGCTACCCATTGAGAGTGCAAAGCCAAGCTCTTGAACTAGAGTTGAGCCAGCATCATTCAATGTGTAAGCTTCAACACCTACGACTCTGATTCTACGATAATCAGCAACTAAAGCGATACACTCTTTTAGAGTATCTACATAGTTAGCACAACAGAAATTTCCAGTTGTGTTAAGTGTTCTGATAGGGTCGAAATCGAATGAAGCATAAACATTCTCAGGGTTTGCGTTGCATGATTTTACATATGCAATAAACGCTTTAATCAAAGATGGGGTTGCACAACCACAACCTTCGAAGTTAATCTCAATCTTTTCTGGATTGATGCCCTTAAGAAGTTCTGCCATTTGAGATTCAGAAATCTCTTTGTTTCCATCGATGCAGAAACCAACTGATTCAACACCTCTTTTAATGCCGTCAACGGCTTGTTTATTGGCTTTTTCGAAGCTTTCCCATGCGCAGTAACCTTGGCGAACAAGCCAGTTGTTGTCGGTTCTAGTTCCTCTTACGAAAGGAAATTCGCCGGGAGCCGAATTTAAATGTTTAAGATCTTTGAGATCTTCGGCGCGGTAGTACGGACGAACAGCAAAACCCTCTTGTGTCTTCCATACGAGCTTTTTCTCGTAATCAGCGCCTTTCAGGTCCTTAGTTATCACCTCTTCCCATTGTGGAGTAGAAACAGGTGGAAACTCAGCAAATAATTTTTCTGCCATATTTGTGATTTTAAATGAAAAATGTTACCAAAAATGTTCGGCAAAGGTAGAAATTCTTTCTTAAAATTAAACCTTTTGTTTACTTATTAATCTAAGTATGTGAAAAAGGAAACCCGGTAATATCATTATTTTGATAATCACCGGATTGACACTTTTTTCATAGTTCTTTGATTATTCCGATTTTTCGAGGTTATTGGCCTCTTCTGCATAATTCAGTATGTCGGCATCGTTTTCCTTAGCCACTTTATTTTCCAGTTTAGTTTTGGTTTTAGGTTTTTGAGTTTGAGTTTTAGTTTCGGTGCCGACATCTGACTTTCTTTCGTGCAGTACAGCCTTTCTTAACTCGAAGTTCTGACCTAAATATTTCTTCCTCACTTCTGGATTGTTTGCAAGCACTTCGGCAGTTCCACTTTCAAGAATATTTCCTTCATAAAGGAGATATGCTCTGTCTGTGATAGCCAACGTCTCGTGAACATTGTGGTCTGTGATTATGATTCCTATGTTTTTTGTCTTTAACTTGGCAATGATGTGTTGAATGTCTTCAACAGCTATCGGGTCAACACCAGCAAATGGTTCGTCTAGAAGAATGAATTTTGGATCGATAGCCAAAGCTCTTGCGATTTCGCATCTTCTACGCTCACCTCCAGATAGTTGTATTCCATAGCTCTTTCTTACTTTGTGAAGATTGAATTCATCAATAAGCATCTCAAGTCTCTCTTCTCTCTCCTTTTTCGAAAGATCCGATAACTCCATTACCGACATGATGTTATCTTCAACACTAAGTTTGCGGAAAACAGATGCCTCTTGAGCAAGATAACCTAACCCTTTTTGGGCTCTCATGTACATTGGAAGTGATGTTATCTCTTCGTCATCGAGGAAAATTCTGCCTGAATTCGGTTTTATCAATCCGGTAATCATGTAGAAGCTTGTAGTCTTTCCAGCTCCATTTGGACCTAACAGACCAACAATCTCTCCTTGTTCTACCTCAATGGAAACTCCCTTTACGACAGTACGGGCACCGTATTTCTTAACAAGATTGCTGCAGTGTAAACGCATTTTAAATTCTTTTATATTACTTGATCTCGAGTTTCAGGTCGTTTTGCAACTCCCTAAGTTCAGGATTATTCTCGAGCAAAAACTTTGCCTTTTCTTCGGGCATATATAATTTGTTCTCTTTTTGTTCATCTTCATGAACAATATCGACAACTAAATTTGCAGAGTTATTATTTAACTTAAATTTCAAGAAGCTGTTCATTCTCTGAATACAGTTTGCCTCTATCCACTTCTTTTGAGCCTCATTGCTAACTAAAAATACAATCTCATTGCCACCCTCATATTTTGGAGGATTTTGCAAAATCGCACTTGCAAGGCGAGGAGTCTTCTTCTCGTTTTCGGCAAGTTCTGGCCAAACTTTTAGAATCTTTTCGAGATCGAATGGCTCTTCTCCTATCTCTCTAGAGACATGTACTGGTGTGCTATTGACATCTTTTTCTGCCTTAGCTAAAAGATTTTTGATAGACATTGTAGATGTCTTAGTCGCTGGCTCAGCAGGAGCCGGAGTTGCTTCAGGCGTTGGAGTAGGAGTTGTCTCAGTTGTAAGAGTTGTTGTAGGCGCAGGCGTTGCTTCTGGTGCTGGAGCTTGTGCTTGAATTTGTGGGGCAGAAGCAGGCGAGACAATTCTAGCTAACTTGATTAAAGAGAACTCTGTATGTAGTCGCTGATTGTTGCTGATTTTGTATGACGATTCGCACGAGGTTGTAATCTCCAATGCGGCAAAAAGTAATCCGGTTGAGCATTTTTCAGCCTGATCCCTATATCTTTGAGCCACGGTAGGAGAGACCTCCAACAGTGATGCAGTCTCTCTCTCCTTCGACATTAGGAGATCTCTGAAGTGGCTGCTTAGCCCTCCAATAAAATGAAGCGCATTGAATCCTTTAGAGAGGATTTCGTCGAAAACCATTAAAATCTCTTTATAGTTTCCTTCCAAAATCATCTCAGTCACTCTGAAATAGTATTCGTAGTCAAGAACATTGAGGTTCTTGATGATTTGATCATACTTCAACTCTTTCCCACAGAACGCCACCATCTGGTCGAAAATCGTAAGGGCGTCACGCATCGCGCCATCAGCCTTCTGAGCTATGATATGAAGAGAGTCGCTGTCTGCAGTTATACCCTCTTTTTCTGAGATATTTTTCAGATTGGAGACGATGTCTTCGACCGAAATTCGGCTGAAATCATAAGTCTGACAACGAGAGAGAATTGTAGGAATGATTTTGTGCTTCTCAGTGGTGGCCAGGATGAAAATTGCGTGAGCTGGTGGCTCCTCAAGTGTCTTAAGGAAAGCGTTGAATGCCGCTTGAGATAGCATATGGACCTCATCGATGATGAAGACACTGTATTTGCCAATCTGCGGAGGTATTCTCACCTTTTCGTTGAGCAACCTGATGTCATCTACCGAGTTATTAGATGCAGCATCGAGCTCATGAATGCAGTAAGATCGCCCCTCAGCAAAAGAGACGCACGATTCACAAACCCCACATGCCTCCATTTTGTCGGTTGGATTGAGACAGTTGATGGTCTTTGCAAAAATTCTAGCACTGGTAGTCTTACCGACACCCCTTGGTCCACAGAAAAGATAGGCGTGAGCCAACTGTCCGCGAACGATTGAGTTCTGAAGAGTAGCAGCTATATTGCTTTGTCCGATAACGGATTCGAAGCTATCCGGCCTGTATTTTCTGGCCGAAACAATAAATCTTTCCATACTCGACAAAAGTACAAATTTTTATCTAATTTTGCGATTACATAATAAAACAGTTATGAGACGATTATTTATTGTATTAGCGTCGCTTGTGGTTTCTGTTTCAGCAATGGCACAGCCAGTATTGAAAGATCTAAGAAACAATTTCAAGAACTTTTCGGCAAAAACAACTATGGTGGTTCTTTCGCCGGACGGGATTGTTGACGCAGCAATCCGTGATGCTGTCACCAAAGGGTGGAAGCTTTCTCCTTATAAGTTTTGCAACTACAACGAGTATGAAAAGATAAAGAACGACACTTCTTTCTTCTTTTTAATTAAGACAGACGGCCGTCAGAGAAGAGAGGCTGAGCCAGGAATAGAATACCTGACATTGGTTAAAGGCGGATACGAGATGCGGAATTCAATCGAAAGACATCCAGAACTCATCTCTCTACCACTTCGTTCGCTCGATGAGGACCATTTTAATGTATCGTATGCACCTGCCTATATCTCAATTTTTCAAAACTATATCAGAAAAATTCAGAGAGGTGTTTTACTAGCGTTCACAGGTGAAATGTCCTATACCGATTCTCAGGACGGAATAGAAAATAAGACAATACTATTCAACACTTCTGACCTTTCATTTGTACCTGAACCTGACGAAATTAAATGGATGTTTCGCTCAAAAGGATATGTTGTAGAGGAGGAGAAGATTTCTGAGGCATTGGACAAAGCTCTGCCAAATCATATTGTTTCGCTTGTGATTGCTCCGCGCGATATCCCAAAAGGTGGTGTTTGTTATAAGTTATTGATTTCAACAGATACTCACGAACTTCTCTACTATAAGAAGCATAAATTGGGCAACAGAAATCCTAGAGGATTCTCTAGAGACGACATCAAAAGAATCTCCATACCTTATCAGCACTGATGACATTATTTACCGATAAAAGCGAATGTGGGCTTAGGTTTGCGTTCCGCAGGGTTGTATCGCCCGTAGCCTATTGCGCTCTTAGTATCAAGACTGGAACCAGAGACGAAAATCCATTTCATAATGGGATAGCTCACTTCACTGAGCACATGCTTTTCAAGGGTACCGAAAAGAGAAAGTCGGGGGCCATTAATAGTTATCTCGAGAAATTGGGAGGAGAGCTCAATGCCTACACAACAAAGGAGGAGACAGTAATTCATGCGACAGTTCTTGCAGAGGATCTTCCTAAAGCGTTAGAACTTCTGTCGGATATTGCCTTTAATTCAATCTTTCCCGAAAAAGAGATTCAAAAGGAGAGAGGTGTCATTTTAGAAGAGATTAGCTCTTATAAAGACTCTCCATCCGAACTGATTTTTGATGACTTCGATGAGTTATTGTTCGCTGG
>RRZU011695632.1_pt1 | contig 10776 bp, 13 predicted proteins | sample 2165561 | NCBI WGS metagenome assembly RRZU01 (sample SAMN10456909, study PRJNA506462) | wastewater metagenome | isolation source: wastewater sludge | place: USA: Moscow, Idaho | reverse complement strand
GACGGAAACTCACAATGCGCACCGCAATGCTACCAATCTGATAATGACCAACTGCCAAAAAGTTGTCGCGACAATCGAAAACCTCAACCAAATCGCCTTCGGCAGGTTTACCCTGAATACTATGAATGGCTCCCGAAAACACCCAGGGATGAAAACGGAGCAGGCTTTCTTCTTTTTTGGGTTTTAAAATAACTTTATGCATTGCTTTCCTGCGATTTTTCTATCAAACGTCGTTGTTTCAGTTCCTCTTCCTGCGCCAGCACTTCGAGTACAATTTTTTCGACCTGTTTTTTGGTGAGTTTCTTTTCTTTCTGTAATTGCAAATAAATCAGCAGGCTGGCCCATGCGTCGGTAGCTGCGTATATTTGCTGCTGATCGGTCAGCTCGGCACTTTCCCAGTTGGTAAGCCTCTGTGCTTTCGAAATTTTTCGTCCAAATATTATGGCGAATATTTTCTGCAAACCCAGTTCAAGTATGCCGTAGTTTTTTACGATATTTTGTAAGTCGATAAAATTCTGTGGTTTAAACGAATAAAGGCGGTTAAGCCCGGCAAAGTCATCGCGTAGTGCCAATCCCACTTTTACAACCGACTCATCAGCCAGAAAACTTCCGAGCGCAGGCGGAAATGGCATTTTATTCAGTCGAAACAGATAACAATGTTCGGTTGTGGAAATTTGCACCAGCGACACTTTGTGATAAGTACCACGCGTGAACGAAGGTTTTGTCTCAGTATCCACGCCCACCATACCGGCATTCCGAATCTCCTCAATTGCCTTGTCAGCTTTTTCGGGACTGTCCACCAATGTTATTTTGCCGGCAAAAGCCACTACTGGCATTGCGTTTAATTCTTCCTTGCTAATTTTAGGTTTAAACATATTTCTCGGTTATTTTTCAGCCCGCAGTTAATCGAGCAACTTTCCGTATTCATTTTCTTCTTCCTCATCGTGCAAAAATCCCAGAAACGCATTTCTGTCGAGTTTCACAGCTTGAGGGCTTTCGGTTTCTTCGGCACCAAAACTGTCGCTGTAACGCAAAGCATGTAAAGCTCTGAGCGCATTCAGCAACTTTTGCCCCCAGTGCTCAGTAAAGGCCTCGAGACAAACCACCAACGCATCATTCATTACATCGTGATCGGCAGTCTGATAATTGGCAGCAAAATCCTTCAATTCCTGATAAATATCAGCAATATTCTCAGAAACAAAAGCTGCAATAGGTGTGTCGCTCAGCGCCATATCGGGATGAAAAACCTCCAGATAAGAATCGTCAGCCCCCAGGAGTTGTTCAATTTGCTCTTTTACAAACAAATAATCCTCCTCGGTCACAAAACGCTCCGCACCATCTTCAAACACAGGTTCAGGCTTGCTAAGCAAGGCTGTTTTGAGGTAAAGCAGTGGAAGTATTTTTACGCTTTTGTCAATAAATTCATCGCGACCAGCCTCCGATGTATTTTCCAGAAAAATACATGTCTCAGCTACCACAGTCACAAAATCAATCACAGGCTGGCTGTACACCACATGGTCGGGCAATTCTTCGTTAAACATAAATATCGGTTTTATTCAAACTGCAAAAGTACAAAAAAAAGAGAATTGGAACGCCGAAAACTCTTACTAAACAATGAATGACAGATAAGAAAACGGGCAACATAACAAAATATTCAGTCTCCCTCATGCAATCCAATGCTTTTAAAGCGAAAAACATTGTGTACTTTTGAATTCATATTGAAAGAAACATTTATGAAACAAAAACACATATTTATCCTGCTCTTATTGCTGATTACAATAATACTTATTGCCTGCCTGACACAAAAGAAAACACCGATTCAGCAAACCGATGTCACAACAACCGAATTACCAACCTCAACATCCGGAATTGAGATTCCGGCAGGAAATTCCGACTTGCAAATAGTAGAGCATCCCGGATTTACACTGGCCTACAGCGAAGAAAATGAGCAGGCAGCATGGGTGGCTTACGAGCTAACCGCAGAGGAAGTTGCAGGCACAGCAAGCCGCACCGACAGATTTCTTGAAGACCCGGCAATACGCACAGGCTCGGCAACCGACAACGACTATAAAGGCAGTGGTTACGATCGCGGACATTTGGCTCCCGCAGCCGACATGAAATGGTCGGTAGAAGCTATGAGCGCATCATTTTACTTTAGCAACATGTCGCCACAGAGACCATCATTCAATCGTGGCATTTGGAAAAGAGCCGAAGAGCAGGTACGCGACTGGGCTTTGCACTACGATGCAGTATATGTGACAACAGGACCCGTAATGAACAAGATAATCGCTCACATTGGCAACAACAAAGTAAGCGTGCCTGCTTATTATTACAAAACAGTTTTGGATAAGAAAATGGAGAAAACAATAGCTATGCTGATTCCGAATGAGGGTTCAAAAGCAGAATTACAAAGTTTTTGCATAAGTGTTGATAGTCTCGAAGCGCTGACAGGATTAGATTTCTTTCAACGTTTACCCGATGAAGAAGAAAAACGCCTTGAATCGACATGTACCCAGGAGTGTTGGACATGGACGCGCTAAACGGGGATACTGTAATATTTGTGGTATTTTACAAAACAAACAAAGCCCTCATTTCGTTAGATGACTAAAGACATATGTTAACCCAATAAAAACGGAGGCTGTATGGAAGACAGGTTGGTTACCTTTAAAAATTACGATAGCATGGTGGATGCCATGTTTGAGCAGGAGTTGTTGAAGGAAAACGACATTGATTGCTCTATAAACAATGAGGATTCGGTTGATTTACTGCCCATGTTTGGCGAATTAAACGATGGGTTACGAATTGTAGTTTTGGAGAAAGACCTTGAAAAAGCACGCAAAGTGATAGAGGACTATTACAACCAGTTAGAAATGGACAGTCCCGTTATTTAAACGATCCACCCATAATATCGAGCAACTCAGCTGTAATTGCCTGCTGCCTCGACTTGTTGTACTGTAGCGACAATTCCTGAAGTAAATCCGATGCATTATCGGTAGCCATTTGCATAGCCATAGTCCGTGCAGCATGCTCCGAGGCGTGAGCTTCGAGCGCCGCTGCATATACACGCAATCGCAGCACAGTCGGTATCAATTCCTCCATTAACTCTTCGCGCGAAGGTTCAACAATATAATCGGACTGATACGAGCCTGCTTGGTTGTATTTTAGACTCATTGGCAAAAATGTTTCGGCTTGTAGCTGTTGCGATCCTTTGCTGGCATAATGAAAATAAATCATTTTTACACGGTCAATCTCCCCCCTAACAAAAAGATCCATAATGGTGTTGGCAAGCTCTGATGTAGCTTCGTAAGTGGGATAATTAGCAATGTTTTCGTACTCGGCATAAACATTCAATTCCGCTTTTTTACAAGCCTGAACAGCCTTTTTTCCAACGGGGAAAAGGAGCACATCTTCTTTTCTGACATCCCGGTGTGTAGCTACCGATTGATGCATTCTTTTAATCAGGTTGGCATTGTAACTACCACAAAGCGAAGAGTTTGATGCAAAAACCAACACTGCAACTTTCTTCACATCCCTGATTTGTGCATAAACCGAAGGCAATTCCACTTCATTATTCAAAAAATTTTGAAGAATGTGATTCATACCGTTTTTATACGGCAAAAAACCATTAACAGCTCGCTCGGCTTTACTCAGTTTAGCCGACGAAACCATTTTCATAGCCGATGTAATCTTTTGGGTGGATTTAACCGACTGAATTCTTGATTTAATTTCCTTTAATGATGGCATGAATGATTAGAAATTGAAAATATAAAGAATGAATTTTTTAAATGCTCTGCGCTATTTCGGCAGCCACTTTTTCGATAATAGCTGTTACATCATCGTTAATCTGACCACTTTTAATTACTCCCAGCACATCATCGCTGTGTTTTAATTCAAGTAACTCCAAAAATCGGGTCTGAAACAACTGCACTTTATCCAGGGCAAAGTCTTTCAACAAACCATTTGTTCCACAATACAAAACAGCAATTTGTTTTTCTACCGCCATAGGTTCATGCAAGGGCTGCACCAACAATTTGGTGTTTTTCTGGCCTTTATCAATGGTCATGGCTGTAACAGGATCCATGTCACCACCAAATTTAGTAAATGCCTCCAGTTCACGAAATTGCGCTTGATCTATTTTCAATGTTCCAGCCACTTTTTTCATGGGTTTTATTTGAGCATTTCCACCCACGCGCGAAACCGAAATACCTACATTGATAGCCGGACGATTTCCCTGATTAAACAAATCGGTATCGAGAAATATTTGCCCATCGGTAATGGAAATTACATTGGTAGGTATGTAAGCAGAAACATCGCCTGCCTGCGTTTCAATTACGGGTAAAGCTGTAAGCGAACCTCCACCTTTCACTTTCCCTACCAAACTGACAGGCAAATCGTTCATTTTTTCGGCCACTTCTTGTTGCGCATTAATCTTAGCGGCACGTTCGAGCAAACGGGAGTGCAAATAGAAAATATCGCCCGGATAAGCCTCACGACCTGAAGGACGACGAAGAATAAGAGACACTTCGCGATAAGCAACTGCCTGTTTCGACAAATCATCGTACACAACCAACGCATGACGACCTGTATCGCGGAAGAATTCGCCAATAGCGGCGCCGGCAAATGGTGCAAAATACTGCATAGCAGCGGGATCGGAAGCGCTGGCAGCAACTATAACCGTATAAGCCATAGCGCCATGCTCTTCCAACTTATTATAAATAGAAGCAATGGTTGAACCTTTTTGCCCGATAGCTACATAAATGCAATACACAGGATTTCCAGCTTCAAAATTTTCTTTTTGATTGATAATTGTATCAATGGCAATACTTGTTTTACCCGTTTGACGGTCGCCAATGATTAATTCACGTTGTCCGCGGCCAATCGGAATCATGGCATCAATGGCTTTAAGGCCTGTTTGCAAAGGTTCATTTACAGGTTGACGGAAAATAACGCCCGGCGCTTTACGTTCAAGAGGCATTTCAATCATTTCGCCATTTAACAACCCTTTACCATCGATAGTTTCGCCCAAAGGATTGATAACCCGTCCGAGTAAACATTCGCCAACCTGAATGGATGCCACACGGTTGGTTCGTTTCACGCTGTAACCTTCTTTCACACTACTTGTAGGACCAAGTAGCACCGCACCTACATTGTCCTCTTCGAGGTTCATCACAATGGCTTTCAGTCCATCCTCAAATTCAAGAAGTTCGTTTGCTTCCGCCTTGTTGAGTCCGTAAATACGAACAACACCATCGCTAACCTGCAAAACTGTTCCAACTTCATCGAACTGAACGGTTGTATCTATTCCTTCAAGCTGCATCCGAAGTATTTCGGAAACTTCACTTACCTTTATTGTTTCAGACATGTTGTATTCTTACAATTTACTTTTTTGTAATTAATTCGTTTCTTATTTTGCGCAACTGACTTTGCACACTTGCATCCCAGCGTGTATTATCTACTTCGAGGATAAATCCGCCCAGTAAAGCTGTATTAATTTCTTTATGTACTTCGAGCGTACCATTTTTTCGTCGTTCAATGACTGATATTAACCGTTTTTCGGTTTGAGCATCGATGGGAGCCGCGGTAATGAGTTTGCCCGAAAATATTTGATTTTTTTCCCTATACAAATCCATATACTTAAGCATAATAAAATGCATAAAAGCTGCACGGTTATTATCAACTATCAGTTGCACAAACTTACCCAAATTCTCATCATTCTTTACGCCCGATGCCGATAGAATAAGCTGCTTCTTTTGTTGTCCATCAAGCACAGGACTTTCCAACGCAGTTTTGAGGCGCGGCTGTTCCATGGCACTCCGTGTAAACTGATTTGCCATTTCATAAAAATGCTTTTCTAACTTTCGCTCAGCGGCAAATGCAAGTAGAGCCGTAGCATATCGTGACGAGATCATTCCGTTGTTCATGTTCCTGTTACGATTTAGATACGGTGATTTCGTCGAGCAAACGCTCAATCATTTTTTGCTGCTCGCCATTTTCATTCAATTTGGCACGCATCAATTTTTCCGAAATACTCACCGACATTTCAGCTACTTGGCTACGAATATCGCGCAAAGCTTCTTCTTTTTCGTGCTGAATTAATTTGCGCGACTCAGTAATTACCTTATCAGCCTCAACCAATGCAGCAGTACGAGCTTCGTTAATTAACTTATCCCTTAACTGAGCAGCCTCTGTCAGAATAGCCTGATGTTCTTTGCGAGCATTGGCAATAATTTGATCGCCTTCGGCTTTCACTTGTTGTAATTCAATCCTTGCTTTTTGAGCCATCAATAATGATTCATCGATGTAATTTTTGCGCTCTTCTATCATCTTAACAATGATGGGAAATCCATATTTTGTCAAAACAAAAAGAACAATCAAAAAAGGGATTAACATCCAAAAGATCAAGCCGACCTCAGGAGTAAAAAGTTCCATACTACAAGAAAATTGCTAAAGCACAAACAATAACAGCAAGCAAAGCAACACCTTCGATCAAAGCTGCAATCACAATCATATTTGCTCTGATATCTCCTGTTGACTCAGGTTGACGAGCTATAGCGTCCATTGCCTGACCTCCGATTTTTCCAATACCGATACCAGCACCAATTGCTGCTAATCCTGCGCCAATTGCAGCACCTAATTTTGCCAACCCTGCACCTGCTGCAGCCTGTAATAAAATTGTAAGTAACATAAATTTATTTGTTTTAAAAGTAACCCCAACCCCATAAAGGAGATTGAAAATCGTGATTGTTATATATTTTAGTTTAATTTCATTTCTAAATTATTCCCGGTTAGGATTCGACATAAGTTCAGTCGAATTAGCTAGGGGTTTATGATGTGACTCAACCCGTCCCATTCCAATAAATAATGCCGACAACATGGTAAAAACATAGGCCTGAATAAACGACACCAACACATCGAGCAGTAACATAAACACCGAAAATGCAATGGATAAAACGGATACCCCCGATGCCGCTAAAGGACCTAAAACCACGTAAAAAATAAATATTAAGCCCATCAAAACTAAAATAATCATGTGTCCCGCCAAAATATTGGCAAACAAACGAATCATTAAAGCAAAAGGCTTTGTAAAAACGCCCAGGATTTCAACCAATGGCATTATGGGTATCGGAAACTTTAACCACATAGGCACATCGGGCCAAAATATTTCTTTATAATACTCTTTTCCGGCTGATACATTGGTTATGATAAAAGTTAGCAATGCAAGTACCAGGGTTACAGCAATATTGCCTGTTACATTTGCTCCTGCGGGATAAATGGGTATCAGACCCAACAAATCGTTTAGCAAAATAAAGAAAAAGGCGGTTAGCAAATAAGGCGTAAATCGTTTGTAATCCTTACCAATACTTGGCTTAATAACGTCGTCGACAATAGCTACTATAAGCATTTCGAGTGCGCCAAACAAACCCTTACGTGCTTTCAGCGGATTCTTTTTGTAAGATTGTGCCATCGAAACAAAAGCAATTATCAATATAATGCACGATAGCATTATGGCGCTGGCATCTTTTGTAAACGAAATATCCAAGGGACGTACTTCGGTTCCGTTGCTTAATTTTTCAACAATCTTGCCATTGTATTTTTCACCGTGATTAATCCGAAAACCTTGGTAACTACGTCCTTCGCGCAATTTTGCCGACGAAAAAACAAACCAACCTCTTTCGGGGCTTCGCACAATAACAGGCAGAGGCAGTGAAATGTCATTCGCGCCAAGTGTAATTATATGCCATTCGTAAGTATCCAACACATGATGAAAAATCATTTCTTTTAAATTAAATGATTCTTCGTTGGCACTATGTGGTTCGCTTGCCTGTAAATTATTGAAATTCAACAAAAAAGCAAACAAAATAAATACATACAATTTTATATTCATAAATAAATTCATGGCTACAGTTATTTAACTTTGCTCAATTTTAACAAAACATTGGTTTCAATAACTGAAAAAACTACATAAAACAATACGTAAATGCTCGTTAAAGCAATGGCATGTTCTCTGTCGAAAAACAAGCCTACAAATAAAAACATCAAGCCAAGTACCACAATAATAAGTCGTACTCCCAATAAAACCTGAAGCGACAAATAGGCTTTATTCTGAGATGCTTTGTGCGCAAACCAACTCATTAAAACCGAAGCAATAATATAGTAAGTAGGTATTAACCAGAAATTTTGTGGTAACCAAGCCGGCATCAATTTATCTAACAAAAAGTAGGTTATGGCAGATAATGCCGAGAATAAGCCAACAGTTCCAATCAGTATTTTTATTGCTTTTATCATTTGTTTAATTTCTCAACGCACACTACGATTTTATTCTTATTTACCTCAACAAAACCGGCTTCAATATCCAGTTGATTATCAATTCCATTGATGCGATAATTAATTACTCCTTTATCAAGCATCGAAACTATGGGAGCATGATGCTCCAAAACGGTAAATTTACCTGATTTTCCGGGCAAAGTTACCAACGAAACTTCGCCATCGAAATATATTTTTTCGGGAGAAATAATTTCTAATTTCATGCCTAAATAATTGTTTTTAATTGTCACAAAGCATTTTCCAACATATCGGACAAACTCGCATAGCAGACTTTCATCCTCGTTGCAAGCCGCTGTGTTTATGGTCGTTTCATTAGTTTTTGGCAGCTTTACGTGCCTGACGCATCAAATCATGTCCTTTGGCTATGGCTTCGTCAATAGTGCCTACATTCAAAAATGCCATTTCGGGCAATTCGTCAAGCTGTCCGTTTAAAATCATTTTAAAACCTTTTATTGTATCTTCGATCGACACCATAACCCCCGGAATTCCCGAAAATTGAGTTGCCATAGCAAATGGTTGCGAGAGGAAACGCTGCACTTTACGGGCACGTTGTACAGTTAAACGGTCTTCGTCCGAAAGTTCTTCCATGCCTAAAATAGAAATAATATCCTGAAGTTCTTTGTTGCGTTGCAGTATTTGCTTAACACGCTGAGCAGTATCGTAATGATCCTGACCAACCACCAACGGATTTAAAATACGGGATGTGGACTCAAGCGGATCCACAGCCGGAAAAATTCCCAATTCAGCAATTTTTCGATTCAACACCGTTGTGGCATCCAAATGCGAAAAAGTAGTTGCTGGAGCCGGATCGGTTAAATCGTCGGCAGGAACATACACAGCCTGAACCGAAGTAATGGAGCCGTTTTTGGTTGAAGTTATTCGCTCTTGCATGCGTCCCATTTCGGTTGCTAAAGTAGGTTGGTATCCAACAGCCGAAGGCATACGTCCGAGCAATGCCGAAACCTCGGAGCCTGCTTGCGTAAACCTGAAAATATTATCGATGAAAAATAATATATCGCGGCCACCTTCGCCTCCACCATCGCGAAACGATTCGGCCACAGTAAGACCCGACAATGCTACCGACGAACGTGCTCCGGGAGGCTCATTCATTTGACCAAAAACAAGTGTTGCTTGCGATTTTGCAACTTCGTCGTAGTCTACTTTCGATAAATCCCATTGCCCGTTTTCCATGCCTTTTTTAAATTCTTCGCCATAACGAATTACGCCCGACTCTATCATCTCACGCAACAGGTCATTTCCTTCGCGGGTACGCTCGCCCACACCGGCAAAAACCGAAAAGCCACTGTGTCCTTTGGCAATATTATTAATCAATTCCATGATTAACACCGTTTTACCAACTCCAGCACCACCAAAAAGTCCAATTTTACCTCCCTTAACATAAGGTTCGAGCAAATCAATTACTTTTATACCGGTGGTAAGTATGTGTTCGCTGGTAGTTAAATCTTCAAATTTTGGAGGTTCGCGATGAATAGGGTAAGCTCCTTTTCGGTCAAGGTTCTTCATGCCATCAATGGAATCGCCAATTACGTTCATTAATCTACCCTTTACCTGATCGCCTACGGGCATTGATATGGGTGCACCCAACGACACAACTTCTAATCCACGACACAATCCATCGGTTGAGTCCATTGCTACGCAACGAACCGTATTTTCGCCAATGTGTTGTTGAACCTCAATAACCAAATCGGTGGCGTTGGTGCGTTTAATAAGCAAGGCATCGTAAATTGCCGGCAAAGTAGCGCCCTGAATATCATCCATTGGAAAAAAAACGTCGACAACCGGACCTATGATCTGTAAAATCTTCCCTTTTAAATCTATCATCGCAAATTATCAATATTAATATTTATAAAATGATTTAAATACAAATTTATAATGTGATCTAAATACAAAGATAATCTAATTTTCTAAATAACCATTAGCATTATATAAGAAATACACGAAGAAAAACTAAAAACAGACGATAACGGAGATTCCATTTCGTCTGCTTTTGGGAATAGCTTCGGATATTAATCGGCTTTTGGGTAAAAGCTAAAAACTACTAACGCTTCCACAATTGTTTTCGAACAGCAATATTGTCGGTAATAGCGTAAAATAAAGGACAATATTTTTATAAGCTGCTTTTAAAACTATTAATCGAGCTTGAGAACAGCCAAAAATGCTTTTTGAGGAACTTCCACATTACCAATTTGTTTCATGCGTTTTTTCCCTTTTTTCTGTTTTTCGAGCAGCTTTCGTTTTCGCGAAATATCGCCTCCATAACATTTAGCCGTAACATCTTTACGTACAGCTTTAATCGTTTCGCGTGCAATAATTTTCGCACCGATAGCAGCCTGTACCGCAATGTCGAACTGCTGACGCGGAATAAGTTCCTTTAGCTTTTCGCACATGCGACGACCGAGTGTAACTGCATTGTCAAAGTGAATCAGCGAG
>RRZU011595087.1_pt1 | contig 10776 bp, 7 predicted proteins | sample 2165561 | NCBI WGS metagenome assembly RRZU01 (sample SAMN10456909, study PRJNA506462) | wastewater metagenome | isolation source: wastewater sludge | place: USA: Moscow, Idaho | reverse complement strand
GGCACAGGCACGGGCCTGCGCGAATGAGAATAACAAGGTGAGGTTGCAGTTAATGCCTTCTTTTTCCAGCTGTTCGGCGGCACGAATACCTTCCCAAGTGGAAGCAATCTTAATCAGCACACGTGAGCGCGGAATGCCCTGATACTCATATAAACCAATCAGCTTGCGGGCCTTCTCGATGGTGGCCGCGGTATCAAAAGAGAGACGGGCATCGACTTCGGTCGAAATCCGACCCGGCACATGTTTCAGCACTTCACAACCAATCGCCACAATCAGACGGTCGGCAGCTTCTTCAGTCTGCACGGATAAGTCAGATGACAAAGCACGCGCAGCGGTCACGATGCTGTCCAGCAACGCAGCATACTCAGGTGTCGTAACAGCTTTTAAGATTAATGAGGGATTAGTGGTGGCATCTTCCGGTTTAAACGCTTTGATGGCGGGTAACTCACCGGTGTCGGCCACTACGGTGGTCACGATTCGCAACTGTTGTAATAAACTGCTCACAACGACTCCTTGTAAATGTAAGAGAAATCAGCAGGCGCTATGCAGAGACATAGCGCCGTTACAACTTAAACCGGGTCTAACGCGTCACCGTATCGTTCCGCATCTTTACGTTCGGATACGGACAGGCGTGCCGGTTGGTCAACCTTGATGATGAGGGTCAGGACACCGGCAAACAGGTATAAACCGGTGTAAATCCATACCACCCCGACGATATCGACAAAGGGCAGGGCAACAGAGGCGATAGCCGGAGCGACAAAGTTACTCAGGCCCGCAGACAGGTTATAAATGGAGATCGCCGCCCCTTTATGATGTGGTTCCAGTGCCGGAAACACAGCCGTCATAGGGACAAATGCGGCGACGGTAATACCAAACATAACGGCCGGGATCACGGCGATCCAGAAGTTATGGCCAAAGGTGACTGGCAGGTAATAGAAGGCCAGACTGGAGATGGCGCAACCCACACAACCGAACCAGCGCACCTGACGCATCCAGCCGATGTATTCGCCCAATACCCCCCACATCACGTTAGTGAAGATGGTGACAAAGAAGAATACGGCCCAGATCTGCAACCATTCAGACATGGTGAAATCCAGCCGGCCAACGAACAGCATTGGCATGATGACGGCAAAGCCGAACAGCGAAATGGTGTTGATGATGCGGATCAGGCAGGCCAGGAAAATATTCTTATTGGTATAAAGAATAGTGACGGCCCGGGTCAGCTCAGTGATCTTCTCTTTAGTGGTTAACTTGGCTTTTTCACTTTCCGCACCGACATTACGCAGGCAGAACATGGCAATCAGGCCGCCGACAATGACCCAGGCAATCGCAAACCATAAGGTGCCGCGTTCGCCCATATACGGAATGGAAAAGCTGGGCAGATAGCTGCCGATACAGCCGATACCGATGGAATACATCGCCCAGAACCAGCCCATGGCGGAAGAGACCTGATGTTTTGGTACGGTCTGTACAATCAGCATGACGAAGGAGTAGATGAACAGCGGATAGGCCAGCCCGCGGATGCCATAAAACAACAGCATCATCGGGAAATTTTTCAGGCCCAGCCCTAACTCCATAAACAAGACATGCATCACGACCCAGACACAGAACCCGATTTTCATGGCTTTCTGCGGGGTGATAATTTCCGCTACGACACCGGAACTCCAGGCGGCGATTGCGGCAGCCAGACCGTAAACGGTAAAGACCAGTGCGGATTGGGCAGGGGTAAAACCAAGGTCGGTAATATGTTTTGATAAAAACGCCATTTCAAAACCATCACCACTCATAAAAACTGCGACTGCGATATAGCCCCAGAACAGCATTTTGGGCAGACCAAACCAATTATTACTTTGTGATTGCATAGCAAAGCTCCTCTCACGCCCTGGCGTCAGATTTCGTTAGTTGGATAAACTGCGGTATAAACCCGCCCGTCCCGGGCGGGGATGACTGTTTAATTAAGCGTTTTTCTGGCCAGAACCTGCTGTTGATAGAGCAGGCGGAATTGGCTTAAGCGAGGCATCAGTTGCTGATGCCGGACCGCATCCGGAATGTAGCGATGCTGGATGTCCGGTTTTTTGCAGACCTCCGCTTCCGCATCGCCAGTCGCTAACCAGCCGAGGCGTGCCGCGCCGAGTGCGCCGCCGGCTTCTCCGCCAAGATGCGTGACAATCGGCAGATTCAGCGTGTCAGCGATGAGCTGGGCCCACCATGGGCTGCGGGAACCGCCGCCGATCAGTGAACACTCGTTGAGATGCGTACCCGCCTCCTCCAGCACTTTCAGCCCATCCGCGATACCAAAAGTCACCCCTTCCAGAACGGCATAGCCAAGCATGGCGCGATTAGTGGCATGGGTCAGACCGTGAAAGGCACCAGTGGCCTGCGGGTCATTGTGTGGCGTTCTTTCTCCTGACAGATAAGGCAGGAAGATCGGTGACTGTTGCTGTTCAGATAAACTGAGCGTCGCCACTTCCGACAACAAGGTTGTCTCATTGGTATTCAGCAGCTGACATAACCAGCGCAGCGCACTGGCCGCCGTCAGCATGACACTCATCTGATGCCAGCGGTGTGGCAGGGCATGACAAAACGCATGTACCGCAGACTGAGGGTTCGGACGGTACTGGTCGTTGACCGCGAACAACACCCCCGATGTGCCCAGTGACACGAACGCATCGCCCGGTTTCACGGCACCGATACCAACTGCACTGGCGGCATTATCACCACCACCACCGGCGATAATGACGTTATCTTTTAAGCCCCATTCACGGGCAATTTCGGCTTTAAGTGTTCCGGCCGGTTCACTGCCTTCGGCGAGACGCGGCATGTTATCCCGGGTCAGGCCACAGGCGGCCAGCAGGGAATCAGACCAGTCACGACGCGCCACATCGAGCCATAATGTGCCGGCAGCATCCGACATATCGCTGATCTTCTCGCCGCACATCATCCAGCGCAGATAATCTTTAGGCAGCAGAACGGTGTCGATTTGCTCAAAGATTTCCGGTTCATTCCGCGCGACCCACAGCAGTTTCGGCGCAGTAAAACCGGGCATGGCCAGGTTTCCGGCAATGTCGTGCAGCTCCTGCGCCTGCTCTGTTAACAGCCGGCACTCTTCGGCACTCCGCGTGTCGTTCCACAGGATCGCCGGGCGCAATACCTTGCCATCGCGGTTTAACAGGACCGCACCGTGCATCTGCCCGGATAAGCCGATGGATTTAATCAGTGACCAGCGATCCCCGATTTTATTCCGCAAACGGGATATTACCTGTTGTGTGGCTTGCCACCATTGCGCCGGATCCTGTTCCGACCAGTGAGGATGTGGGCGCTGCACGGTCAGTGGTTCGCCTGCGCTTGCGAGCAGGCTCCCATTCTCGTCAATCACCACCCCTTTAATTTCAGATGTTCCTGCATCAAGGCCCAAATACATGGCGGTCTTCCTTACTGGCTAACAACTAAATCGGTCGTTTGTTCTTTGATCCAGCTTCTGAGACTCTGCACGGTGTCACGCAGTAATCTTTCGAAGCTGGCTTTGGATGCCAGCGGGCCGAACAGCGCTTCATCACGGGCAAAGGCGGCCAGCGGATCGGCGGAGCTGAAACGGGCATGCATTTCTGCCGCATCCAGAATGCCGTCCTGATAGGTGTATGGCAGTTCGTTCTGATGCCAGCGTTCCATAAACAGGAAGAACAAGGCAGGTAACACGGTCGTGGCGCGTGGAATCTGATCCCGGTCGTAACACTCGATCAGTGTCGGAGTGATGAAGCCCGGAATTTTGGACAGGCCATCCGCGGCAACGCGCTGGTTGGTGTCCTGGATATACGGATTACGGAAACGATCCAGAACCACATCACGGTATGCGTTCAGATCCAGCGGGCTTGGTGATAGTGACGGAATGACATCCTGAGTGACATATTCCCAGGCCATTTCACAGATGGATTGTGTCTGGGTGCTTTCATGAATATAGCTCTGTCCGATCAGGGTGCCGGCCCAGGCGATGCAGCTGTGGCTGGCGTTCAGAATGCGGATTTTCGCTTCTTCCCATGGCAGAACGGATTGCACCATTTCCACGCCGACATTCTCCAGCGCCGGACGGCCGGCAATGAAATCATCTTCGATGACCCACTGAATAAACGCTTCACCCATCAGCGGCGCCAGATCATTGAACCCTGTTTTTTCTGCCACCCGGGGTGCAATGTCAGCAGTCGGACGCGGTGTAATACGGTCCACCATGGTATTCGGCGAGGTGGTGTAATTTTTCACCCAGTCCAGTAACGGCATATCGCCTTTCAGTGCCAGGAAGGCCAGAAAGCCATTACGGAAACGTTCGCCGTTGTGGCGCAGGTTGTCGCAGTTCAGCAGTGTGACCGGACCGGCTTTGCGTTTAATGCGCTGGCGGATGATGCGTTCCAGAGTGCCGTAAATGGTGCGGGCTTCACCTTGCAGGTCAGCCTGAATATCCGGATTTTTCGGATCGAGTCTGTGCTCGGTATCCAGATAGTAACCACCTTCGGTCACGGTAAAGCTGATGACGCCGGTTTCTGCATCGGCGCCCTGATTCACCAGCGCTGTCAGCTGTTCATCCCATGGCAGCACTTTTTTCACCGAGGTAATGCGTTCGTATTTACGTTCACCGGCCGGAGTCACGGTTTCCAGTATGTATTCACCGTGTTGTTTTTCCAGTGCCGAAAGCAGGGCATTCGCATCGCCACGGATATTGCCGAGCGCGATTGACCAGCGTGTATCACCCTGCATCAGTAAGCGGTGCAGATACCATGCCTGATGCGCCCGATGGAAAGAACCGGCACCGATATGCATCCATACATGTTTCTTTTGATTATCCATGTTTAACTCCTTCATCTTGTGTTTGATTGTTTGCCCTTTGATTGGGCTTTTGCTCTCGTTGAATGTAGATTATTTGAATATTTGCCCATTAACTGGTCTTTTGATCACACTTTTTGAAATAAACTGAATTCCCTGCACTCTTCGGGGTAAAATTCATGAAAAGAAGCGGGGCGGTCGCAGGGGATAAGATGAGTAGACATGACAAAAAGTTGGATCAGGCGGCCCGGGCGGCCTGGCTGTATTACGTGGCAGGAAAAACACAGAATGAGATCGCTGATATCATTGGTGTTTCGCGTCAGGCTGCGCAACGGCTGGTGGCGCTGGCATCGGAACAGCAAATCGTCACGGTCAGTATTTCTCATCCGATTGCGGACTGTATGGACCTCGCCTTCTGCCTGCAGAAACGGTTTGGATTAGCCGAATGTCATGTTGTGCCATCGGGAGGGCTGGATGAGGACTCGGTGAGCCGGATGATCGCTGTTTCCAGCGCCGAGGTCATGGCGCAATATTTACGGCAGGAAGAACCGCAGATTGTCGCGGTGGGTTCTGGTCGTATGCTGCGATCTTCGATTGATGCGCTGCCCGAATTAGACCGTCCTCAGCATGTTTGTGTTTCCCTGATAGGGGCGATTGCTTCCGATGGTTCATGTACCCGTTATGACGTTCCTCTGCGCATGGCAGAAAAGACACAGGGGAAATATTTTATTCTGCCGGCACCGATGTTTGCGGACAGCAAAGAAGATGGCGAGTTATGGCGCAGTCACCGTCTTTACCGGGCGGTCATTGATAAATCCGAGCAGGCGGATGTGGCATTTATTGGTATCGGACAAGTAAATGAAAACTGCCCGTTATGCGAAGACGGATTCATTTCCGCTGAACAGTTGGCCATGCTGCAACAGGCCAATGTGGTGGCTGAAGTTCTGGGGCATTTTCTGGCCGACGATGGCAGCCGGGTTGACTGTGAACTGAACCCGCGTTTAACCAGCGGGTTGTTACAACCGCAGACCCATAAAAACATCATTGCGTTTGCGGGCGGTAAAGAAAAACACCGGGCCATTCGCGCGGTCTTAAACGGCAGCTGGATTTCTGGTCTGGTGACGGATGAGGATACGGCGAATTACCTGCTGAGCGCCGGCTGATCGCCATACCGGATTGCGGGAATAGCATGTCCCGCACTGACCGGCTACGCCGTCTGCACTACCGCCAGTTTGGCGCGGATAAACTCGGGGTGATCCAGATAAATCAGATCGGCCACCTGACGGATCACCGCTTCTTCCTGCGGGTCCAGATGTCCGTCGGCGTAGGCAACCTGCCACATTGCTTTGATCAGCTCGAATCGTTCTGCCTGCTCTAATGCCCTTAATTTATTGGTAAAATCAAACAAAGAGATGGCATTTTCACTTTTATGCCGGGCCTGCTCCAACAGCGCTCTGGCCGCAGCATCATCGATTTCCAGCAGGTGGCTAAGCAGATGAATTTTGGCTTTTTCTTCTCTGGCATCGTAATGATTATCTGCCCGTGATACCTCGCACAGCAACGAAGCAGTCGCCAGCTGAACCGCGGCGGTTTCGGCGGCACCAGTGCTGTTATTGCCGGACATAACTTCCCGGAACAGCGAACGTAATAGAGCAAGCATAACTGACCTCACAACTGATTCATCCCTCTCATCATCTGGGCTGTGATCGCAGAAATCAAGTGAACAGTGGTGTTAGCAGTATTTCTGCCGAGTGGCAGTTCATGACGGCCGCTGATTTTTTTATCTTACAGTTCTTACCAGTCGTACCAGACCTTTGTTGAGCTTGTTACTCCAACTGTCATAACCATAGTCCGACGCTATGCCCCAGGCATAGGCACCGTCAGAAATCACCGGAGAGATCGACCAATACCAGTAAGATGGTGTATTGGGAAATGCATGGATATTCACTGCCGGATAATTACATTGCCGGTTAGACAGTGTCCGTAACTCTTTTATTGTCGGTAACCGCCAGTCGTTGTATCCGGCCAGTTTTTTCCCTCGTTGCTCTTCTGCGTATAACAATGCCTGTTGCCAGTTCATTCCGGTTGCCTTTCCCTGTAAACAATCCTTACCAGACAAGCCTGCCGGGCAGTTCTGCCACACTAGATTGGTCCGGAAATCAGTAACGGTTCCATCTCTGTTGATCTGATAACGGCTAACAGGGGTATCAGCTGGCGTATGTTCATAATCGCAGGTTTGTGCATAGACAGTCAGCGTATGACCAGCCAGCGTGCTGAGTAATAACCAGAATAAACGCTTCATGCTATTTTCTTTCCCTGACTAAACGGACATGTAGTAAATTTTGTTTATTATCCCAGTCGCTCCCACCGCCTTTGAAATAAACATCCCATGCATTGGCAGGCAGTGTCGCAACAGGCACTGACGTCCAGTACGCAGCGGCCACTGTTTCCGGAAAATACCGGGTATCGATAGCCGGTGCTGATTCATTCAGGTTTGTAATACTGCTCAGTTCATCCACATTTGGCATCCGCCAGTCATGGTAGTCACAAAGACCTTGTTGATTAAGGGCTGAAACATAACCGGAGGTATCACAGTCACTACCTTCGCAGTGACCACCATTTTTTATGCCGACAAAACCGGCATTGATTTTCGGATTTTCCTGATACCAGGTATATGTGGAGTCTTTATTCTGAAGACCTGACGTTGTTTTTATTTCCCAGATAAGCCCTGTGACATTGTCCCGCACACATGACCACTCTTTGGCGTCTGAGGATAAGTCATGCCCATCTTTATCCAATTTGGTGAAACTAAAGCCAGCATGTCCGTCATTGTCATTCGCATCCGTCATATCACGTCCGCTTTCATGCTGCCCTGGGAAACCGGTCACCGGGCACTGTAACCGGGTGTGCTGATTATCAGCGCAGGAGGTGATCCCTGTGTCGTTTCTTTCGATTTTGGGTTTCGCAGCATTATCGCCGCACCCGGATAAACTAATGCAGCTAAGCCCTGCCAGCAGCAAACCATACCGTGTCATTGTCATATTATTTTTATCGTAAAAGTGAATACCTGAAATGAATGGGCCCTCTGTAAGGGCATCCTCAATAGGGTATCGAATAAAGGGTTCATATGAAACTAAAAATATAAGGAGGTAAAAAAGCAAGAGATTAGACTCTATAGAATCCTTATTGTAAACTCCGCAGTTGTCTCAAATGACAACGTTATTTTTAAAACAAAACAATAAGGATAGAGCATGCGGATCAAACATCACTGGCTGCTGGCCGCGATACTGGCCAGCGGACTTCCGACAGGTGCGCTCGCACAAAATTCAACAGGATATTCTGAGCCCTCCTTTTATAACCTGTTTCCTGAGCAACTGCTGGCAAATGGTTCTGTTATTTCTTCTGAACTGACAGATCTGTCAGCTGCATTGCAGCAATATAAAACGGCACATGACCCACTGCAGACAAAAGCAATTGAGGGTTTTCTGAACTCTCATCCTCATTCTGCCTGGGCCAATTCCCTCTGGCTGAACCTGGGCCTGATCTATCAGCAAGCAGGTCGTTATTCCGATGCTTTGCAGGCATATGACAAAGCATCAACCGGTATTTCGGTATTAGAAAATCATGATATGGCTGTGCTTAGCGATCGTATTTACGCGGCTCGTCTGTCATTGCATACCCAGCTAGGTCATCAGAAACAAGTTGAAGCTTTATTAAAACAAACGGTCTCTCATCAGTCTGGTATTGCAGATGCTGTCATTGCACAGGCTAAAAGCGGTCTGTGGGAAATGCAGAATAATCCTCAGGAGTCATTCCGTTGTGGTTTTGTGGCCCTGACTGAACTTCTGCGGCAGAGTGGATTATCCGGCAGTCAGCAGCCTCTACTCCTGCCCGCGCCGAAAGACGGTTTTTCTCTGGCTGAGCTGCAAAGCATCGCCCATAAACATGGTTTGCAGGCCAGCGTCATTAATACAAACGATCAGATCCCGGTTCCGTCTGTGGTGCATTGGAAGTCAGGCCATTTTGCAGCGATACTGGCTAAAAATGGCGACCATTACACCATTGCTGACCCGATATCAGGCCAGAATAATGAAATGACGGCCGCCAGCATTCTGCGTGAATCCAGCGGTAATTATCTGGTTGATAAAAAACTATCCGGTACTGGTAAGTTAGTTGATCCGACTGCTGCAAAAACGATCCGTGGTGCAGGATATACGGGAAGCAGTGATAGCACCGCGACCTCGGCGTCAGACACTAAAGACTGTAATGATTCATGTGATGGTTCCGGCAGCTCTAAAGGTATGCCTCATTATGCTGTCACCTCCATGCTGGTTAGTCTGAACATTACCGACACACCAGTTGGCTACAAAGCGAGTGTTGGCCCTGATGTAAATTTCACGTTGACTTACAACCAACTGGAAGCAACGCAACCTGCCACTTTCACCTTTTCCAACCTGGGCCAGAAGTGGAGTCACAACTGGCTGGGTTGGGTGCAGGATAACCCTAACAGCATCGGCAATAGCGTAAAAGTCATGCTGACCGGCGGCGGTTCCCGCACAGAACGGAGTTATAACCGCAGTAGCGGTGAATTCACGGCTGAATCTACTGATGGCACGAAACTGGTTCTGGTATCGACCAGCCCAGTCAAATACGAGCGCCGGTTTGCTGATGGCAGTAAAGAGATCTATGCACAATCTGACAACAGCACTTCGTCTACCCGGCGGGTATTCCTGACTTCCCGCATTGACGCTCAAGGTAATGCTGTCACCCTGACCTATGACGACACGCAACGTCTAACGACGATCACCGATGCGGTTGGTCAAAAAACCACACTGGAATATGGCAACAGCGATCATCCGCTGCTTATTACTGATGTCACCGATCCATTCGGTCGCCATGCCACCATTGAATACGATGAAAATCAGCGTCTGAATGCACTGACTGACAGTATCGGCATGCGATCCTCGTTCAGTTATAACAGCGGTACATTTATCAATGCCATGACAACACCTTATGGCACCACGTCATTTGTCACCGGTCAGAACGGCGTTCAGCGCTGGCTTGAGGCAACCGACCCTCAGGGTAATAAAGAACGTGTTGAGTTCAACCACGGCGCAGCTGGCATTCCATTTAATGAAAGCACCACCCCTGCTGGCATGAACCTGTTTAACAGCTACATCAATGGCCGTAACACCTATTACTGGGATAAAACAGCCATGAAAGAAGGCGCCGGTGACTATACCAAAGCACTGATCCATCACTGGCTGCACGACACTCATAACACCAGCGTAACGGCACCAGTTCATGAAAGTATTAAGTACCCGCTTGAAAACCGGATTTGGTTTAACTATCCCAATCAGGGCTGGGGCGGTGCAACCGGTGCTTTAGATAAACCATCAATTATTGGCCTGGTGCTGGATGATGGCCGTACACAACTGACCAAAATCAGTTACAACAGCATTGGTAAAACCACGCAATTCACCGATCCTGTCGGGCGTGTTACCACCATGACCTATGCCGATAACCAGCAGGATTTAACAGCTGTTTCTCAGGGTGGTAAACAGATCGCGGCTTACACCTGGAATGAACAGCATCTCCCGCTGACCTATACCAATGCGGCAGGTCAGACGACTACCATGACCTATAACGATAACGGCCAGCTCACCAGTGTGACTAATCCGTTAAGTGAAACTACCCGTTATACCTATGATGAAAGTGGTCACCCGATCAACGTCATCAACCCGAAAGGTAAAGTGGCCACGCAATACACTTACGATGATGTTGGTCGTGTGGCAACCACCACAGATGCACTGGGGTATACCGTCAGTTATGAATATGACAAGCTGGATCGTCTGACAAAGACCACCTACCCTGATGGTACTGCCCGTACTTACACCTGGGATAAACTCAATGTCAGCAGCGTACAGGATCGTTTAGGCCGCACCACCCAATACAGCTATGACG
>RRZU010997678.1_pt1 | contig 10778 bp, 9 predicted proteins | sample 2165561 | NCBI WGS metagenome assembly RRZU01 (sample SAMN10456909, study PRJNA506462) | wastewater metagenome | isolation source: wastewater sludge | place: USA: Moscow, Idaho | reverse complement strand
GCCATCGTATTCATGCTTGGCATGAATACATCGCCGTCTAGCAGGAATCTCCGTTCAATAATGGGCCAATGGCCCATGGTCTCTCGCGTTGCGAGAGAAGGGCGAGGGAGGATGTCAAAATGTTCGAAGCGTATCCACCGGTCAGCTCAAGATGCTGGTCAACATGTTTCAAGAAAAAGGAGGTCAGTTACTTCAAGGTTCATTCGAAGAAGTAACCCCACGCGCGTTGTTGCCCTTGAAAACCGCTCCATCCCAACATTGGTTCGCCATGACCAGCGTTACCGAAGAGCAGTTGCAAGTACTCAAAGGACACGGTGCTGCCGGTGAGGCCTTGCTCTTCTCCTCCTTAATCCGACATGGCTGGTTCGGGGCCTCGATGACTACCCCCAACAAAGGCCCCTCCCCCGTCGAACGCCGCTGGACCAAAGTGTTTCCCGAAACCATGGCGCTTGCCCAAACCTTGCGCCACATGGGCGTTAAAGCCTCCGAAGCGTTGGACCTATTCCACATGCATCAGTCCGGTCGCACCCTTGCTCCGACGATAGGCCTCCCTTCATTGGGTTGATCGAACGTAGCGACCCTAGAATCGTCCAAACGAGGTGTAAAATGATTCCATGCCTTTCGCCGCAACCTCCTGGCTCTCGGACATCGTTCGAACCTCCGATTATCGCCTTCCCGATTTCCATCCCGAATTAGGGGATATCAACATTTCCGCCGAAGAGCTCATCCTTGCTCTCGCCTCGGTACGACATCTGCCCATCGACGACTCACCCTCCGCCGCCTTAAACCCCGCCCGAATACCCATAGGCTCCGCGATACCCTCCGCGCTGGCTCTGCACTTTGAAGACGTGGTTCAAGGGTTATCCGTGTACGGAATGGACTTGCATCCCGCTGTTCGCCATGCCTTGCTCGCGGTCGCCTTGGCTTCTCCCGACAAAAACGAAAAATTGGATGCTCTCAAGCCCCTGATGACGGGCAATGACAATGGCAAGGTGTACCAGCCCACCATGACATGGATGGCCCTTCTTCGACCCGAATGGTACGAGCCCAAGCACCACGTGAAACCCATTCTCCGTGGGGGCACGTCCCCCGAGAATGAAGCCCGTGGCACCACGTCGTCGATCGTACTAGTCGAAGACAACATGCGCATCAACGCCGCCCAAATGTTCACCTGGAGCAAACCCATTGAACTAACCAACGCAAAAATACCCGCCCCGGTCGAAGCATGGGAACAAACCGCCAACGCCGCCTGGTCCGCCGACAACCCTCCCGCGACCAATCTATGGCTCATGTCGTTCGGGGACACCGCCAAACATTGGGAGCATCTACTGCCCGGTGCTGCCGTGTACAACCCATTCTTTGATGACAAATTGCTGGGCCACCTTTTTCTCAACAGCACCCAACATCAAGAGACCGGCTTTTCCACCCGCATGGGGATTGGTATCGCGGATCTGTACCCGTTGGCCGACGATGCGTCGCTTGGAAGCTACGTCCCCCTGGAATACCTGCTGCACGCCCCACTGAGCCTCAATGCCATCGCAAGCATCCATCATCACGCCAGCAGTCCCGCCACCTCGTTTGGGGTACCACCTGCCTGGGTTCGTTCGGTGGACGTAAAACGGCAATTGACGCAAAGCCTGGACCTGATGCCCAAGTACAGCATCTTTCAAGATGACAACGTCGTTCGTCTGCTGCTGGACTACGAACAGACCCAAGATTTCACCAGCTTTTCGTCGTTCGTTCAAAACGCCATGGAAGGTCAAATGCGCCTCGCAGTGCAAACCGAAAAATCGCATGGGGATATTTTCGACATGGGCCTCCCCAAGGACTTGTTTTTCATCCCCGCTCCCGAACATTCGCCCATCCCCCGCCCCGTTGTAGACGAAGTATCCGACAGTTTCTCCTTGTAACCCATCCCTCATCATGTCCGCCGTTCAAACCAGTATTTTCACAGTCCTCGCCTCCCGCTATCGGAAATCGTCCGATGGAAAAATCACCGCGTACCTGCAAGTGCAAAGCCATCCCAATGCTCCGGTGGGCTATGTGCGTTGGGCAACCACCCAGCCGCCGCTGGCGGGCACCCGCATCGAAGCGACCGGCACCGTAGTGGATTCCGCGCAAGGCCCAGTTATGCAAGTAGCTGGGGATAACAACGTTCGAGTCTTGACCGGGCAACAAGGTCAAATTCTCCACAAAACCGTCAAAACCCTTTTGGACCGCTTCAACGTGGCGTACGACATGGCCAAGTTAGAAACCACGCTGCAACATCCTGCTATTCATTTGGGCGGCATGGACAAAGACCGTTTGATCAACGCGTTGTACGACAGCGGTGTGGCCAACGCGGATGTCGTCGTCAACGAACGTGAAGAAACGTTCGCCGATGCGTTGTCGCGCAACTTTTTTCACGGACTGGAACCCATTCGCCTGCCCTACGACACCGACACCAAACGGGATCTTCCTTTTGCAAAAGGAACATGGCCCAAAGAAATCGTCGAGGGCTGTCTCCCCCAATTCATCGAAAGCACGCAGGGTCAAAAAGCCCACAAAGCCATCGCCAATGGCCGCCCCTTTCATCTGACTCGACACGTAACTTACGACGGCATCGATAATTTTTATCGCGCGTTGGGTATCGTGGCAGATCAACCCGATATTTTTCCGCGTTGGATTCGCGATAAATCGCGCCCCTCCGCCTTGACCCAATGCTACATCGAAGACAAACAAGCCCATGGCACGCAAGTCTTCACCGGCGAAGATATGAAACAACTGGACCGCTTGGGCTTGCAAGGCTCCGCAAAAATTGCGGCCCGATTGGGCAACATGGTGCAGCTCCCCCCTGCGGAAGATGGCTCCATGCGCATGATGCCCTTGGGGTCGTACCAATCCAGTGCCGCCTTAGCGCATCTCAGCAAACTGGAAGGCTCGGCCTCTCCCTTGAAAATCGATATCCAGGACACGCATTTGGATCCCTTCCAGAAAAAGGCCCTGCACGCGTTTGTTGAAGGAAAGCCCCTGACGCTTATTTCCGGCCCTCCCGGCTCAGGAAAGTCCACGCTCATCGCCTCCATGATTGAGCATGCGAGCCGCGCCGGTCTTCCCGTCGTGGTGGTAACTCCCACCGGGAAAGCCAGTTCCCGGCTCAACGTGTCATTTGAGACCGCGTTCCCGGAAGCCAAAACGCGCCCCGTCTCCACCACCATCCACGCGATGTTCTACAACAACGCAACATTTCGAAAAACCCATCGGTCCATGCCGTTGTTGCATACCTCCTCCCTGCGCGATGCGCTGGATAGCCAGGCTACGGAATCCTTTCCCGTCCCGGTCGAGCGCACCATGCGTTTCTCGTCGTACAAAGACAAGAAAAACGACGTGGCCAAACCCGAGACGCTGTTGATGGCCGAAATGATTCCCGCCGAAATCTTGCGGGGCGCCGTCGTCATTGTGGACGAAAGCACGCAAGTTACCGGCGATTTGATGGCCCTCTTGTGCGAGATGCGCCCCAAGAAATTGGTCTTGACGGGGGACCTATCCCAACTCAAGCCCGTCGGCGCGGGCAAACCCTTCCACGACCTCATTGCGCTGGCGAAACAAGGTGCCATGCCCGAACGTATCAACGCGGTGGAACTGCAAATCGATCACCGCGCAACCAAGGAACTTTCGGATTTCACCCGGAAACTCCGCGAGGGCTCGATTCCAACGGATTACGTCGAAGAGTTCAATGGCGACGCGCAGGCCACGGTTCAAGAATGGAACGGCCGGGAAGCCGCCGTGCTCGAATGCAAAAAATTGGGCAACGCCATTGACGTAGTGGAACATCTGGCCGCCCGTACGGTTACCGAGCAAGGCGCGTTGTTCAGTGTGGTGTCGGACCAAGGAACAACACCCCATACGGCCATTCGATTGACCGAAAAAACGACCCCCGCGTTGTTCGCCAGCACCATTGCTGCCCCCAGCTTCATGACCATGGCATACACCAATGCGGAAGTGGGCCATCTCAACGAGCGAGTGGGTTCGGTCCTGCGGCCTCTGATGACCGTTGGCGACGGATTTGCAACCTTGCCCGCAGCGGCCCCCATCGCTGCCGCTGGTATTCATCTGGGCGACCCCATGCTGCAAACAGAGAACGCCAAGCAACGCCTGGTGTATACCACACCGGCGGGGCCACGCCTGTCCTCCAGCAGCATGAATGGCGAAACCGTGGTGTTGCTTGGCGCCCACACGTGGCTGCCCCTCCCCTCCGTGCAATCGCCACCATTGCTCCGCTCCTGGTGGCTTGCCACCGGATTGGATACCGAAGCTCTCGATATCCAAATGCACCGAAAAGACGACCCCGCCGCGCACTGCGAGTTGATGCGCAAATTGCAGGCACTGCACACCCCCGAGGCTCAGCGCATCCTGGCATCGAGCCTAACCGAGCTTCTTGCGGTCGACCAAAGCAAGTTAAAGCCCGGTCAAGAAACGGTGCTGGATGAACAAAGCATCAAGCGTCTCGTGTTGCCGCCCGTACCGCCGAAGAAACAAGAAAAAGACAATCCCGAATTCGACACCTTCATGGGCATCGTGCGCAACGTGTGGCGTTTGGATACCGCCAGCCTTCACGCCAAACCCGGCAAGTCCGGCCTCGTCGAATATTCCACCTACAAAGCCGCGTACCAAAAAATCATTGCGGGCATTGAAACCTTTATGCCCGGCTTTGCCTCCACCGTGCACAAGGCCCAAGGCTCGCAGGCCAGTGTCGCGGTTACGGTCGTAGCTCCTCCGGCCCGCGACGACGATGCCGCCAACCACGAGGCAAGTGTCTACACCGCAACGACGCGCGCCGAAGCGGCAAGCTACGTGTTGGTGCATGGCACGACCGTGGACAAATTGAACACGCAATGGGCAATAGCCCGGGAAATGGAAGCCGCCCGGCCCTCTCCAATTCAAATGATCGCATCCGGAGAAATCCCAGCCATTGGCACAAACATGCAATTGATGACGCCCGTGCCCCCGCAACATCGCGACGAACCCATCTCGGCCGCGACACTGCGTACCCGTGCTACGTTGGCATCGCATGGATTGCCCCCCACGCTGAGTTTAAATGCCGCGCCAGCCTATGTCCGCGAGACCATGGCGCTATCTAGCCGCAACGACAAAGTTGCAACCATCGGGCTTCCAACACTACCCGGCATGCTGGACGTGGGTTTCACGTCGCACGACCTTCCGGAACGGAAAAAGAACTTTGCGTGGGACCCCGAAGCGATGCTCCCCGGTCGTCTGGATACCACCATGGAGAACGTGGACCTCGGTGAAGTCCTGGGCGCCATGGACTTCGGTTTTGACGTCTAATTAGCGACCCCGGCACCGCTCTTCGATGGGGTCGTGTTTATCGGTGCTTACCGGTTCGTCGCCCGCAATTTTGTGGTACAGCCGCAAACAATCGATGGCGATGCCTTTCTTGGCAATGTAGGCATAGCCATAGGCATCGGCTTCTCGCTCGTACACATGATGAATCTCACTGACTTCGGACAAAAACCCAGCGGCCGCCAGTGCCTGTTCTGGCTCACGTAGCGGAATACTGTTGTCCACAATGGCTTTTGCCAACACCTTGATGCGCCGTTTGGAATGCGCCAAATGGAAATGACCGAACTCGTGCGCCAAAATGAAGGACACTTCATCCAAGGTCAAACGAGCCATTAATTCCTCATTCAAAGCCAGCACGCCATTGGGATACATGGCCGCAATACCTTGCTGCGTTCGTTTCGTAAAGGTGATATCGGGGCAATCCGATCTGGCTGCCTCCGTACAAATCGCCTTCAAAATGGAACGATAAGGAGCCAGCGCGTCGGACGTGTAAAACGTTCCATCCGCCCGATACTCTTGCTGCACCTCCGCTGTATCCGACAGCAAGATGCCGTACACTTCTTTTTGCAACGAGAGCTGCATCGCAGAAGCTCCCTGCGAAAAATCGGTTTCATCCGAAGATCCGACGGCATGAGCTAGTACGCTTGCCAGGCTTACCACCATCACCATGAACACACGAAGGATGCGCGACATAAGAACTCCTTGCGCGTATTATACTCGTTATGTATAAGCGCGTGCCAAATTCCGCATGAAAAAAGGGGCTCAGGCCCCTTTTTTTGTGAACTTCCATGAATCAATGGTCGGAATGCACCACCGCCGGAGGCGGTGTATTGCCCGCCTGCCGAACCATTTCCGCGTCCTTTTGACGACGCAGCTCTTTCTTACGTTCCGCCGCTTGAATAATACTGCGTTTTTCCTCGTATGAATCCTGATCGGCCGGTTGGACCCGACTCGATGCGGCATATCCGCCTTGTTGAATATGCACGACACCCCGCTCCTGTTGGCGAGATTCGAATTGTCCTTGCGCTTGCGCTTGCGCAAGACCAGCAACACCTGCAAACAAGCAAGCAGCTAGAAAAGGGCGATGAAGATACGTCATAAAAATCACCGTAGCACAAGAACCGACAAAAACGGAAGAATCATCGGTCCGCCAGATTCGACAAAGCCTTCAAACACTCGCGAAGGGCCGTTCGTACGCCTTCCTCCACCACTGGATGATAAAAGGGCATCTCCAGCATGGTTTGAATGGTCAATCCTTGCTGAAGAGACCAGGACAGCAGATGGCCAATGTGCTCCGCCGCAGGTCCCACCATTTGCGCTCCGGTAAATACCCCTTCCTTCGTCGCGTATACCCGCAACATACCCCGGTTTTCCAACATCACCCGGCTTCGGCCTTGGTCCGAAAAATGCACTTCTCCCACGATGTCGTCGGCGGAATAACTCCCAACCACGGCCATTTGCGGCTCACAAAATGCAATCCCTAGAGGCGCCCGTCGTGCGGGGGACAACACCGGCTCACCTTGAAGGAAATGCCATGCGTTGCGCGCGGCAATCACCCCATCGTCCGCCGCTTCATGCAACAGCGGCCGTTCATGGTTGGCATCCCCCGCGATAAAGATATGAGGGTACGCCTGGCATTGAAGCGTACCCGAATCGACCTCCGGCAACGCCTCCAATCCTTGCAACAGACCCCAATTGGGTTTTCGTCCTGTTGCGGCCAAAATGTAGTCGAACACTTCCGTATGCCGAGTACCGTCCGAATGCTGATACCGGATGGAAACACCTTCCGGGTGAAGTGCAACCTCGTCCACCACGGCGCGCGCATCCAACAGCAACTCCTTCGAGAAAATGTTCTCGGCTTCGTGTCGGACCACCTCATCCTGCAGGGGCCCCATCGTTCCGCTTCGTCCAAAGATACGCACGTGCACGCCCAATCGATGCAACGCCTGTCCCAACTCAAGACCAATTACTCCGGCGCCCATAACCGCAACACGTTGAGGCAATGTCCTCCATTCGAAAACATCATCGTTGACCACGAGTCGCAAACCCAAGTCTTTCCATTCTTCGGGATAAGAAGGGGACGAACCGGTCGCCACAACAATGGCTTTGGCTCGGATTCGTACACCCGAAACGTCCAGCGTGTGCGCATCCACCAACGTTGCCCATCCCATGACTTTGTCGGATTCGGGAATGGCATCCACGCCCTTCAATACAAAGCCAACGAATCGATCGCGCTCCCGGCGAACCCGGTCCATCACCTCATGCCCGTCGATGCCGTGCACACGTGCGTCAATACCGAAGGCTTTCGCATGCTCCACGCCGTGCGCCGCGTTGGCGGCCGCAATCAATAACTTACTGGGCATGCAGCCTACGCGGGCGCAGGTAGTGCCTCCCGCCCCACCCTCAATCAGCACCACGTTGTCGGTGTGTTGCTTGGCGGTTCTATACGCGGCCAATCCCGCTGTCCCCGCTCCCACAACCGCAATATCCACGTATCGCGTATCAACCATACGCCCTCGCAAACTGCTCGATGGCTTCGGTGTCGCCTATGTACGTACCATCCACAAACATCTGGGGGACCGTCGTTTTACCCGTCAACGCGTAAACCACCGTCCCGCGATCGGCATTGGACAATTCCACCGTGGCGTACGAGATATTGGCCGCGTCCAACGCGTTCTTGGCTCGTTGACAAAAGCCGCATGCTTTCTTGGTAAACAAAACCACCCGTGGAGGCACCTTTGCCTGCGGAGCCAAATACGACAGCATGGTGTCCGCATCCGACACATGGAACGGATCGCCCGGTTCATCCGGTTCGATGAACTGTTTTTCAACCACGCCATTGCGTACCAACATGGAATAACGCCAGCTGCGTTGACCAAAATTCAAATCTTCCTTGCTGACCAACAACCCCATGGCTTCCGTAAATTTTCCATTGCCGTCGGGGAGAAAAAACACATTCTCCGCCTGCTGGTCTGCAGCCCAGGCTTGCATGACAAAGGGGTCATTCACCGAAATGCATACGATGGCATCAATTCCCAATGCCTTGAACGCGGGCCACAGCTCATTGAAGCGGGGGACATGTGTCGACGAACACGTTGGAGTAAACGCACCGGGCAAGGAAAACACGATCACATTTTTGTTATCGAACAGCTCCGCCGTGCTGATTTCAGCCCACTCCGTCTGATTGCGATATTTGAAAACCATCGATGGGATGGCCCGTTGTTCATAAGAAGAGAATTGCATAATAGTCCTAGTAAAAAATGGTGAACAGAAGAAGAAACGAACGTTTACGCGTGGCAATAACGTTCATTAGTCTAGAATAGGCTTAAATAGAATCTATTACAATACGAAAACGATTGGTATTTTATATCGATGCCATAGGTATAAACCCGCGCGTATCAAATTGCGTGCGCCACACTCCTCCCTGAACTACGGTAGGTCCATGGACCTTCCCGTGTTCCTACTTTCCTCGCCTTCGCTCCACCCCGACATGGACATTCAACTACGTGTTCTGCCATCGTCCATGCCTTACTGTTGTGTCCTACAAGAACGCCTGCCGCAAGGACCTCGCAACGCATGGGAGCGCGCGCTGTGGGAGGTGCAAACCCAAGACCGATGTCCCCCATCAACTCCGTTGGACACGATCTTGCGCTATTGTGCGGCCTTTGCTCTTCTTGCGTATCGCCGAACAATCCCCACCGTCATCGCCAACCGATTGGACGCCTGGTTGTGCTCCCTGGAGGATGTAATCGTGGAGCCATTACCGCAACGCACTCTAGGCTCCTGGAGGCTCGCACGGGGCATTGCGTGGCTGCACGGCATCGCCATCTCCTGGACACCTTGGGAGGATACGTGGGCCCGATTGGGCGAAAGCGGCGCGTATTTCACCACCACGCATGCGTCCACGTCCCCCGCGCTGCAAACCTCCTGGTGGGATACCGATGAAATCAAAGAGCCGGTGCTGCTGGAACGCTGGTCGTTTCACGGAGTGAATTGGTTTCAACGCTTGTGGCTATCCAGATGGGACGACGATGACGAACAATGGGTTTCTTCCTACGAGGAAGATGTTGTGTCCGGAAGCACCCGCCGGGAGATACTGCGCAACGTCCTGATGCGGGACCGTGGCCTGAATTGGAATAAAATACCCGCCTCCTCGCGCATCCCCTCCCTTCTGGATCTGGGCCTGCACTCCGATGAGTTCGACGATGCCATTTGCGCGCACCTGAACCCGGTTTTGAACATCCCCGAGGACTATATTCGCCAAGTCTTGCGTTCAGCTCGTTCTATCGAAGCGGCATTGGACGATATTCTTCAAGAAGTCCTGCTGCCCGACAGCCCCGCCTGCCTTCCACTTCCTGTAACGGGAATTTGCGAGATGGATGCCTCTTCGCAGCGCAAAGACCATTGAGGTGGATAGAGCGAAAAATTCGTTATTCCGCCTCAATGACGTTCTGGTCTGTCAATAACGGATGCACAATCTGACCGCCAGAAATGACGTGGTTGATGAGATGCGGCAGTTTGGCGTAAAGACGCGGGGGCATGTCCTGGAACTTCACACAGTGCATCTTAGACAACAATTCGTACGATGGGCCCGTTTGTGGCGTCAACGCGATGTTGAACGATTTCAGAAATCCATCGATCGGGCAAATACTGAAGTGGCTATGGCACCCGCTTAGATGCTCCGTGAGCTCCCGCTGAAACTTGTTGAACAGCATCACTTCCTGATCGTTGTTGGGATCAATCAACGGCCACGCAATATGGTCCAGCGGGCCACGTGAAATGGGAAATCGCTTGGCGACGGGGCCTGTCAACGATACTCCGCCCGATTCCTCACGTGCCGTGTTTGTCGAATGGGAAAACCATTGGCGAATATGAGTGAACATGCATCCAATAATATAGGAGAGCCTCTTTTTTGTCTATCCGGTTGCGTCCTCGAATCCTCCTGCCTACACTAGTCGAGTGCCCTCTTTGCCGCGTTACGCCCCCCATCCAGTCGAAGCCTTCATCGCCAAGGCCCAATATCTATGCAATAAGCATCACCTTTCCCTGCACAACAACAGTTGGGCACAATGCTGGGCTGTTTGGTGCGACCTCTGTACCACCGCACGCACCGTATGGCCCACCTCGCGCACCACGTTCCACTTTTCCGTATACCCCGACCATCGGATGGGAAAAGGTGCGTCCACCATCGTGGAAGGTCGCATCGTCGTTCACTATTGCGATGAACACGGGAGCCCTACGGCGCAAGACTCCTTCACGATGGAATGGTATAGACCCCTGCTCGCATTCCAAGGCAACGACGAATGGGCTTGGGACCTCACCCCCGATGCACTCGTTGCGTTGCAAAAGGAAGACGTACTTCAGAGACTCCAGAATTTCCCTTGTGTCTGGACGCGTCGTATCGTTGGGGCCTCTCGTGAAGCTCACTAAATCACGTC
>RRZU010415482.1_pt1 | contig 10779 bp, 12 predicted proteins | sample 2165561 | NCBI WGS metagenome assembly RRZU01 (sample SAMN10456909, study PRJNA506462) | wastewater metagenome | isolation source: wastewater sludge | place: USA: Moscow, Idaho | reverse complement strand
GCGACGAACGCACACGCACAAGCAGATCGTCGCCACTGAGAACCGGCAGGGACAGGGAACAGATCACCAACTCGATCGATTGGTCGAGCACCAACACCTGCCAGGCGGCTTCTCCGTCGGCCTCTTCACGAAAATCGTAGAACTCGCGAATCTGCTTGATGATCATCGCGCGCACCATGCGCGACTCATCAACGATCAAAATCCGCGGGAGAGGATTCGGGTTCTCCATGTCAGCCTCGTTCCGGAATCAACCACCTTCTTTACTTCTCATCATATTGCATTTCTTTCACAGTGCGATTCCGAGGATGCGAAAAATCCACCGACAGAAAAATCCTCGGTTTTCGGCAGGGTACCGTCCCCTCTCCATTCACCTTAAGGCAAGATAAAATACTTGTTATTTTTCAATTTGTTACAAAACACACCCACTGCAACACACATTCCCATGACAGCAAGGAGGGTTTACAGACCACGCGTTTTCCCTTAGATTTCGCCCCCATGTCTTTTTCCAATAATATTTCCGCGCTACTCTGCGCCGTTGCCATTACCGTTGGCGCGGCGGGTTCAGCCATGGCAACCGAGCAGCAACGCATCAGCGAAGAGCCTTCGTTGTTTGAGCGTTACACCACCGGCGCGCAGGATCTGATACTCAAGGGACTGGAGCTCGTCGGCATCAACTATCGCCGCGGCGGAACCAACCCGGATAGCGGTCTCGATTGCAGTGGCTATGTGCAACTCGTCTTCAAGGATGCACTGGGAAAACTGCTGCCACGCACAGCCAAGGAGCAGAGCCAGGTCGGCGACGCCATCGATCGCAACGAACTCAAACCTGGCGACCTCGTCTTTTTCAACACCATGCGCCGCACCTTCTCGCATGTCGGCATTTATCTCGGTGACAACCGTTTTGTTCACGCCCCGCGCACCGGCGCAGAAGTCCGTGTTGAAGACATGAGCCAAAGCTACTGGGTCAAACGTTACAACGGTGCCCGCCGGATTCTTGAACGTTAACTCCGGTTTGACGCTTATCAAGGACGCTGCGGCGTCCTTTTTTGTTTGCCAGGCGCCGCATATACTCGCAATAAGCCTACTCTTATTTGATTTTGTTCCAATCGTTACCGCTGCCGCGATCCGCCCATGATTCCCTGGCTTGACGCTCATGACACCTTCCCCCCTCCGGAATTCGCGCTGCGCGACCCGAACGGATTGTTGTGCGCGGGAGGCGATCTGTCGCCGCAACGCATTCTGGCAGCGTACCGACTAGGCGTCTTCCCCTGGTTCTCCGCCGGCGAACCCATTCTCTGGTGGAGTCCCGATCCGCGCATGACGCTGATTCCCGGCCAAATCAAAATTTCACGCTCGCTGCGCAAAACCTTGTCGCGCAAGCACTACGAAATCCGCCTCGACAGCGAATTCGCGAGCGTCATCGATGCCTGCGCCACCACCCCGCGCAAAGGACAACGCGGCACCTGGATCACCGATGACATGCGTGAAGCCTACATTCATCTACACCGCCTCGGCCACGCACACTCGGTCGAAACGTGGATCGACGACCGACTGGCGGGCGGATTGTACGGCCTGGCTATCGGGAAGATGTTCTATGGGGAATCGATGTTTTCCCACATCACCGATGCCTCGAAAATCGCGCTCGCCCACCTGGCCCGCCACCTCGAAACCTTAGGTTTTGGCCTGATTGACTGCCAGATGTCGACCCCCCATCTCGCTTCTCTCGGCGCGCGTGAAATTCCACGCCACGAATTTATTAACCGGATTCGACAACTGACCAGTACCGATATTCCGCCAGGGCCCTGGTCAATCGACGCAGCCACCCACTATCACTGGGAATGAACCGCCATGTCACGACCGGACGATGCCGAGTTACCTTTGTCGCTGATCCAGTTTTACCGCACAGCCGCTTACCCCTGCAGCTATCTGCAGAACCGCTCCGCCCACTCGCTGGTCGCGGCGCCGCCCTACCTGATCGACGCGCCCATCTATAGCCAACTGATTCGGCGAGGCTTTCGCCGCAGCGGGCTGTTTACTTACCGCCCTGACTGTGACACCTGCGGCGACTGCGTTCCGGTACGCATCCCGGTTGCGCAATTCATTCCCGACCGCAGTCAGCGCCGGTGCCTGAAAAAAAACGCCAACCTTGAGGTCTACGAACGGCCCTTGGCCGACAACACCGAACATTACGCGCTTTACGAACGCTATCAGGCGACGCGTCATCCGGGAGGCGGCATGGATCAGGGCGATCCCGAACAGTATTCCGACTTTCTGCTGCGTAGCCATGTCAACACGCGGCTGATCGAATTCCGCGACCCGGGCGCGCAGGCAGCACTGCGCATGGTCAGCCTCATCGACGTGCTCGACGACGGCCTGTCTTCGGTTTACACCTTCTACGACCCGGACGTGCCTGGTGCCGGCTTCGGCAAATACAGCATCCTCTGGCAAATTGCACAATGCAAGGCCAACGGACTGCCCTATCTCTATCTCGGCTACTGGATTCGCGACTGTGGCAAGATGGCCTACAAGGCCGACTACCGGCCGATCGAGGGACTGATTGACGGCACTTGGCAAACGTTACCCACGCCCGCAAGCCGCACGGACGATCATAGTCCGACGACGGAATGAATACCGCTGACTGCCGCATGGTTGAATGCATTCCGGCGGGGTGGGATAATTCACGAATTTTTCGGACCTTGCCGCCCCGAGGGACACCCCCGGAAATACGCACGCCTTTGCTCATCCCCTTATGACCCATTACCTGTTCCTCGTTCTTGGCGCCGTCCTCGTCAACAACGTCGTCCTTGTGAGGATTCTCGGGCTGTGCCCGTTCATGGGGGTTTCCAAAAAACTGGAAACGGCATTCGGCATGGGCGCGGCGACCACCTTCGTGCTGACGGTTGCGACGGGCGCGAGTTACGTCATCGATCACTTCCTGCTGATCCCTTTCGAACTCGATTACCTGCGCACGATCTCCTTCATCGTGACCATCGCCGCCATCGTCCAGCTGACGGAAATGGTCATCCAGAAGACGAGCCCCGTACTGCATCAGGTACTCGGCATCTACCTGCCGTTGATCACCACCAACTGCGCCGTGCTCGGCGTGCCACTGCTTAACATCGCGAACAAGCACAATTTCATCGAATCGCTGCTCTTTGGCGCAGGCAACGCTGTCGGTTTTTCCTTGGTTCTCGTGCTGTTTGCCGGCATCCGCGAACGCGTCGACGGCGCCGACGTTCCCCTGCCCTTCCGTGGTGTCGCCATTGCGCTGGTTACCGCCGGTCTCATGTCACTGGCCTTCATGGGGTTTGCCGGACTGGACAAGTACCAATAATGCTGACCGCAATCCTCATCATGGCGCTTGGCGCCGTCGTTCTCGGTGCCGCACTCGGTTACGCTGCGATCAAGTTCAAGGTCGAGGGCAATCCGCTCGTTGAGAAAATCGAGGCCATTCTGCCGCAAACGCAGTGCGGCCAATGCGGCTATCCGGGCTGCAAGCCTTACGCCGAAGCCATTGCCGCCGGCGAAGCCGACATCAACCGCTGCCCGCCTGGCGGTCAGGAGGGCGTCGCCAAACTGGCCGACCTGCTTGGGCGCGAAATCAAGCCGCTGGATGCCGAAGAGAAACCCAAGCAACTGGCCATCATCGACGAGCAAACCTGTATCGGCTGCACATTGTGTATCCAGGCCTGCCCGGTCGACGCCATCGTCGGTGCCGCCAAGCAAATGCATACGGTGGTTGCCTCGCTGTGCACCGGATGCGAACTCTGCGTCAAACCCTGCCCCGTCGAATGCATCCGCATGGAAACGATTGCCGAAAACATCGAAAGCTGGAAGTGGCGCTACCCCGTTTTCGAAATCAAGCGAGTGCCCTGATGTTGCAACTCTTCAAGTTCAAAGGCGGCGTCAAGCCTGAAACCCACAAGGCGCCTTCGCTGCAAGCAGCAATTGGCACCGCACCGATTCCTGCGCAGTTGATCGTACCGCTGCACCAGAGCATCGGTGGTACGCCGCAACCGCTCGTCAAGGCTGGAGACAAGGTTCTCAAGGGACAGCGCATCGGCGAAGCCGACAAATGGGTTTCTGCCGCTGTCCATGCCCCCACCTCCGGAAGCGTCATCGCGGTCGAAACGCGTCTGGCGGCGCACCCCTCCGGACTACCCACGCTGTCGGTCATCATCGAGCCCGACGGCCGTGACGAATGGATCGACCGCAACCCCGTCGACTACACGACGCTGGCGCCGGAGCGTGTGCGTGAACTGCTGCGCGATGCAGGCGTTGTCGGGCTTGGCGGCGCCGTCTTTCCAAGCCATGCCAAGCTGTCAGCAGCCAAATCGGTCCCGATGGAGGAACTCGTCATCAACGGTGCCGAGTGCGAGCCGTTCATGACCTGTGACGATCTTTTGATGCGCGAGCGTGCCGAAAGTATCGTGCGCGGCATCTCAATCTTCCGCGATATGCTGGAACCACGAAGGGTCCTGATCGGCATCGAGGACAACAAGCCCGAAGCCTTTCAAGCCATGCAGCAGGCCGTCAAAAACCTCGGCAAAGATTTCGAGGTGATTGCTGTCCCAACACGTTATCCGGCAGGGGGCGCCAAACAACTGATCCGCGTCCTGACTGGAAAGGAAGTGCCCGCCAGCACCCGTTCGCCCGAAATGGGGGTGCAATGCTTCAACGTCGCCACCGCCTATTCGGCGTGGAAAGCCCTGGCATTGGGTGAACCGGTCATCTCACGCATCATCACGCTCACCGGGAATGTGACAGCGCCGCGCAACTGGGAGACGCTGCTTGGCACCCCCCTGCGAGACTTCGTTCGGCTCGGAGAGCCAAAATCGGACACCACCGGCTACATCATGGGCGGCCCGATGATGGGCTTCGAAATACCCGGCCTCGACGCGCCGATGGTCAAGGCGGCCAATTGCATCATCGCCAGTTCGCCCGGTCTGTTCCCGCCCCCCGCACCGGAAATGCCTTGTATCCGCTGTGGATCGTGCGCTCAGGCCTGCCCTCACGAACTGCAGCCGTTCGAACTCTACTGGTTCTCGCGCTCCCGCAACTTCGGCAAGACACAGGAATATCACCTGTTCGACTGCATCGAATGCGGTTGCTGCAGTTATGTCTGTCCATCGCACATTCCACTCGTACAGTACTTCCGCTTCGCCAAAAGCGAAATCTGGGCCCGTGAACGCGATAAAAATCAGGCTGATGCCGCCAAGGCACGTTTTGAATTCCGTAACGAGCGCGACGAACGGGACAAGGCGGAAAAGGCCGAACGACTGGCTAAAGCCGCAGCAGCCAAGGCGGCAGAGAAGGTTCCAGAGGTGGCAGAGCCTTCTGCACCGGTCGACGCCGAAGCAGCCAAAAAAGCGGCCATTGCTGCTGCCATGGAACGCGCTCGCCAGCAGCGCGAAGCCGTACAGCCCCAGAACACCGACAACCTGACGGTCGCCCAACGCAAGGAAATTGCTGAAATCGAGATGCGCCGTGCGCCCTTGCAAGCGCAACAAGACCCCGTCGCAAAAACAGAAGGCACGGAGGGTGTCGCAGCGCAACACACGCACAGGGAAAATCAATGAAAGATTTCGCCGTTTCTCCCGCCCTTAGCGATGAAAGCGCTTAAGTCAATGAATTTCATCACCTCCCCTTATCTCACTCAGGACATCAGTGTCCGGCGTGTCATGCTGCAGGTTTTGGCGGCGCTGCTGCCGGGTATCGCCGTCTACCTCTGGCTGATCGGCCCCGTCATTCTGCTGCAACTCGCGATAGCGACAGTATCTGCATTGCTCGCCGAAGCCGCCATGCTCAAGTTGCGCGACAAACCGCTCGGCATGTTTCTCGGTGACGGCAGTGCCATCGTCACAGCCTGGCTGATCGCGCTCGCTTTTCCCCCGCTGGCACCGTGGTGGCTCGTCACCGTTGGCACGTTTTTCGCCATCATTGTGGCCAAACACCTGTACGGCGGATTGGGGCAAAACCCGTTCAATCCCGCCATGATCGCCTTCGCCGTATGCATCGTCTCGTTTCCCTCACTGATGTCGCAATGGCCACCGGTCGAGCTCAAGAATAGTCTCGGCGACCAGTTGGCGCTGATTTTCGGTCTGATGCCGCGTCTCGACGCCATGAGCGGGGCCACGCCACTTGATGCGCTCAAGACAGCACTCAAACTTGGTGAAGGGAATGTCTCTGCGGGAACCCTGCTCGACAACCGCGAAATTTTCGGACATATCGCCGGCAAAGGCTGGGAATGGGTCTCGCTTGCTTATTTGGCGGGCGGCCTGTGGTTATGGCAACGCAAGGTCATCGGCGGGCACGTTTCCGCTACCTTCATCGCCGGCATCGGTTTGATCGCCACCAGCCTGTGGCTGATGAATCCGGCCCAGTTCGCCAATCCGCTCTTCCATCTATTCTCGGGCGGCACCATGCTCGGCGCCTTCTTCATCGTGACCGATCCCGTTTCCGGTTGCACAACACCACGCGGCAAGCTGATCTTCGGTTTCTCGGCCGGCATACTGGCCTATATCATCCGCGTCTTCGGCGGCTACCCGGACGGCGTCGCCTTCGCCGTGCTGCTGCTCAACCTCTGCGCCCCGCTGATCGATTTCTATACTCAGCCCCCCATCTTTGGCATGAAGAAGCCATGACCCCGTCACACAAAAAGCCGATCACCGCGACCAAAATGGCTGCGCGCACGGCGATCATCCTGCTCGTCTTCGTCGCCATCTTTACCGGCTTTCTGTCCGGTGCCTATCTTTGGACTCGCCCGGCCATCGAAACCGCAGCGAACGAAGAGCGGATGAAGCTGATCGACGAGGTTTTGCCACGCGCCCTCTATGACAACAAACTGCTTCGCGACACCACGACACTGGCGGCGACGCCAGCGCTTGGCCAGGACGGGCCAACCATCGTCTATCGGGCGCGCAAGGCCAACCAACCGGTCGCGCTGGTGTTTGAAGCCATTGCCCCGGATGGCTACGCCGGCAAGATCCGCCTGCTGATTGCCGCCAGACCGGACGGCACACTGCTTGGCGTGCGTGTGACCCAGCACAAGGAAACCCCGGGATTGGGCGATTACATCGAACCAAAAAAGGACAAGAACAAGGCGCGCCCCTGGATCACCCAGTTCGACGGCACCAATCCGGCGACCGGCACTGAACGCGAATGGAAGGTCAAAAAGGATGGCGGTCACTTTGACTCGATGGCCGGCGCCACTGTCACGCCACGCGCCGTCATCAAGGCCGTACGCAAGGCAATTCTCCATGTCGTGGCGAACCGCGAGGCGCTTTTTGCGTCACAGCCATAATCTGAAAGGACGTCAATGATCACGCGTGACGAATTTCGCAAGATTGCCGCTAACGGCATCTGGAAGCAAAACACCAGCCTCGTCCAGATTCTTGGCCTGTGCCCGCTGCTGGCGGTGACCACCAATCTGGTCAATGGTGCCATGCTTTCCCTGGCGACCATCCTCGTCATGGCGCTCTCGGGATTTGCCATTGCCAGCCTGCGCAATCTCATCCCGCACGAAATCCGCATTCCGGTGTTCATCCTGATCGTCGCCGCGCTGGTCACCGTGGTTGACCTGCTGTTCAATGCCGGATTTCATGACCTGTACCTCATCCTCGGCATTTTCATCCCGCTGATCGTCACCAACTGCATCGTCTTGGCACGCGTCGAAGCCTATGCAGCCAAGAACCCGCCGGTCCAATCGATCTTCGATGGCATCTTCATGGGGATCGGCATGCTGTGGACACTCTCGCTGCTCGGCGGACTGCGCGAGCTGATCGGTGGCGGCACCCTGTTTTCAGGGATCGACATGGTGTTCCCTTCCCTCAAGCCACTGCAATTGCTTCCCGCCGACTACCCTGGCTTCCTGATTGCGATGCTGCCCCCCGGCGCCTTCATCCTGCTGGGCTGCATGGTCGCCACGAAGAACTGGCTTGAGGCCCGCCAAGCGTCACGCCAGAAAGAAAACGTCCCGCTACCGGTTTCCTCGGGCGGTTGTCACTGACCCCGATGAACCTGGCAAAACGCACCGAGATTTTTCGTCGCCTGCGCGCGGCCAATCCGGCGCCAACCACCGAACTCGATTACGCGAATCCATTTCAGCTACTGATCGCCGTCATCCTCTCGGCACAAGCCACCGACAAGAGCGTCAATCTCGCTACCCGCCACCTGTTCAGCGACGCACCGACACCGCAAGCGATGCTGGCGCTTGGGGAAGAACGCCTAGCCGGGTACATCAATCGCATCGGCCTCTATCGCACCAAGTCGAAGAACGTCATTGCCACCTGTCGACAACTCATCGAGTTGCACGGCGGCGAGGTGCCACGCGAACGCGAGGCGCTCGAAGCATTACCCGGTGTCGGCCGAAAGACCGCCAATGTCGTGCTCAATACAGCGTTCGGCGAAGCGACGATTGCCGTCGACACACACATTTTCCGCGTTGCTAACCGGACGAAGCTGGCACCCGGCAACACACCGCTCGCCGTCGAACTCAAGTTGCTCAAGGCGGTTCCCGAAGAATTCAAAAAGGATGCGCATCACTGGCTGATTCTGCACGGCCGGTACATCTGCAAGGCACGCAAGCCGGAGTGCTGGCATTGCGCTATCACGGATCTCTGCGCATACCGTGACAAATATTTCGGGCCGTAACGCCCGCCTGAGTCCCATGACGATTGCCACCGCGCTAGTCACCGCCAACACGCCAGATCCGCAACTGGCCGAAGAAGCCGTCGCAACAGCGCTGGTTGCTTCCGGCATTGCACACGCCAGCGCGGTGCTGCTATTCCTGACTCCGGAATTCGCGCGGCATGCCCAGGCTGCCGTCACGGCCGCAGCACGTCGCGCCCAATGCATGCAGGTGACAGGCGGCATCACTGCCGGCGTATTCACCGAAAGCGGCTGGGCGCTCGACCGGCCGGCCGCCGCAGTTCTGGTGCTGGGCGAAGGCTTTTCGTTGAAGCCGTGCGAACATGCCAACAGTCCCCTGCTGGGCCTTGCCCGTGCCTCACCGCCATCCGACTGGCTCGCCGCCACCCCGCGTGTCGGCGCCGTGTTCGGCGACAGTTTCTCCGCGAATGCCGCCCCCGAAACACCATCGCTCTGGCAACAAGGGCGCCTGAGCAGCGCGCCCTGTTTCAGCTTGCAACTGTCCGGTGCCGAAATGGACATCGGTCTGTCGACTGGTCTGAAACTTCTCGGCAAACCTCAGCGGATCGAACAGTGCACCGGCTTCGAAGTGGAAACGCTCGGGAACCAGCCTGCCACGCGCCATCTGATTCGCGCCTTGCCACCGGAAATGCGCGAGGCGCCGGCACGGCATTTGCACCATCTGTCGGCAATTCTCTTCGATACACCGCCTGTGCCCGGGCAAACAGGCCGGGCCGTTGCGGTCATCGACGCGACGAACTCGCAAACCGTGACCATTGCCGAGCGGGTTCATCGCGGCCAATATCTGGCGTGGGCGATCCGCCAGCCACTGGCAGCTGAGGCCGAGATGCGCGATACCGTGGCCGGTCTGTCCGTTGCAAAACCGGAGTTTGCGCTGATGTTCTCGTGCATCGGGCGCGGACCTTTCTTCTATGGGGGCGAAGATCGCGATCTGCTGGCGCTGCACGAGCGTTTTCCTGGGTTGCCGATCCTCGGCACCTACGGTAGCGGACAACTGGCACCGTTTTTATCGGCGGGCAAGCGCGCAACGCAACAGCTGCACAATACCGTCGTGACCGCCCTTATCGGCAGCGCTCCCGCCTGAACCGCCTTTTCTCCTTCCATCTCTTTACAGCCAAACCGGACAGACCATGACACCGCCCCTGCCCCCCGAACCCAGCTCACTCGACCGACAATTCGCCTTCATCGTCGAAATCGACAAGCTCAAGGCTGTCCTGCGACAAAACTCACTGGTCGACCGCAGTCGGCGCGAAAACAGTGCCGAACATAGTTGGCACGTGGCACTGATGGCGCTGGTACTCGCCGAGCACGCGGCAACCCCCGTCGATACCGGTCGTGTGATCGAACTGCTGCTCGTCCATGACCTCGTCGAGATCGACGCCGGTGACACCTTTGCCTACGACACCCAAGGCGCTGAAACGCAGCACCAGCGGGAAACAGCGGCGGCGGACCGCATTTTTGGCTTGTTACCGCAAGATCAAGGGGCTCGCCTGCGTGCTCGCTGGGACGAGTTTGCGGCCAGCGAAACGCCAGAAGCGCGCTTTGCGCTGGCCGTCGACCGCCTGATGCCGATGGTCCACAACGCGCTCACTGAAGGGAGTGCCTGGCAAGCCAATCAAGTGGTCGCCGATCAGGTGCGCCGACGCGCCGAGTCGATCACCCGTGGCGCACCGTCGCTTGGGGCCCTTGCCAACCGCCTGATCGAAGCGTCGGTCGCCGCCGGCCACCTCCCCGACCCGGTGCGCAGGCCCTGAACTGGTGCATTCGTTCATCCGGCGAGCCCGGCTAAGGAACCTCTGAGCGGCCATCGCCCCTGAATGGCGCGCTGGCCACAAACCAGCATCAACACGGCACTTGCGTCTATAAAATTAGACTGGTATCTTTTTTTAAACGACCTATTGCGGCCAAGTGGCACATATCCTGCATTAATCGGACTCGCCGTTTTCAATTTTGTTTTATAGCAACGCTGGTGCTTTTCCACACGAAACTGTCGTTTGACAGGGGCGACAGGGGGACAACATACTCCCTGTCGAGTTGAATTTCCGATCCTTTAAACGACGTTGTTCCGGTGTTCCATAATTTTTTTAAGGATGCATTTTATGTACAACT
>RRZU012080070.1_pt1 | contig 10780 bp, 7 predicted proteins | sample 2165561 | NCBI WGS metagenome assembly RRZU01 (sample SAMN10456909, study PRJNA506462) | wastewater metagenome | isolation source: wastewater sludge | place: USA: Moscow, Idaho | reverse complement strand
GCAGGACGACGTCTCCGACCCGATCCTCCAGGCCCTGGGCTGGAGCCCGGCCACGCTGGACGCGCTGCAGGCGCGCACCGGCTGGGCCACGCCGCAGCTGCAGGCCCGGCTGCTCGAGCTGGAAATGCTGGAGCAGGTCGTCCGGCTGCCCGGACAGATCTTTCAACGCCAGAATCGTGCGTGACCCCGCTCACGGGGGCCGGCCGGCACGGGTTCTCCGGGTCACCATGCCCTCGGGTATAGTGAATCCATGTTCGACGTGCTCGTCTACCTCTACGAAAACTACTGGCGCCCGGACTCCTGTCCGGAGCATGGCCAGCTGTCGCGCAAGCTGACCTCGGTCGGCTTCGAGAGCGACGAGATCGAGGAGGCGCTGAGCTGGCTCGACGGCCTGACCAGCGTGGCCGAGACCCAGGCGCAGATGCAGAGCGCGCTGTCGATGCGCATCTACACCGCCTCGGAGCAGGACCGGCTCGGCACCGCCTCGATCGCCTTCCTGAGCTTCCTGGAGTCGGCCGGCGTGCTGCCGGCGCACATGCGCGAGATCGCGGTCGACCGGGCGATGGCCGCACCGGGCGGATCGCTGGCGCTCGAGGACCTGAAGATCATCGTGCTGATGGTCTTCTGGAGCATGGGCGAGGAGCCCGACGCGCTGATCCTCGACGAGCTCTTCGTCGACGACGCCGACCGCCTCATCCACTGACAAGCCCAGGCCGGGCGTGACCGCAGCGCCTCAGTGCAGCAGCCGCGCCGGATCGGCGTCGAGCTTGGCCAGCGCGTTGCGGGTGGCGCGCACCGTCAGTGACTCCTCCTCGAAGGGCACCAGCAGGCCGGCCTGCAGGAAGGAGGCCAGGCGGTGCTTCTGGAACATGATGCCGCGCCCCTGCACCGACACGAACAGGCTGAACTGCTTGCGACTGCCCTGCCAGGCCAGCTGCACCGGCTCGATGCGGTCGCGGTAGTCGAGCCGGAACCAGTTTCCGACCGTCAGGTCGGCCACCCAGGCCACCATCGCCGGCGTCGGCATCGAGCCGCCCTCGGCGACCACCTCCAGATCCTGGGTCTCGTGGCCCGAGAGATCGCGCACCATCGACTCGTCGATCTCGATGTCGCCGGCCTCGGGCAGCAGATCCTCCAGCGCCTCGAGCTGCATCATCAGCTCGTCGAGGCGCTCGGTCGGAATGGTGGCGGTGCGCGCAGAGAACGCCGCCTGCAGCGCGTTGTTGAGCGACTGCACATACTCGTCCTGCCGCGGCATCGGCACGCCGGCCGAGCCCATGCCCTCGCGCAGCCGCTTGAGCAGCGGCGGCAGCCGGCGGATCGCCTCGGCCCGCTCCTCGCGCGAGACCTTGGCGCTGGCCAGCCAGATCAGGTCGGAGGCGACCTTGCTCATCGCCCGGGTCTGCTCGCTGCTGGCGCTGGTCTTGACCGCGGTGGTCGCCAGCACGTCGGCCCAGACATGGAAGAGGAACTGGCGCACGCTGTCGTGCACCGGCACCTTGTCGAGCATCTTGCGCATCTCGATGGTGTACTGGATCGCCATCGTCTCGCGCTGCTCGATCTGCTGCGCCAGCGACACGCCCTTGCTCGCGGCGACATGCTCGGTCTTGAAATACTCCTCGATGAAGCGCTCGAACTCGGTCAGCACCGTCTGGAAGACCCGCCGGCCGGTGTCCGGATAGGCCTCGACGACCTGGACGACACGCTTGATCTCGCGCTCCATCGGCTCGCTGACACCGGCCGCACCCACCTCGAAGCCCATCACGCAGCCGCCCATGCGGTCGATCAGCTTGCGCGCCGGATGGTCGATGGTGGCGAAGAAGTCGGGCTCGGCGATCGCCACCCGCAGCACCGGCATCTGCAGCCGCGCGAACCACACCCGCACGCTGGCCGGAATGCGCTCCTCGGTCAGCAGGCTCTGGAACATCAGCGCGACGATCTCGATGGTGGCGCGCTCGACCGGCGTGGTCGCGGCCTGCTTGAGCGCGACCTTGCGGCTCTGCAGTTCCTGCAGCAGTCCCGGCGCCGACACCGCGACCGCCTGCGACAGCACCGGCACGCCCGAAGCCGCACCGGCCGCGGAGGCGCCGCCGTCGAAGCGGCGGCGCACCGCCTGCTCGGCATCGCTGATCGCGGCGCTCAGCCCGGGCGAGGGCTGAACATGCGGATGCGCGATGGTCGAGCTGTAGAAGTCGGGCACCTGCCGCGCGACCAGGCGATTGAGCCGGCCCAGCACCGCCTCGGCCTGCTCGATGCTGCGCAGCAGGCCTGGCGAGTGCGTCATCATGCGCGTCTCGTCATGCACGTCGCGCAGCGGCACCGGCACGGTGGCCGCACCGGCGGAAGACGGCGGCGACACATCCTCCATCATCGTCGGCGCGTAGAGATGGGCATCGCGGCTGTCTGGCGCCGCCGTGCCGCCAGGCTGGCCGGCACGGGCTGCGCCGCCCGACCCGCTGCCACCGACCCAGGCCGAGCCACTCGCCCCGCCCGTGACGCCGCCACCGCCACTGCCGCCAGAGACGGCACCGCTCGCGCCTCCAGCTCCGCCCCCCGAGGCGGCACCGGAGCCGCCGCCCGAACCGCCCGAAGCCCAGCGGGACGACGTCGACGACTCGGGGCGGGTCTCGTTGCGGTTCAGATGGGCAGGAGAGGGAAAGCGCTCCTGAGGCGGCTGGGACAGGCCCCCGGGCCGGGCCGCCGCGGGCGCAGCGCCCCCCGCCGGATCCGGCGAGAAGCCGCCCGCGCGCGACACGCGGCCGTCGTCCTTGCTGCGGCGAATGAAATGGCGCAGATTGACCTCGGGACAGACGCCCTGCCCGATCAGCCAGCGATTGACCTCGTGATAGGCCTCATGGATGAGCGCCGCGAACTCCTCGTGCAGCATCGGCTGCAGAACCCGCCAGGCCTCGGCGCTGAAGCCGGCGGTGAACCAGCTCTCCGACACCGCACGGGCCAGCGCGTGCGGGCGCAGCACATCCAGCGCGTCGAGTTCGTCGCGGTGATCGAGCGCCGCCATCCGGTAGCGCAGATCCGAGAACTCCCAGCTGGCCTTGTCCAGCAGCGCCATCGCCATGTGCGAGACGACGATCTCCTGGTCGACCGAGGCGTCGTCGACGATCGCGAGCTCGTCGGCGCGGGTGGCATTGCGCCCCGCACCCTGCGGAGCAACCTGACGACCGGCTGCCGCCTGCTGAAGCTGCTGCCCGAAGGCGGTGGCCCAGCGGCCGGACTGCAGCGGCAGGTCCACCAGCAGATCGCGGTAGACCGCGTGATGTGCCGACGGCGTGCGGGCCTGCTCGGCGATGCGGTCACGCACCCGCTCGGTCAGCGTGCCGGCCACCCGGGGCATCAACCGCTGGAGCTGCTCGCAATAGAGTCGCCGCGCCTGTGCGGCCAGCAGCGAGGAGGGGGTTGCGGCAGCCATGGGAGAGGTGGGGGGAGGAGGAATCGACCGTCGGAATCTGGAAAAATAGTGTGTACTACTTTACACCAGCCGGTCGATGCCTCACACGACCGCGCCGGCGTTCGGATCGTTCGGATCCTGGTCCTTCTTGGCGCCTGCGCTGACCAGATCCTCGCGCCGGACACCCAGCCACATCGCGATGGCCGCCGCGACGAAGACCGACGAATAGATGCCGAAGCAGATGCCGATCGTCAGCGCCACCGCGAAGTAGTGCAGCGTCGGGCCGCCGAACAGCAGCATCGACAGCACCATCATCTGCGTCGAGCCGTGCGTGATGATGGTGCGGCTCATCGTGGTGGTGATCGCGTGGTCGATGACCTCGGGCGTGCTCATCTTTCGGAACTTGCGGAAGGCCTCGCGGATGCGGTCGAAGATCACCACCGACTCGTTGACCGAGTAGCCCAGCACCGCCAGCACCGCCGCCAGCACCGCCAGCGAGAACTCCCACTGGAAGAAGGCGAAGAAGCCCAGGATGATGATCACGTCATGCAGGTTGGCGATGATCGCGGCCACCGCGAACTTCCACTCGAAGCGGATCGCCAGGTAGATCATGATGCCGACGACCACGAAGGCCAGCGCCTTCAGGCCGTCCTCGGCCAGCTCCTTGCCAACCTGCGGGCCGACGAACTCGCTGCGGGTGAGCTTGAGCGGCTCGGTGATGCTGCCGTTGCTGCCGGCCTCGCAGACCTGGCGGCTGATGCTCTCGCCCTTGTCGGTGGTGATCTGCACCGGCTTGACCAGGCCGCCCTCGGCGGCGCACAGCTGGGCGAAGACGCGGCCGACCACCTCGCTCTGCTTGACGCCCTCGCGCAGCGGCAGGCGGATCAGCACGTCGCGCGAGGTGCCGAACTTCTGCACCTGCACTTCGCCGAAGTTCATCGCCTCGACGGTGGTGCGGACCTTGGCGATGTCGGCGCTCTGGGCGTACTCGGTCTCGATGACCGTGCCGCCGGTGAACTCGATCGACAGGTGCAGCCCGCGGGTCAGCAGGAAGAACACCGCCAGCGCGAACGTGGCGAAGGAGATGATGTTGAACACCAGCGCATGCCGCATGAACGGGATGTCGCGGCGCAGGCGGAAGAATTCCATGAGGTGACTCCCTTCAGGCCTTGGGCGAGGTGACGGCCGGGGCGGCGTCGGCCGATCCCGGCTGCGCGGCCGGCTTCCAGACCTGGCCGATCGAGACGCCCTGCAGCTTCTTCTTGCGGCCGTACCAGAGGTTGACCAGACCGCGCGAGAAGAGCACCGCCGAGAACATCGAGGTGAGAATGCCCAGGCAGTGCACCACCGCGAAGCCGCGCACCGGACCCGAGCCGAAGGCCAGCAGCGCCACGCCGGCGATCAGCGTGGTCACGTTCGAGTCCAGGATGGTGCCCCAGGCGGCCTCGTAGCCCTTGTGGATCGCCATCTGCGGCGAGGCGCCGGCACGCAGCTCCTCGCGCACCCGCTCGTTGATCAGCACGTTGGCGTCGATCGCCATGCCCAGCACCAGCGCGATCGCGGCGATGCCCGGCAGCGTCAGCGTGGCCTGCATCATCGACAGGATCGCCACCAGCAGCAGCAGGTTCACGCCCAGCGCCAGCGTCGAGAACACGCCGAACAGCATGTAGTAGGCGCACATGAAGACCGCGATGGCGATGAAGCCGTACAGCACGCTGTCGAAGCCCTTGGCGATGTTCTCGGCGCCCAGGCTGGGGCCGATCAGGCGTTCCTCGATGATCTCCATCGGCGCGGCCAGCGAACCGGCACGCAGCAGCAGCGCGGTGTCGGCCGCCTCGACGGGCGTCATCGAGCCGGAGATCTGCACCCGGCCGCCACCGATCTCCGAGCGGATCACGGGGGCCGTCACGACCTCGCCCCGGCCCTTCTCGAACAGCAGGATGGCCATGCGCTTGTTGATGTTCTCGCGGGTGACGTCGCGGAAGATGCGCGCGCCGCGGGCGTCGAGCGTCAGGTGCACCGCCGGCTGCTGGTTGTCGTCGAAGCCGGCCTGCGCGTCGGTCAGGTTCTCGCCGGTCAGCACCACCTGGCGCTTGACGATGATGGGCACGCCGCCTCGCTCCAGGAAGCGCTCGGTGCCGAAGGGCACCGGGGCGCCGCCGCCCAGCGCGGCCTGCGCCTCGGGGCCGTCGTCGACCATGCGCACTTCCAGCGTGGCGGTGCGGCCGATGATGTCCTTGGCCTTGGCCACGTCCTGCACGCCGGGCAGCTGCACGACCACGCGGTCGGCGCCCTGCTGCTGGATCACCGGCTCGGCCACGCCCAGCTCGTTGATGCGGTTGTGCAGCGTATTGATGTTCTGCGTCAGCGCCTGCTGCTGGACGTTGCGGACCGCCTCGGGCTTGATGCGGCCGATCAGCCGGGGCTCGGCGGCATCGCCGGCCTCGGTCCAGAGCATGTCGGCCTGGGCCAGCGTCAGCGCCTCGCGCGCCTTGGTCTGGGCCTCACGGTCCCGCAGGCGCACCTCGATGCTGTCGCCGCTGCGCTGGATGCCGGCGTGGCGGATCGACTTGTCGCGCAGCAGCGTGCGCACGTCGGTGGACAGCGACTCGGTCTTCTTGGTCAGCGCCGCGGCCATGTCGACCTGCATCAGGAAATGCACGCCGCCGCGCAGGTCCAGACCCAGGTACATCGGCTGCGCGCCCAGCCCGGTCAGCCATTGCGGCGAGCGCGACACCAGGTTCAGCGCGACGATGTAGGACGGATCGGCCGGATCGGGATTGAGCGCGCGCACGATCGCGTCGCGCGCCTTGAGCTGGGTATCGGTGTCGCCGAAGCGGGCGCGCACCGAGTTGCCCTCGAGCTGGACGAAGTCGGGCTTCAGGCCGGCGGCCTGCAGGGCCTGCTCGACCCGGGGCACCAGACCGGCATCGACCTTCAGCGTGGCCTTGCCGCTGGAGACCTGGACGGCCGGCGCCTCGCCGAAGAAGTTGGGCAGCGTGTAGAGCAGCCCCGCCACCACCGCGATGGCCAGGATCAGGTACTTCCACCAGGGGTAGCGGTTCATCGTTCAGCCTGAGAGCAAGAATTCAGCAAGGAGTCGGGGCGACGGCCCGGCTTACTTGATCGAGCCCTTGGGCAGGACCTGCACCACCGCGCTGCGCTGGCACTGGACCTCGACGCCCGAGGACACTTCCAGCGACACGAAGGACTCGGCCACCTTGGTGACCCGGCCCAGCAGGCCGCCGGCGGTGACGACCTCGTCGCCCTTGGCCAGCGCGTCGATCATCGCCTTGTGCTCCTTCTGCTTCTTCATCTGGGGCCGGATCATGATGAAGTACAGCACCACGAACATCAGCACCAGCGGCAGCAGCTGCATCAGGGACGAGCCGCCTGCGGGTGCGGCGCCAGCCGCCTGGGCGTAGGCATTGGAAATGAACACGTTCGGCTCCTGCAAAGGGGAATAAGGGACAAAGCGCACGATTGTAGGGGTGTCCGGAAACCGACCGGACCCCAGGTGACCCCACCCGCCCGGGCCGGGGGTCAAGGCGGCAAAAGCGGCAACCGATATCGACGCCATGGACCGCCCTCTTGCGCCCCCTGTCGCCGATTCCCGCCTGTCACGCGCGCTGAGCGCCAGCGCCTGCGGCACGCTGCTGCTGGTCGTGCCGGTGCGGCTCGACGAGATGGCCGCGCTGCTGGGCGCCGCCCTGCGCGAGACGGTGCTGCAGGCGGCGGCCCGGCAGCTCGAGACGGCGCTGCACGCGCTGCAGCAGCCCGCCACCGGGGCCGAAGCCCTGCACCGCCGCGGCGACGGCTTCCTGGTGGTGCTGGGCGACGCCTCGCCCGAGCATGTCGACACCGCGGCGCGCCTGCTGCTGGATGCGCTGGAGCAGCCGATGGAGGTCGCCGGCCAGCGCTTCTGCCTGGGCGGCTGCGCCGGCCGGGTCGACTTCGATGCGCAGAGCGGGCACGAGGTCGCCACGCTGCTGCGCCAGGCCGATCTGGCCAGCCTGGAGGCCCGCCGGCTCGGTCGCGGCCAGTGCGTCCGGCATGAGGCCGCCACCACGATGGTCGCGATGCGCCGGCTGCGCGCCGAGGACACCCTGCACCGCGGCATCGACCAGATCCGGCTCGACCTGCTGTTCGAGATCCAGGCCGACATGTGCACCGGCGCGCTGACCGGTGCGGTGGTCCTGCCACGCTGGACCCCGGCGCTGGGCGCGGGCCTCGCCGATGGCGGTCGCGGCTGGGCCGCGGTGGCCGCCGACGCCGGGCTGATGCACCGGCTGACCCTGATGCTGCTGCACGGCATCTGCCGCCAGGTGCGGCAGTGGCGCGATCAGGGGCTGGATGTGCCCAGCCTGTCGGTCGATCTGCCGGCCGGGCTCTGGCAGGACCGCGCGCTGGTGTCGATGGTGCTCGACGCGCTGGTCGACCAGGGCCTGCCCGGCGGCACGCTGACGCTGCTGATGCCTGGCGCGGCGCTGTCGGGCGACGCGGACCTGCTGCGCGGCACGCTGCGCTCGCTGCGCGCCACCGGCGTGCGGGTCGGGCTGGCGCGTCTCGGCGATGCCGGCCCGGTCTCGCTGGACACGCTCGGGCGCCTGCCGCTCGACGAGCTGACGCTCGACGCCCGGGTGCTGGAGCGCCTCGGCCAGCGTGACGGCACCCGCATGGCCGCCGCGCTGATCGGCCTGGGCCGGGCACTGGGACTGCGGGTGGTCGCCGAGGGCGTGCGCAGCGAGGAGCAGCTCGACTTCCTGCGCACCCGCCACTGCGACGAGTTCCAGGGCCCGCTGCTGTCGCTGCCGGTCGGCGCCACGACGATGACCCAGGTGCTGATGCATGCCCGGGTCCAGCACCGGGTGGTGCTGGACAGCTCGACCGGGACCGCCCCCGGCCCCGGCACGGCCACCGGCGCGGAATCGACCCGCGGCCCGGCTCACCGGACCGGCCGGGTCTCGATCACTGCTGCAGCAGGTTGAGCACGTATCGGCCGCTGGTGCTGCCGGTGCCGCCGCTGGCATAGACCACCCGCACCAGATAGTTGACCGCCGCGGTCGTGCCGTTGCGCACCGTGACCGTCTCCGGCTGGCCTGCCGCCCGCGTGCTCGAGGCCAGCGCGGAGGTGCCCGCGGCGTTGTACAGATAGAGCTGGTAGTTCTGCGTGCTGACCGTGTGGTTCAGCGTCGCCGACAGCGTGCGGCCCGCCGGGACGCTCACCCGGAAATAGTCGGTATCGGTGGTCGAGGCCACCGTGCCGGCGATGCGCGCATGGGTCGCGGCGATCACGCTGGGCGTGGTGGCGGTGTTGTTCGACTCGACCTCGGTGATCGCGGTCGGCTGCGAGCCCATCGCGGTGTCGACCGCCTTCTTCGCGTCGACGATGCCGGTGCCGATCGTCGTCGTGCCCGGGCTGACCGGGAAGGCACGCGCAGAACTCTTGAGCATGCTCTCGACCTGGTCGGGCGTCAGCGCGGCGTTCTTCGCCAGCATCAGCGCCGCCACGCCGGCCACATGCGGCGTGGCCATCGAGGTGCCGTCGTAGGAGGCATAGCTGTCAGCGCCAGGCACGGTGCTGCCGGCATTGAGGGTCGACAGGATGCCCTCGCCCGGTGCGGCCACATCGACGATCGAGCCATAGTTCGAGAACGAGGTCCGCGCACCGGTGCGGGTGGTCGCACCGACGGTGATCACGCCGGCGCAGTTGGCCGGGCTGGCGTTGGACGCATTGATGTTCGAGTTGCCGGCCGCGATCACCAGCATCGCGCTGCGCGAGCGGGCGGAATTGATCGCGTTCTGCATCGTCGTGCCGCAGGCGCCCGAGCCGCCCAGCGACAGGTTGAGCACCCGCGCCGGATAGGCATTGGCGGGAATCCCGGACACGGTGCCGCCCGAGGCCCAGACCACGCCGGCGGCGATGTCGGAGGTGTAGCCGCCGCAGGTGCCCAGCACCCGCACCGGCACGATCTTGGCCGAAGGAGCCACGCCCGCGACCCCCAGACCGTTGTTGGTGACCGCGGCGATGGTGCCGGCCACATGGGTGCCGTGCCAGCTGCTCGAACTCGAGCACCAGTCGCCCGGGTCGCGGGCATCGGCATCACGGCCATTGCCGTCGTTGGAGACTGCGGTGTCGGCGATGAAGTCGTAGCCGCCGACGATGTTGGCCGCCAGGTCGGCATGCGGCCGGTAGCCGGTGTCGATCACCGCAACCCGCACGCCCGCGCCCAGCGAGCGGTCCCAGGCGGCCGGCAGATTGATGCCGCCCACCGCCTCGTAGTAGTGCCACTGGCTGGCGAACTGGCTGTCCGACGGCACCCACTGCGGCAGCATCACCAGATCGGGCTCGACCGACAGCACCTCGGCATCCGCCGCAGCCATCTCGCTCGACAGGGTGCGGATCTGCTCCGGCGTCAGCGCGCGGCTGGCGCGAAAGACGCTGCTGCCGTCATGGCCGTCGCGCCGGAAGGCCACCGTCGCGCCGAAGCGGCTGACCACCCGCTCGGCGCGCTGTCGATCACGCTCGCGGCGTTCGGGCGAGCGGGCGGCAGCAGCCGCCGAGAACGAGGTGGTGCGGTAATGCACGATGAACTGGTCGGTCATCTTCGGCGCGCTCGGAGCGGCTTCGCTGGCCTGGGCAGACACGCCGGCAGCAGCCAGCAGCACCGCAGTCATCCACCGGACGGGCGGGAAAGGCAGGACACGATACGACATGGGGTTTCTCCTCCTGGGAGTTCGCATCGTGTGCAACAGGCGCTCTGGGATTGTTTCCGCACCAGGGAGTTGCATTCACAAATTCACACTTCAACACAAACGCGAAAAATTGAACTTTCCGCCCGTTGTTTCGAGGATGCACCTCAGCCGGAAGCCCCTCCCTGCGCCGCGGCCCGCGCCGCGAAGGCCGCGCGCTGCGCCGCGATCCGGTCGCGCGGGTTGACCTTGGCGACCTGCTCGTCCAGGCGCATCTCCTTGATGAAGCGGCTCGGGAAGGCGCGACGGATCTCGCGCCCACGCTTCTGGCGCAGCAGCGTCGTCACCAGCAGCGTGCGCCGCGCCCGCGTGATGCCCACGTACATCAGCCGGCGCTCCTCCTCCAGCCGTTCCACGGTCATTTCCTCCTCCTCGCGCTTGAAGGGCAGCGTGCCCTCGTTGACACCCACCAGCACCACATGCGGCCACTCCAGGCCCTTGCTGGCGTGCAGCGTCGACAGCGTGACGACGTTCTGGTCGGCCTCGCCGCGCTCGGCCAGGCTCAGGATCACGCTGATGGTCTGCGCGACGTCGAGCACGCTCTTCGTCTCGGTCTGCACCTGGCCGCTGCCGTCCTCGGCGATCTCGCCGCCGCAGCGCCGCGCGATCCAGTCGATGAAG
>RRZU010298215.1_pt1 | contig 10780 bp, 7 predicted proteins | sample 2165561 | NCBI WGS metagenome assembly RRZU01 (sample SAMN10456909, study PRJNA506462) | wastewater metagenome | isolation source: wastewater sludge | place: USA: Moscow, Idaho | reverse complement strand
GTTTCACTAACGCGTTCCTCTACAGCCAGTGATTCGTTGGCTGAAACAGTATCCTGAGTCCGGGTTGACGATTTCACGGATGACATGTTCATTGAATCGGTAGCCGGGCTCCCATCGCGCAGGGCCATCAACGTATATTCTTCCAGTCCGTATTCCTCGATATACTTAATGATGATCTGCGGATAACGGGGATTTGTGGCATAGCCGGCGCGTTTGAGGCCATAGGCCCAGCCTTTGTAATCGGTAGGCTTGAGGTTGAACAGAAAGGCGTATCGGCTGCTGCCTTTCAGGAAATTACTATGATCGCGGTAACTGTCTTCTGCGGAAGGATATTTACGGAAACATTCACCCAGGGCATCATCATCATGATAAACCGTTTCCCCTGTCCAGTTCGTCTTGCATTTTATTCCGAAATGATTATTCGATCTTTTGAGCAGGTCGCTGTTGCCGCCTTCGGTTTCATGTATCCCCTGGGCCAGTTTGATGGCGGCAGGCACCCCTGTGCGTTTCATTTCCTGTATGGCCAGATCGCGGTAAGTCTGAATATAGTCTTCAATGGAAGTTTTCTGGGCGCCAGCAGTCATGAAGCACAATATGGCCAATAGGATGGATATCGCCTGTTTCATGAGTTAGAGTTTCCTGATTAATAATATCCCGTCGCGAATGGACAGCATCACCTGTTCCACCCGTTGATCGCCCGCCACATGCCGGTTAAAGGCATCAATGGCCTGGGCGTTCTTACCCTTGAGTTCCTGATCAAGAACCTGGCCGTGAAACAACACGTTATCCGCGATGATCCAGCCCCCGGGTTTAAGATTCGGCAAAGTTAACTCGTAATAGTCAATATAACTTACTTTATCGGCATCTATGAACACCAAATCCCAGTCTTCGTGGATTTGCGGGATCAGCTGGCGGGCATCCCCGACATGAAGGCTGATCTTGCCGGCAAATGCGGAACGCTGAAAAAAAGCCAGGGCATGACCGGCATCTTCTTCCCTGCATTCGATCGTATGAACAAGCCCGTCTTCTGTCAAGCCTTCTGCGAGGCAGAGTGCGCTGAACCCGGTAAATGTGCCGATATCCAGTACCCGCCGAGGTTTTATCATTCGGCTTAGAAACGAAAGGAATAAGCCCTGCACCGATCCGCTATGCATATGTGCTTTGGGATGATGGGAACGGGTGAATGTTTCATTTTCCATAAGGAGGGCAGACAAAGGACTGGAAAACATCTCAACATAATTTTCCGCCTTATGATTCACCAGTTCGCTCATGGTTTGACGTTAGTGTTTTTTTGTGAAATCATTAACAGGCCCAGGAAGGTCAGCAGGCCATTGATGATGAGGATTTCAATACCGATGACATAGCCTCCAAACCAGGCAGATGAATTCGTTTGCAGAATATACCAGGCCACCGGGCTCAGGAGGGCAATCACGGCGATCATCCATGAATTCGGGAGTGCCCTGCGTGTTAGAATGCCGAAAGAAAAAAGTCCGAGTAAAGGGCCATAGGTGTAACCGGCCAGGTCAAGGATCTTGTCGATGATAGACCTGCTGTCAATCTCCCGGAATATGAGGATGAAAATAAAAAAAACGAACGTGAGGGTAAGGTGAACCGTCAGCCTTGTCCGGCGCTTTTGCTTTTCATTCAGGTCCGATCTTTCTTTCAGTCCGAGGATATCGATACAGAATGAGGATGTCAATGCCGTCAGCGCTCCGTCAGCACTGGGAAACAGGGCCGAAATAAGTGCGATGATAAAGATGACCGAGATCACCGGGGGCACCTGGCTGATAAGACCTAGTGATACCGACGGGAAAAGGTTATCGCCTGTAATATTGGTGCCTTCCCGGTAAAGACCCCAAACACCGTCTGGTGAGGTGCTGAATGCGGCACCCTGATGATAAGCATATAAATACAGTAGGCCGCCTAACAGCAGGAAGAGGAGGTTCACAAATACCAGGATAACGCTGAAACTGAGCATGTTCTTCTGGGAATCTTTCAGGGTACGCACACTGATGTTTTTTTGCATCATTTCCTGGTCGAGCCCGGTCATGGCAATGGTGATGAACATGCTACCCAGGATCTGCTTCAGGAAAAAACCCTTGCTGTTTGGATCAGTGTTGAATATCCTGGTCAGGTCTTTCGACTGCATGCTGTTAACGGCTTCGGTCAGCGAATAATCCATATGATTCAGTATATAGACCACACATACGATGAGGCCCAGGACCATCAGTGACGTTTGTAAAGTATCCGTATACACGATTGTCTTAACCCCGCCTTCAAATGTATACAGCAGGATCATCAACAAAACGACGGCCGCAGAAACCCAGAATGGTATATGCATATTCTGAAGGATGAATATGTGCAGGATATTGATGACGAGGTATAAACGTGCGGTGGCCCCAACCGTGCGTGATAATATAAAAAAGGATGCGCCTGTTTTGTATGCCCATTTCCCGAAACGCTGCAACAGGTAATTATAAATCGAGGTCAGGTTCAAACGGTAATACAAAGGGAGCAAAACATAAGCCACTACCAGGTACCCGAGCAGGTATCCGATGACCACCTGAAAATAACCCAACGCATTGGGCAGCGCCCCTTCTTTGCCTATATTACCCACACCCCCCGGGACACTGACAAAAGTGACGCCGCTCAAAGAAGTGCCGATCATCCCGAATGCCACCAGCTTCCAGTTTGAACTGCGGTTTCCGATAAAAAAGGAATCGTTATTGGAATTGCGGCTCGTGTACCAGGCCACCGCATACAGTAGCAGAAAATATCCGAGTACAAATAAAAGCAGCACCTGTGGAGTCATAGAGTATGTTTACTTAAAAATAAGCTTGAAAATAGGAAAAACTTTTGTGTCTTTGCCCCAACATAATATACACAGGTATGAATATCCGCTCTATCGCCGTGTTTTGCGGCAGTCAGCATGGAAGGCTCCCCCAATATGATGCACATACACGCGAGCTTGGATATATACTGGCCGATCATGGGGTCAGGATAATTTATGGCGGTGGCAACAAAGGCCTGATGGCTACGGTTGCCAATGCGGCACTGGAAAGAAACGGGCAGGTCACGGGAGTCATCCCCGAATTACTCTCGGTGCAGGAAAGGCAGCACCAAGGCCTGACCGAATTACTGGTGGTAGACAGCATGCATACACGAAAAGGGCTGATGTATGAAAAATGCGATGCCGCTGTTATCCTGCCGGGTGGCTATGGCACGCTGGATGAGCTTTTTGAAATGCTCACCTGGAATCAATTGAACATACACGACAAACATATCTTCCTGCTAAACAGCCATGGTTTTTACAACCACCTGGTGGCGCATATACATCACATGTATAATGAGGGATTGTTGTATACAAACCCTGATGACAAAATTTCTGTCATCAACGATCCTGCCGAAATGATTCCGTACTTAAACAACCAGGAAACCCCTCATTAGAAGCCGCGCCGGCCGCCTCCCTGGAAAAGCGCGATATTATAACCCGCCCGTATTTGGGGCACCGCCCTGCGGAGATTATCCAAATAAGGCGAATTTTCAGCTTTACCCACATCCCATAAAACGGAGAAATAAAAGAAGGAGTTACTACCCTCGCCCCTGCCGCTGCAATAGCCGCCTCCCACCAATAAACTGTTGGCATCAACTTTGTATTTTTCACGCAAATAACTGCTATTGGGGGCCGGGATGTATTTCAGTTGCATGAAATTATGTTCTAACTGGGCCTGGGCGAACAAAAACTTAACAGGGAAAACACGAACGAACATCCCCGGTCCATATACGGTCTGCCTGACCTTATCACCAAGTATGATGTAATCCCGTTCAGAAGTATAATTAAGGTTGGCTGTAACAGCAACATCCAGGAATTTATTCAGGCTGTAGCCAAAGTAAGGATTGATGCCCAATGCCGTAAACTGGCTTCCGAAGGCCAGGTTCAGACTGCCACCGGTGAAAAGCTTTTCCTTCTTAAAGCCTTTTTTACCGGATTCGGATTCATCCTGCGCCTGTATAGAAAAGGAAACAAGGTTAAATAAAACCAGTAGAATCAACATCCTGCCATAATTGATTCGCTGTATCTGTACGTTTGCTTTCATCATCTGCTTGCTGTTTGAATTTATTTTTTGCTTAGCTGATATCAAAAATTTTTCCGCTGTTCAGAATATTCTTAGGATCAAAGACCCGCTTGATGCCTTTCATGACCTCCATGGCCGGGCCCGTATTTACGATATCCATATATTCTTTCTGGATAAGGCCGATACCATGTTCGCCGCTGATGGTGCCGCCCAGCGACCTAACCAGTTCGAATAAGGCACGTAATGCGGGTATAACTTCCGGGTTGTTCAGGCTGAACTTGTTGCCCGGCTTCTTGATGCGTATATGCAGGTTACCATCTCCCGCATGCCCGTAACAAACGGCATGAAAATCAAATTCCTTACCCAGCTTTTTTACGCCCCGGATCAATTCAGGCAAATGAGCCCTGGGAACCACGGTATCTTCTTCGATCGTATATCCATCGATCTTAACGGCTTCGGCTACACGCCGGCGCAGCTTCCACAATTCCGCCTTTTGCTGGGCGTCATCGGCAAAAAATATTTCCCCGCAATCGTATTGCGAAAGCAACTGACCGATGGCCTCCATTTCCTGCATCAGCACATCGGCATTATTGCCATCCACTTCTATGATCAGGTGGGCTGCCATTTCATCCGTCACCGGCACTATAGCGCTGTCGACAAAACGACTGACGATCTTTAAAGCATCGATCTCCACTAATTCCATGGCGCTGGGTGTAAAGCCTGCACGGAAAATGGCACTGACAGCTTCCCCTGCTTTTTCAAGATCGTTAAAAGGTACCAGCATCAGCAGGTCATGCTTGGGGTGAGGGATCAAACGGAGCACAATTTTGGTAACCAGCCCTAATGTCCCTTCACTTCCCACCATCAATTGTGTCAGATTATAGCCGGTTGCATTTTTTAATACGTTGGCGCCCGTCCAGATGATGTCACCGTTAGGCAAAACCACTTCCAGGTTCAGCACGTAATCTTTTACCACGCCGTACTTAACCGCCTTCGGTCCACCACTGTTTTCGGCTATATTCCCACCGATAAAACAACTGCCCCTTGAGCTTGGATCAGGCGGATAAAATAGTCCTTCTTCTCCGACTCCATTTTGTAATACTTCGGTTATAACACCTGGTTCTGTGGTCACCTGCAGGTTGCGCTCATCAATGTCAATGATGGCATTCATCCTGTCAAAAGAAATGACCACCCCACCCCGATGTGCCAGGGCGCCGCCACTCAGGCCTGTTCCCGCCCCGCGCGGCGTAACCGGTATGCCTTCCCGAAAACAAATGGCCATGATCCGGCTGATCTCATCTGCGGTCCTAGGCCTGATGGCGATATCGGGCATGAAATAAAGATCCTCCGTTTCGTCATGCGCAAATTTGTCGAGGCCTTCCTCATCACTGATCACATATTCCTCTCCCACAATCCCCTTAAAGGAAGCCAGGTATTCGTGGTATTTGGTTTGCTTGCTAGATTGTGCCAACATTCGTTCGGTCATTTTGGCGAAATTCGGAAAATTGAGCCAGACTTCTGTTTGAGATCGGGTTAATATGATCAGAACCTCGGGCAGAGTGACTGCCTGTCGGGATTGTCTGGATAAAATCCATATTTGGTAACATTAAATTCACTGGCGCCCCTGTAGTTGTTGAAATTTTTGAGGGTTGAAATGGTGGCGTCGTAAGTGAAACTGAACCTTACATTTTGTAACTGAAATCCCAGCATGGGGATAGCCGCATCATTGTACCGGTAATACAAACCTGCCAGCAACTGCTTCTCCCCCGATTCCGACAGGTTGAACTGGGCATTCATTCCCAGCACCAGTTCAGAGGCCCTGACCTGGTTGGTATAAAATATATTCGGGTTGATGATGACGTTTGGCGCCACTTTGAGTATGGCATTGACAAATCCAATATGCCGCATGGGGATCCTCCCATTATCAGACTGATCGGCAAAGAAAGTCTCCCTGGGTTTATTGACATGGTGTATGGAATATCCGGCATTGATGTAAATATTCTCCTGTGGAAAATAGGCGTAATTTAAACCGGCCTGGATATCCATATAACTTACACTTGTTGCACTGAACACTACAGAGGTTGGCAGGCGGTTATCAAAAAAACGTCCGTCAAACTGATCCGGGAATTTAAGTGCCGACACATCGATCCGCTTATTGGCCCATCCCACATTGAAACCGGCACTAAGCAAACTGCTGTTGCCGAGCATCTGGTGGTAAGCCAGTGAACCGTATATTTTGGTCGAACGTAGACTACCGCTTCCGGCAACGTCCGACAACAGCAACCCTCCAACGCCCAACCAGCCGTTTTCAATACGGTCCCTGAAAAGCTGCGCGTCCGCATAGACACTCATCGTTTTATATGGAACCGCCATGATATTGCTATACTGGTTGCGGTAATGCGCACCGATGCGGTAATCGGCATCCGGGATGAATCCCGTATTGGCCGGGTTCGTACTCAGCGGGGAATGGAAGAATTGAGAAAAATGCAGGTCCTGGGCCTTTACAGCCAGGGACGAAAACAAAGTCAGCGCCAATAAAAAGTACACAGGCAGGAATATACGTGGGACATCAACCCCCGGGCGGAGCTTGCCATAATTTCGTATAGACCTTATTGTTATCATTCCTTCCGCTTATCTTAACAAAGTGATATCGCCGGTTTTTCTGAGTTTCTTTCCATCGGTAAATTCAACATCCAATGTATAGGTGTACACATCCATAGGCTGTGGCTTACCCTTGAAAGTGCCGTCCCAGGCATCCTTTCTGCTGTTGGTCTGGTAAACCAGTTGACCCCAGCGGTTATATATGCGCCAATCCATTTTCCCGATACCGAATCCCTGCACTTCAATAAATCCATTGACACCAAAACGGCCCGGCGTGAACGCATTAGGCACATCAAGCAAGGGTTCTATGATGGCATTGACGGTAAGACTGAATGTATCAGGGCAACCGGCAGCATTATACGCGATCAGTTCAGCTTTAAAAGAACCGGTGCTGTTATATTGGTGCAATGGATTGACATCCGTTGAACCCTCACCGTCGCCAAAATTCCATTGATAGCTTATGGCCCCGGTTGACTGGTTGGTGAATTGAGTGGGCGTATTGGTCTGTGGCGGATTGGGTGCCCAGTCGAATTGTGCGTCGGGAATAGGCGAAACGGTGATCGTCACAAAAGCAGATGTATCCACCTTATTACAGGTACTGGTGTCGATGGCTATCAACCTGACGTTGTAAGTACCCGGAATATTGTACGTATAGGTTGGGCTAACTTCCGTTGAACCGTTGCCATCACCAAAATCCCAGATAAAATCTGTGCCGGCAAGTGAGTTATTATCAAACACGGCTGTATATGGTACGCAGCCCAGTTGGTCGACACTGAATCGTGCATCCACCAGCGGGTTTACCCTGAGCGTATCCTTTATCGTAAGCGGCGAATTACAAAATGCCGTATCCAGCAAAGTCAGTGAGATGACATAGTTGCCCGGTGCCGGAAAATTATGCCGCCTTGGTGGATTAAATGATGCGGTGTCCGGGGGCGACCCGTCGCCATAATCCCAAACGAAAGTCCTCGGTGCAAAACTCCCGGCATCAGCTGTGGATTCATTGAAAAAAGTAAAACTAAGGCTGGTGCAGGGTGTATCCTTGACCGGACGAAAGGCAAGCCTGGCCTCATTATTGCCGGCACGAATGATCACATAAGAGGTGTCACGCAGGTTACAAGTATTGGGATCTTCCGCGATCAGCATGACCCGGTAACGTCCCGGAACGGTAAACGTATGCGTTGTATCCGGTCTTGTTGTGGAAACTACCGGTGACCCATCCCCGAAATCCCAGAAATATCTGCGGCCCTTCAATAAAGTATCCCTGAAACTGACGGTAAATGGCACGCAGCCAACGGTATCATTCTTCACTCCGGCAATGGCCGCTTCCACTCCCGCAGCCACACCGGCAAAATTCATTTCGATCTTGACCACAGCCTGGTTACACGCGCTGCTACCATTGGTGGATGCCCATACACCCGGAGTGGTTGGGAATATCACATTGGGGTTGCCGCCGTCGCCACAATTGGCACAAATGGCCTGGTAAATCACACCATTGGCATCAAAGCGGCTTGTTCCGCCATCCACGTGGTCGCCCGTTCCGCCCCTTTGCCCGTAATGAGAACCAAACAACTGCCGCTGTGCATTGCGCTCCATAACAAAGAAATAAAAATCGGCCCCATCTGGCGGGGGAAGGCCAGCCAGTGCGTTCACAGCAGGCATATTGTTCGTGGTACCGGTGCTGTATCCTTGTGATACATTGATACCACCACCCCAACCCGACACATATACATTCTCACAACGATCTACCAGGAAAGCAATCGGTGAAATATTGGGGATGGACGAACCCGAACCAAAAACCGTTGAATAAACATATGCCGAGAGATCGGGTTTCAATTTACTGATGAACTGCCTGCTGCCCGGGTTACTGAATGGGGCATTGGTTATCGTCCAAACGCCGGTGGTTGTTCCCATGACATAAGGAAACCCGTTCTTATCGAATTTCAATCCATATACTATGTCAATGCCATTGGTACCGAGGTATGTTGTTTTGATGATACCGGAACCATCTGCACGGATGTGTGTCACAAATCCGTCTGCAATATCACCCTGGTATCCCGAACTGATCACAGACGTTCTGTCGCCCGGAAGATTGGTGCTGGATGTGGCGCCGCCAACATACAGATCATTGTTGAGCGGGTTGATGCTGGTAACAAAACAAGCATCCTGGCCACTTCCGCCAAAATAACTGCCGAAAATATAAGAGGAGAAATTCGGACTGAACTTCAATATCACGCCATCCTGTGTGCCGCCGCCATAACCGCCGTTTGTATTGAATGCCGCACCCCTGACGGGAAAATCGGTAGACTGTGTGCAGGAAGCCAGGATAATATTATTGCTTGCATCAAGGATCACCTCGCTGCGGGCATCGTCGCCATAATTTCGCCGGAGACCATCAGGACCAACCTGACCCCGGTATTTTGGACGGATATTGACACCGTCATCGCCCGTACCGCCGATCCGCACAGATCCGATGAGGGCTGAACCTGCCGCATTGAATTTGGTTATGATGATATCATACAACCCGCCGGGGCCGATCCTGGGAACCGTCACTGGAAAGTTGGCGGAATATGAACGCCCGGCCACGATGAGATTTCCCTGGGCATCCACGATCATACTGTGAGGTTGCTCATTGGCAGCACCGCCCAGGTATGTTGCGTATACACGGTTGGCGCCATTGGGACTAAACTTGAAAATGGCAATATCATACCCCGGGAAGGTATCTTCCGTAACACCTCCCCCAAAATTTGTTTGATAAGCTCCCGGGGATACCGGGTAATTGGTTCCCGGTGGCGGGGAAAAAACAATCCCGCCTGCGTAAAGGCTGCCATCGGGGCCCGGAGTGGCCGTATAGCCCCAGTTATCGGGCGTACTCCCGGTAAATGAAGCGAAAATGATGGATGGGTCGATAATCAGTACCTGCGATGGATCATAATTCCTGACCTGGAAACTGACCGTTTTCCCACTAAGTACATATTTACAGTCTATCTCTTCTTTCTTATTACCCTTAACCTGGTAACTGTAAGGCGATAACTCCGTAACGTCACCAACGGGCGTCCTTACAATGAGTGCTTTATTTTGAATATCGAGTTTAGTAGGACCCTCATATTGCATCCTGATGCGGGCGATATTGCCGCCTGGCCTGACAATAAAATCATACTTTAAAGAAGATCCATCACTATAGTAACGCACGTCGATGTTGGGATAGACATCGTGGTATGTGACAGCCTGGTACAACCTGCAGTTGCCTGCCCATCGGGCGGGGTCATCACCCAAAAAATAATTGTTGTAAGATGGTTGAATTTTGTCTGGTGTGGCTTTCGCCTGGTTGTTTCCCCCGGCAAAGGACATCTTATATACAAAGGACCGCAACGTTACCCTGGGAACGCTTTCGCCCATTTTCAGGCCATGACCATGAGAAACCTCAGCCAGCCTGGCCAGGTCATCGGGGTGGTGCATCACCACGCCATAGCCATCTTTTTCCAGGAAGAATGAACCGGTTTTAAAATCACCTTTAAAATCAACGGCACGGTTCCATTGACCCTTATTTTCAACAAAATCGACTTGGGCAAAAAGCGGCTTATATACTGTCAGATGAACGGTAAGGAGAATAAAAAAGGCTAATATTTTTCGCGGTAGGCGCAAGAAGGTTTTATTTACAAAATACTCTTTATTAACGAATTTACACAGGCTTTGTTCTGAGACAGATAGCTTTATATTTGGTTTAACATTTACACTCAGGCGATCCGTGCCCAACGGGTTTTGTCCTTTCGCTGCTGCAGGTATTGCCGGATCGGCAGGTTTTCGGGAAAAGTAATGTCGGGGTCAGTGTTCAACAGGTCTTCAACAGCATCCCTGGCCGCTTCCAGTACCGTTCTATCCTGTACGATATTGGCCAGTTTAAAGGACAGCATCCCGCTTTGCCGGGTACCCTCGATATCTCCCGGGCCCCGCAGTTCAAGGTCTTTTTCGGCGATGATGAAGCCGTCGTTGGTCTCGCGCATGATCCCCAGGCGCTCGCGGCCGATCTGCGACAGTGGCGGGTGGTACAGCAGCACGCAATGGCTCACGGCACTGCCTCGGCCTACCCGGCCGCGCAGCTGGTG
>RRZU012416854.1_pt1 | contig 10781 bp, 7 predicted proteins | sample 2165561 | NCBI WGS metagenome assembly RRZU01 (sample SAMN10456909, study PRJNA506462) | wastewater metagenome | isolation source: wastewater sludge | place: USA: Moscow, Idaho | reverse complement strand
TTCCATGAAAGAAGTTGCGAAGTTAGAGAGTTCAGCATCTTCATCAATGGCGTATTTTAATTTAAGGAAGAGCAAGTTTTGATAAGCATCATTCAAGAAAACCAATGATTTTTCTTTTTCAAAACGTGCATTGTAGGCAGTATCTAAACGGTTAATAATTTCATTTGTCCAGTTATTCATGTGTAGAGCTCTCTTTCTTTTTTATCGCCATTTTTAGTATCAGAAGCATTAGGCTTGAAATTCTAAAAACGGTTGGTGCGTGTAGGCGTAAAATGAGTCGATTGACTTATTTTTTTAGACAGTTGTATCAACTGTCGACCCTTTATTTAAGTATGGTATGATGATGACCTGATAGCTACTCATTTGCTCCCCCAAAATTAAAATATTGATTACATGTCATAGTGTATCGCTTGAAGTAGTTTATAGTCAACTCGAATAGCTATCATATAATTTGCTTATAACCTATAAATTTTACAAAAAATTAAGCTAACATATTTTCTATAATATGCTAGAATGTAAAACAAGGGGAAAAGCCAAAATGAATTTAAGAGATTTCGAGTACTTTAGTTTTCTGGGTGATGTGCTGTCGTTTACACTAGTCGCCAAAAAATTTAATGTCAGTCAACCGAGTGTTAGTTATGCCGTTAAAAGGCTAGAAGAGTACTACGGTTGTAACTTAATAGAAAAGAGTTCTCTCCATCGCTCGATTCTCTTAACTAGGGAAGGGAAAATTCTGAAAAAACAACTGAAGAGTATTTTGGAAGAATTTAAGATGGTTGAAAAAGCCATTGAACATGCGAAACAGCAAAAAGTCTATGTTGGTTTTCCGTCATTAATCAAAACAAGAGTTTTCTCTAAACTCTTTAAGACGGAAGATAATGTTGATTTCATTTCAAATTTTGAATTGATTTCAGGAAGTTCGACGGATTTACTCAGTAAGTTGTTATCAGGTCATCTAGAACTCAGTTTACTTGGGAGTGTGACGCCCATCAAACATCCTGATTTGAATGTCAAATTACTCTATAGCTATGAGTTTAAAATTTATGTCTCAGAAGATAATCCGTTAGCCCAAAAATCTCAAATAACATTTAAAGAAGCACTGGCCTATCCGTTTATTTTATTGGAAGACGGCTTGTCGCATACCAAAGCCTTTGATCACTTAAATGATAAGCATCACGGGAAAGCCAAGGTCTTAGTCCATTTTTCTGATATTAATACAATAGGCCAACTCGTCAAATCAAATGTGGGCATTACATTGATGACGCCTTATCTCCCTTTTCAAAATATGAAAGGACTAGTTGAGATTTCATTAGTCCCAGAAGATCGAGAAATGTTCTATGTACAATATGCTTTCTTGAAAAAATCGGTCATCAATGATAATTTCACCAAACTCATTCAAGTATTGGATAATCTGTCGAATAAAGATGGCTTGCTTTATTAGTCCTTTGTTTTATTGATATTTGTATATTTATAAGCTATGTCCAGCTACAAATTAAAGATAGAAAATGCTATAATTGAAATAGTGAGCTCGCTTCTATTGTCTATTTTACATAGTAGGTAATAGAAGGCGATAAAAATATATAAAGCCATCAAGGCGCGTGAATTAAGGAGATATAGATTACGATGATGAATATGCAAAAAATGATGAAACAAGCCCAAGACTTGCAAAAAAATATGAAAATTGCGCAAGCTGAAATTGAAGCGACAACTTTCTACGGGACATCTGCGCAAGACTTGGTTAAAGTTGCCTTCACAGGTGACCGTAAAATGACGCAGATTGACATTGCTTCAGACTTGATTGATCCAGAAGATGCAGAAACCTTGTCAGACATGATCACACAAGCTGTCAACGCTGCCCTGCTTGACATTGATAAAACAACTGAACAAAAACTCGGTAAATTCACTAAAGGATTGCCTTTCTGATCAAAAATTGATAGAATAAAGGAAACGAGAAGAGTTTCATGAGACCGCGTTTATCAAGAGAGTAGGAGGAAGCTGAAAATCCTACAAACGTCCTCATGATTGTTGCTTCTTGACAATCGTATACTCAATAGTTAAATGAGTATAAATAAAAAAATTGAGTGTCCAGACATATGATGTCTGGGAATTTAGGTGGTACCACGTGAAAGCGCCCTAATCATAATAGATTAGGGCGCTTTTTGTCCGCGCTCGGACAGTCACCATCGCCATCAACACGTTTACTTGATAGAAAGGCATCAGCATGGTTATCATCCCAGACCTTCTTTTAATTTTGGCACTTATCATTTATCTGGTTCTAGTTCGCATCAAAAAAGTCAGATTTCGTTTGACTGCGCTCGCCCTATGGTTAGGAGCAGTTCTGTTGGTCGACACAGTCATCACCTACAGCAAAATAGATCTAGGTGCCTTTTTCACCTTCATGCTAGTCTTGGTTCTAGGATCCTGGTTGATCTCTTATCTCATCATTCACAAAGATAAACGCCGCTTACTTACAGGCTATGTCTTTAATTTGAGTATCGTCATCACCATCGGTTACATCGTTATCCTCTGCTTTCCCTTCTCCACACCGCTCCCAATCATCCTTACCTTTGTCATTGGGATTATGGCCTTCGTCCTTATGTCCTTTGGCGGCTATGCCTTGATCATTTACCTCCTTTGGAACGCCCGCACCGTCTGGAAAAAAGAAAGTCGCTCGCTTGGTAACATGCTGACCCTTTTACTGGGCATCGCAGGCCTTCTCTTGATCCTTTTCCAACATTTCTTGCTCAAAGATGGCAGCATTTTCGCCTACATCTACATGGTGATTGCCATCTTCCTCATCTATTATTTCTTCAGCTTCATGACCATCCTCACCAGCAGCCTCCTCTTTAATCACCTCAAACCCAAGTTCGATCAAGATTATCTGATCGTCCTAGGCGCGGGGCTGATTAACGGCGAGACCGTCACGCCCTTGCTTGCAGGTAGAATAGATGCAGCCTTGACGTTTGCAAAGGAACAGCTTGCAAGAACAGGGAAACAGCCACTGCTCATCATGAGTGGGGGGCAAGGTCAAGACGAAAAACTGCCAGAGGCGGTAGCTATGGAAAACTATGCCTTATCACAAGGCATGCTGAAGTCTGAGATTATCACGGAAGAAAACAGTAAAACGACCCTACAAAATTTGCAGTTTTCAAAAGCCCTAATGGACGAAAGAAGCCAAGGCAAGCCGTATCATAGTACCTTTGTCAGTAATGATTACCACATCTTTAGAGCGGGTCTATTTGCTAAAAAAGTCGGTCTAAAGAGTGAGGGATTAGGCAGTAGAACAGCCAGATATTTCCTCCCCAATGCTTTCATCCGCGAATTTGTCGCCATCATCCTCATGCACAAAAAACGACATATTGCCTTTACCGTGCTGCTTTTGATATTGATTGCTGCGGTTATTGTGATTAATGTTAAGTTTGTGGGGTAGGTGATAAAAATCATTAACGGTCAACAGGAAATTTGAAATATTTCTATCCATTATTTTCACTTGAGTGAAAGTAATGTCAATAATTGTTTGCTATTTTCACTCAACTGAAAATAGTATCAATATTTCGGTGGTATTTTCACTGAATTGAAAATAATATAAAATAATTTAAAGCTATAAAAAACAAAGAAACAGGAGTATAACATGACAGAACTATCAACAAAATTCAACCCAACAGAAGTAGAAGCAGGTCGCTACGATAAATGGCTCGCAGCTGACGTCTTCAAACCAAGTGGCGATAAAAAAGCCAAACCCTACAGTATCGTCATCCCACCACCAAATGTCACAGGTAAACTTCACCTCGGACACGCTTGGGATACAACGCTTCAAGATATCATCATCCGTGCCAAACGCATGCAAGGCTATGACACACTTTGGTTACCAGGGATGGACCATGCTGGCATTGCCACACAAGCTAAAGTTGAAGAACGTTTGCGTGAGCAAGGTATTTCACGCTATGATCTCGGTCGTGAAAAATTCCTAGAAAAAGTCTGGGAATGGAAAGACGAATATGCCGCAACGATCAAAGAACAATGGGGCAAAATGGGGCTATCGCTTGATTATTCACGCGAACGTTTCACCCTAGATGAAGGTCTATCAAAAGCGGTTAAAAAAGTTTTTGTTAAACTTTACGAAAAAGGCTTTATCTACCGTGGTGAATTCATCATCAACTGGGATCCAGCAGCCCGCACAGCGCTTTCAGATATCGAAGTTATCCACCAAGATGTCGAAGGTGCGTTCTACCACATCACTTATCCTTTGACAGATGGTTCAGGCAATGTTGAAATCGCAACAACACGTCCAGAAACCTTGCTCGGCGATGTGGCAGTCATTGTCAATGCCAAAGATGAACGCTACCAAGATATCATCGGTAAAACTGTGACCGTACCTTTTGTTAACCGCGAAATCCCAGTCCTCACAGATGAACACGCGGACATGGAAAAAGGCACAGGTGTTGTAAAAATTACACCAGCGCATGACCCCAACGACTTTGATGTTGTTGAACGCCTCAACGCTCAAGGTCATAACTTGCCAATGATTAATGTCATGAACGATGACGGCACAATGAATGAACTTGCGGCAGAATTTGCGGACATGGACCGCTTTGAAGCGCGCAAACAAATCGTTGCCAAACTTGATGAGATGGGTCAACTCGTTAAAATCGAGAAAATGGTCCACAGTGTCGGTCACTCTGAGCGTTCAGGTGCCGTTGTTGAGCCACGTCTGTCAACGCAATGGTTTGTTAAAATGGATGAGCTGGCTAAAAATGCCATCGCCAACCAAAAAACAGATAACGCGGTTGAATTTTTCCCGCCACGTTTCAATGATACTTTCACACAATGGATGGAAAACGTTCATGACTGGGTAATCTCACGTCAACTCTGGTGGGGGCATCAAATCCCTGCTTGGTATAACGCAGACGGCGAGATGTACGTCGGTGAAACAGCACCAGAAGGTGACGGTTGGACACAGGATTCTGACGTTTTGGATACATGGTTCTCATCAGCTTTATGGCCGTTTTCAACCATGGGGTGGCCAGATGAGGAAGCTCAAGACTTCAAGCGTTACTTCCCAACGTCAACTCTTGTCACGGGATATGATATCATCTTCTTCTGGGTCAGCCGCATGATTTTCCAAAGTTTGGAATTTACAAACGAACGTCCATTTAAAGACGTTCTCATCCACGGTTTGATTCGGGATGAAGAAGGCCGTAAAATGTCGAAATCGCTAGGTAACGGCATTGACCCCATGGACGTTATCGAAAAATATGGTGCTGATGCCTTGCGTTGGTTCTTGTCAAATGGTTCTGCCCCGGGTCAAGACGTCCGCTTTTCTTACGAAAAAATGGATGCTGCTTGGAATTTCATTAACAAAATCTGGAACATTTCGCGCTACATCATCATGAACAAGGAAACACTCAGCGCAGCAGATACCTATGCCAATGTTGATAAAGTAGCGCAAAAAACAGCAGGCAATGTGACGGATCGTTGGATCTTGACCAAACTCAATGAAACGATTGACCATGTCACGAAAAACTTTGATAAGTTTGAATTTGGTGAAGCAGGCCGTGCCCTCTATAACTTCATTTGGGAAGACTTCGCCAACTGGTATGTTGAATTGACAAAAGAAGTCCTTTACAGTGAAGATGAGGCAGAAAAAGATGTGACACGTAGCGTCCTTGTCTATGTCCTAGACCAAATCTTGCGTCTTCTCCACCCAATCATGCCATTTGTGACCGAAGAAATTTCGGAAAACCTTGGCTTGATTGAGGGGAGCCTAGTCGTTGCGGCCTATCCAGAAGTTCGTCCAGAATTTTCAGATGAAGCAGCCGTTCGTGGTGTAGAAGTCTTGAAAGACATCATCAAGTCAGTTCGAAATATCCGTGCTGAAGTGAATACAGCACCAAGCAAAGCCGTGCCAATACTGATCAAGACAGAAAACGCTGAAATCGAAGCCTTCTTGAAAGAAAATAGTAACTATCTGACACGTTTCACAAATCCTGAAACCTTAGAGATTTCAGCTGACATCACAGCACCAGCACAAGCCATGACTGCGGTTCTATCAAACGTTGAAATTTACTTGCCACTTGCAGGATTGATCAACATCACAGATGAAATTGCCCGTTTGACAAAAGAATTAGCCAAATGGCAAAAAGAATTGGACATGGTCTCACGTAAACTCTCTAACGAGAAATTCGTTGCCAATGCCAAACCAGAAGTTGTCGAAAAAGAAAAAGCTAAACAAGCCGATTATCAAACAAAATTCGATACAACACAAGCACGGATTGCTGAGCTTGAAAAACTATAAGATACCAGAAAAAAGCCGACAAATAAGGCTTTTTTTGCTATAATTAAGCAATAACTTTAGGAATAGGAAGTTTTTCATGACAACATTTATGCGACTCAATCGGACGCTCAAACTCCGGATTCTCATGACTTTTATCGGGGTTTTGGGCTACAGCACCGTCGGATCGAGTATGACGATTTACTACAATCACTATCTAGGTGCGGCGATTACGGGTGTACTCCTCATTATTTCAAGTGTCTCTAGTTTTTTTATCGGTCTTTATGGTGGTCATTTGGCAGATCGGCATGGTAGGCGACCAATTCTCCTTATCGGCTCGACAATCTCAGTAGCGGGCGCCTTAATTGCGGTGTTCTCAAATAGTCCGATCTTCCAAAATCCTTGGACAACATTTGTTGGTTTTTTTCTTTTAAATTTTGGTTTTTCTTTTGAATCTGCGGCAGATAACGCCATGATCATAGATGTCTCGGATGAAAGCAACCGAAAATATGTCTACAGTCTGAGTTACTGGATCATCAACGTCTCGATTACCTTTGGGGCAGCACTCAGTGGCTGGCTGTTCAGAGATTACTTGTTTGAGTTGCTTTTAGGTTTGCTAATCGCGCAACTGATTAATGGCAGTATCAAGTATTTCCTAATCAGCGAGAGTTTCGTGCCAGCACCCAAAGCCAAAAAAGAACGCGAAAGTTTCATTCAAAACTATGGCGTCGTGGCACGGGATAAAATCTTCCTCTTGTTTATCGGCGCTGTCATCTTAAACAAGGTGATTTTTGGCAATATTGACTTCTATCTTCCAGTTCACTTGTCAGACAGTTTCAAAACAACGACGATTTTTGGCTTTGAAATTTATGGCCAGAGAATGTTGACCATATTTGTCATGTTAAATACCCTCATCATAATCTTCAGCATGACCTTTGTCAACCAACTCACCAACAAGTGGTCGGAGCGAAAAAGCCTCACCACCGGTGCCTTGTTGCAAGGGCTAGGATTTGCTGCCGCCTTTTTAATGAACAGCTTCATACCGCTTATCCTGGCATCCATTGTCATGACGATTGGTGAGATGATCCTCGTGCCATCCTCGCAAAGCCTGCGCGCCGACCTGATGAACGAGGAGAAAATCGGGACTTACTCAGGCTTCGTACCATCACAGATCCGATCGGGAGCGTTCTGTCTGGCAGCCTGGTCAGTTTTTCGGTTTACATTCATCACACGGGCGTCGCCGTGGTCATGGTCGTGGTGACGGTATTGCTGGTTTTATGCTTTAATCAAGTGATGAAGATGAAAACTCAGGCTGAAATCGCGTCAAGTAAAAATACTTGACAAAAATGCTTGATTTCTTGTCTAGACTTTGATAGAATAGATAAGTATTGAGAAATCAAGGCAACATTATCTAATAAAACCAAAGGAGATTTAAGACAATGGCAGTACCTGCACGTCACACATCGAAATCTAAGAAAAACAAACGTCGTACGCACTATAAAATGACAGCACCAACAGTTTCATTTGATGAAACAACTGGTGATTACAGCCGCGGCCACCGTGTATCCCTCAAAGGATATTACAAAGGTAAAAAAGTTACAAAATAATAGAAAGGACAAACTAAGATGCGCGTAAATATTACTCTTGAACACAAAGAATCTGGCGAACGTTTGTACCTGACTCAAAAAAACAAACGTAACAACCCTGACCGTCTTGAACTTAAAAAATACTCTCCAAAATTGCGTAAACACGTTATTTTTAAGGAAGTAAAATAGAGGTTCATTACACGTCAGTTGACGGTGTAAAGCCTGATTTAATGGGATTTGTGATTTTTCGAAATTCACTACATTTCATTAAAAATCAGTTCAATCTCTACCTTTTTCTCTACCTTTTTGTAGAAATTAAATCGGAAAAATTGAACTTAAAACGCTCAGAAATGGGCGTTTTTTTGTTGTCTAAAATGAGAATAAATACCTATAAAGTGGGATTGAATGATATAATTAAGGTAATAAATAATTTCGAGACCTAGGTCTCTTTGTTGTAAGACATCAAAGAACTTCTCAAAGGGATGTTTTTATGTTTGTAAAATAACAAAGTTGTCCTAGAACTCTGTTGAGGAGAGTATTAGGGCGATGGCGAAAAATAAACAATTAAACATTACAGAAATCGAAGATGGAATTTCTAAATTAATCAAGACTAAAGACAAAGCAAATTTCATTTCAGATTTTCTTTCTTTTTATGATATTCCAAAAGCATCTATCACTAGAGCTAAAAAGCAGGTTGAGGATGGTAAGGATTTCACTATAAAAAATAAAATTTTTTATGGAGAAGTATCAGAAGACGTGGTGGTTGCAATTGATACCATAGAGCAAGAGATTTCAGACCAAAAATCAAAACCTCGCTACATTATCACAACTGACTTTGAGAGCTTCGCATCAGTTGATACCAAAACAAGAGCAACGTTGAACATACAATTTAAGGAACTCCCAGCAAATGCAGATTTCTTTTTAGCCTTAAACGGAATTGAAAAAGCGGATTATCAAGCAGAAAATCCCGCAGATAGAAAAGCAGCGGAACGTTTTGCAAAATTATATGATGTAATTGCAAAAGACAACCCAAATGCTGATGAACATGCATTTAACTTATTCTTGATTCGTGTTTTATTCTTATTGTTTGCTGAAGATACAGGAATCATGAAAAAGAATATCTTTACAGATTCACTTAAAACTAGAACAAATGAAGATGGTTCTGATTTTAACCAAGTGATAAAAGAATTGTTCGAAGTGTTAGATATTAATACAATTAATCGCTCAGGAAAAGCTGAATGGTTGTTAGAATTCCCTTATGTAAACGGAAAATTATTTGGTGAAGAACATGTTTCCCTGAATTTTTCTAAAGTTTCAAGACAGTTATTAATTGAAGCAGGTGAGTTACTAAACTGGCAAGAAATCAATCCAGATATTTTAGGTTCTATGATTCAATCTGTTGCATCTGAAGAGGACCGCCATGTTTCAGGAATGCATTATACAAGTGTACCAAATATCATGAAATTGATTAAGCCTTTGTTTTTAGATGAATTAAATGATGCCTTTGATGAATTGAAAGATAAATATGAAGAAAATGAAATCAAAGAAATTACAGAAAAAACAAGAAAAGAAAACAAACGTCAGATAGAAAAAGATTTGAATGTATTATTACACCGAATTTCAAAAATTAAATTTTTAGACCCAGCTTGTGGATCTGGAAATTTCTTGATTATTACTTATAAAGAACTACGCAGATTAGAAATAAAAATTATGCTTTTCCAACAAGAAATTCAAACTGCTGATATGATGCCGATATCAGGTATTCATTTAGGGAATTTTAGTGGAATTGAGATTGATGATTTCGCTCATGAAGTTGCTAAACTTTCTCTTTGGATTGCTGAGCATCAGATGAATGAAGAAATGATTGAATTTATTCCTGGAAGTCTTGCACAGTTATTACCTCTAAAAGATGCTGGAAACATAATTCATGGTAACTCTTTAAAAATTGATTGGAAAAAAGTCGTGTCTTGTTCAATAGACGAGGAAGTATATTTAATGGGTAATCCACCTTATTATGGACATTCTAAACAAAATAAAGAACAAAAGAATGAAATAAGAACATTATTTGATGGTGTCGTTGGAAGTGGGTATTTAGATTATATAACAGGGTGGTTTTTTCTTGGCGCAAAATACATTCAAAATTTAAATGGTAAGTTAGCGTTTGTTAGTACAAATTCTATTTGTCAGGGAATACAAGTAGATGTTTTTTGGAAACAGCTATATGAATTAGGTATGGATATTGATTTTGCATATCAATCTTTTAAGTGGGGAAATAATGCAAAAAACAATGCTGAAGTAACTGTGGTAATAATTGGTCTGTCATCATCGAATAACAAAAGAAAAATAATTTTTTATGAACTTGATAAGAAAACAGTCAAAGAAATAAGTCCATATTTAGTTGAAGGTGGAAAAATTACAATAAAAGAACAGAAAAAATCAATGTCGGGTTTACCATTGATGATTTATGGAAATAAACCGTCAGATGGAGGAGGATTAATACTTGAAGAAGAAGAATATCAAACAACAGTAAAGTCTTTTCCAGAATTAACAGATTATTTCAAAAAATACATCGGAAGTGATGAGCTAATTAACGATAAAATCAGAAGAGTATTATGGATGAATCAGGAAGAATATGAAAAGGTAAAGGATAATATTTTCATAAAAGATAGAATGGAGATAGTAAGAAAAGCGAGACTTAAGACACAAACAAAATCAACAAATGAGTACGCAAAGAAACCTTATCGCTTTAAACAAATTGCACCTTTTCATAAAGATATAAGAAACAAGGATAGGAAATACTATTCAATTATTATTCCACGAGTCTCATCTGAAAATAGAATTATTGTTCCGATGGGGATTGCAAGAGAAGATACGATAGTTCCAGATTCAGCTATGGTTATTTTTGATTCTACTTTGTGGATTTT
>RRZU010955664.1_pt1 | contig 10781 bp, 5 predicted proteins | sample 2165561 | NCBI WGS metagenome assembly RRZU01 (sample SAMN10456909, study PRJNA506462) | wastewater metagenome | isolation source: wastewater sludge | place: USA: Moscow, Idaho | reverse complement strand
CGCGCGTTAGTGACGCGTCCGGCTTTGGTCTTAGCTGATGAGCCCACTGGTAATCTTGATACGCAAACGGCTGATGAAGTATTTGGCTTGTTTGAGCGTTTTAACCTTGAGCATCAATGCGCGATTGTGATTGTCACCCATGACCCACGTTTAAGCGCGCGCTGCCCGCGCACCATTCGTCTGACGGATGGCCGTGTTGTTTATGATGGTGCATCTAGAGATTTACCAAGTTTGTTCGCCAGCCCCCTGTAAAAATGGGAGCGCGGGCAAGTCTGCCCGTAAATCTTGATTACTTAAAAGCTGCTGTGTGTCTGGGCGCGCGGGCAGCTTGCCCGCAGTACGGCGTGCACCAAATTATCGTTTCTAATAAAGCCAAGTATATTGAGCGATTTGTATACGCCGTACCTTGTTCGTATCGCTTTTCCCTCAACGGGTCATCCTGACCCGATTCGGGCGCTCCGCCATCCCTGGCTCGCTTGTCGCGACACGAACAAGGTACTCATTGACTATCGGTGTTGCCTGCGAATTTGGCGCATGGCGCTTTTAAAACCATTGCTCTGCGCTGGTCTATTCAGTTTTATTAGTCTGCTGCAAGTGTAAATCTGCAAAGCTGACTGCTCCTGCAATAGTGAAAACACCGCCAATGGTCAACGAGTACTTCGGGGTGGGTGTGGTGAGCGAGTCAGGGATGACGAGCGCCGGAGTTGAACCCTGGACGGGTTCATCGACGGATATACACTTGCCTCGGAGTACAACATGCACGCCATGTCCAACACACACTAAAAGATAAAACCTCCTTTCCGATAAACGGCATGCTCAGCTAAGCAAGCCAGCTCTGCTGTTCATGTTTTGCCATGATTTTGGTCAAGTCGTGCTCATGTTTATTCTTTGCCATTTGCCATATATAGATATAGCATCCTTGATTATCTACAATATGTTGTGTTTCTGCGGTCATTTCTTGACTCTCTAACTCGTATGCTTTAGAGGGTTTTTGACGCAGTTGGAGTTTCTAGGAGTTCATCATGAATCAAGTGGTTGCGGCAGTTATTCAGGCGTCATCAACAACAGATATTGGCTTACAGCCTGCCTCTTTAGATATTTGGGATGCTAAATATCGACTGAAAACCAAAGATGGCCAAGGTATTGATAGCGATATTGACGCGACCTACCAGCGTGTTGCGCGCGCGTTGGCTGACATTGAATTGCCGGAACTACGCGAGCATTGGTACGAACAGTTTTTGTGGGCGCTGTACCGTGGGGCAATTCCGGCGGGACGGATTATTTCTAATGCGGGTGCGACGGCTTATAAGCCTGCTACTTCAACGATTAACTGCACGGTGTCGGGTACCGTCGGCGATTCGATGAATGATATTTTAAGCAAGCTGCACGAAGCCGGCTTAACCTTAAAAGCCGGTTGTGGGATTGGCTATGAGTTTTCCACCCTCCGTCCTAAAGGCGCTTATGTGTCTGGTGCTGGTGCTTATACCTCAGGGCCGCTGTCGTTCATGGATATCTACGACAAAATGTGTTTTACCGTGTCCTCGGCCGGTGGTCGTCGTGGCGCGCAAATGGCAACCTTTGATGTTGGCCATCCGGATGTTTTAGATTTTATTCGTGCTAAGCGTGAAGACGGCCGTTTGCGTCAGTTTAATTTGTCATTGCTGATCACTCATGAATTTATGCAGGCGGTGCAAGAGGATAGCGATTGGGCATTGGCTTTTCCGCTAAACCCTGCAGAGGTAGAAACCGATAAACTTGATGTTAATGATAGCAACCAAGTGATTTGGCGCTATTGGCCAACGACAAAAAACTACATCACGCGCGAAGATGGCATGGTCGCATGCCGTGTCTATCGCACACTCAAAGCACGACGGATTTGGGACTCCATTATGGCGTCCACTTACGATTTTGCTGAGCCAGGGTTTATCCTGATTGATCGTGTGAATGAGCTCAATAACAACTGGTTCTGTGAAGATATCCGCGCCACAAATCCATGTGTCACCGCCGATACTTGGGTGCAGACTGCAGAAGGCCCGAGGCAGGTACAAGATTTACTCGGCCAACCCTTTCTCGCTCGGATTGATGGTGCAGACCATGCTAGCGCAGTTGAGGGCTTTTTTCGCACCGCCCACAAAGCTGTACTGCGTTTGCAAACCTGCGAGGGGCATGCTTTACGGCTGACCGCTGACCACCGCGTGCGCAAAGTGATTGAGCAAACGCGCTGGCGTACCACAACACAGTGGTGTGAGGCAGGGCAGCTGCAAGAGGGCGATAAGGTTCTGCTCAATAATCACCGTAACGCTACATCTTGGCCGGGGGCGCACAATTTTGAAGAAGGCTTTTTACTGGGGTTACTGGTGGGTGATGGCACGCTCAAGGCAGACAGCGCCGTGCTTTCGGTATGGCCGCAGCAGGCAGTGGCCAATGGCGATGTGAGAGCTGGCAATGCTTTAATGGTCGAAGCGCAACGTTGTGCGAAAACACTGCCGCACCGTGCTGACTTTAGTGGTTGGTCGGCAGTGCAGGGGCGTGGTGAATATCGCCTGAAATCTGCTGCCTTGCGTGATTTAGCCCAAAAACTGGGTATGCAACCGGGTAATAAAGCCATTACTCCAGCATTGGAGAAAACCTCGAGTGCATTTTACCGTGGTTTTTTACGTGGTTTGTTTGATGCTGACGGCTCGGTGCAAGGCAACCAGAGTAAAGGCGTGAGTCTACGTTTAGCTCAGTCAGATCTGCCGCGCCTTGAAGCGGTGCAACGGATGTTATTGCGTCTTGGGATTGCCTCAACTATTTACTGTGAGCGCCGCGTTGCCGGTTATGCCGTGCTGCCAGATGGTCAAGGTGGGCAGCGTGAGTACCCCGTGCAGGCTCAGCATGAGTTAGTGATTTCCGCTGATAATCTGGCTGAATTTGCTGAGCACATTGGTTTTTCTGATTGTGCCAAGGCCAGCCGCTTGCAACAATTGTTGACGGGTTACCGTCGGCAACTTAACCGTGAGCACTTTACCGCCACAGTGCTGTCGGTTGCCGCCGATGGCCATGAAGATGTTTACGATGTGCAAGTGCCAGGTATTAATGCCTTTGACGCCAACGGTTTGCATGCGCATAACTGTGGCGAGCAACCACTGCCGCCTTACGGTGCGTGTTTGTTGGGTTCGATCAATCTAACCCGTTTTGTGCGCCAGCCTTTTACTGAACAGGCCAGTTTTGATTGGGAAGAATATCGTAAAGTGGTCGGTGTTTTTACTCGTATGCTGGATAACGTCGTCGAAATTAACGGTTTACCCTTGCCTGAGCAACGTGAAGAAATTATCCGTAAACGTCGTCACGGCATGGGATTTCTCGGCTTGGGTTCGACCATCTGTATGCTGCGGATGAAATACGGTGATGCGGATTCCTTGGTCTTTACTGAGCGTGTTTCCAAAGAAATGGCGCTAGAAGGCTGGCGTGCTGGCTTGCAACTTGGGCAAGAAAAAGGCCCTGCACCGCTGATGGATGAAGACTTTACGGTAACTGGCGAGATGTTGGCTAAACGTCCGGAAATGCGCAAAGACGGCTATAAAGTAGGTAAAAAGATCAAAGGCAAAGTGCTCTGGGCTAAGTACAGTCGCTATATGCAGCAGGTGGCGGCTGAAGAGCCTGAGTTGATTGAACAGTTGGCTGAGTTGGGTGGGCGCTTTACTCATCACAGTTCGATTGCGCCAACTGGCACCATTTCCTTGTCGCTGGCCAATAATGCTTCAAATGGTATTGAACCTAGTTTTGCCCATCACTATTCGCGCAATATTATTCGTGAAGGTAAAAAATCCAAGGAAAAAGTCGATGTATTCAGCTATGAACTGCTGGCTTATCGCACTCTGATTGATCCAACTGCATTGACTGATAATTTGCCTGAGTACTTTATCAGCGCCGATGAAGTCAATCCCATGCAACATGTGGATGTACAAGCGGCAGCACAGAAATGGATTGATTCTTCTATTTCGAAAACGGCTAATGTGCCAACGGATTACCCGTATCAGGACTTTAAAGATATTTACCTGTATGCCTATCAGCAGGGTTTAAAAGGCTGCACCACCTTCCGTTTTAATCCAGAGGCCTTTCAAGGGGTGTTGGTGAAAGAGGAAGATTTGGCTAACACCACCAATCGTTTCAAACTAGCAGATGGCTCAATGGTTGAAGCCAAAGGTAATCAACAGATTGAATACGATGGTGAGATGCACAGTGCAGCCAACCTCTATGATGCCTTTAAAGAAGGCTATTACGGTAAGTTTTAAGCTTAGGAATAAATGATGAGCATTAAAATCAGCGAAAAAATTGTTGGCTATGAATTGGTTTCTGACAGCAAACAGGCAGCAGCGCCTGCTGTAGTACCTGAAGCTAAGTTTGTTGAGATGCATGAAAAAGTTAAGCGCCCAGAGTCTTTGGTCGGCTCCACCTATAAAATTAAAACGCCAAATTCAGAACATGCATTTTATATTACGATTAATGACATTGTTCTGAACCAAGGCAGTGCACATGAGCAACGCCGTCCGTTTGAAGTGTTTATTAACTCAAAAAACATGGAGCACTATCAGTGGATTGCTGCGTTGACCCTGATTATTTCAGCGGTATTTCGTAAGGGCGGCGATTGCACTTTCTTAGTGGAAGAGCTGAAAAGTGTGTTTGATCCAAAAGGCGGTTACTTTAAGCAAGGCGGGCAGTGGATGCCGTCTTTGGTGGCTGAAATTGGGGATGTGTTAGAGCGTCATCTTAAATTTATTGGTTTAATGGATGATGGCTTGGATGAGCATCAACAGCAGTTTATTGCACAAAAGCGCGCTGAATTTGAACAGCGCTCTGCGGTGAAACAAGCGGCAGCCAATTGCGATGACAGCACCGAAACCTATCCCGTTGGCGCGCAGTTATGCAGTAAGTGCCACACTCAAGCAGCGGTGCAGATGGATGGTTGTTTAACCTGTTTGGCGTGTGGTGACAGCAAGTGCGGCTAAGTCAGACGTTTTTATCTCACTGGGAGCGCGGGCCGCTGGCCCGCAAAACGGGCGCTATGGATTGCTAGGAGCGCGAACGGATCGCCCTCAATACAGACGCTATTGTTTACTGGCTTGCAGGTGCGATGTTTTGCTGCACTGCGCTAATTCCGTTCCTCCCAGCGAGGCATCCTGCCTCGATTCGCGCGATACACCATGCGCAGATTTGGTGTTTTTAACACAGCAAAGAATCCAGAACGGTATGCGTATGCCGTACCTTGTTGGTATTGCTTTTCCCTCAATGGATCATCCTGACCCGATTCGGGGCTGCGTCATCCATGACTCCGCTGGTCGCGACACCAACAAGGCACTCATTGATCAATGATGTTGTTTGCGGGTTTGGCGGATAACGCTTTTAAAGCCATCATTCTGTGGGAGAGGTATTTATCTGCAGCAAATGCATATCTGGTTGGAACTGCAATAGTGAAAGCTTCATAGATGGTCAATGAGTACTTCGGGGCGAGCTCCGGAGTTGAACCCTGTATGAGCTGGCCATGCCAGCGACTGTGACTTAATCCGAAGTTAGGTTATGCATTGAACTAATAACCAAGACAGCTTCTAACGCGCCGGCAGCAATGTCAGGCGCTGCTTGCCGTACACCGTATTAATATCTTTATAGTTGACTGGCAGCGGATAGAGTTTACCTGCGCTACCTGTTGGCAGTTGGTAATGAGGGCTGTACGGGTTGTCCGACTGACCGGTAAAACTTGCCGCGGACAAAGGTATCGGGCGTGAAAAATCGATCAGCATGATTTGACTATTGCTGGCTTGCGACTTTGTGGTTACAGCCGTGTTTTTCTGACGGCTACTTAACAAAGTATCGATCAGAAAGTCTGCTTTAGCCGCTGCAGAGCTTTGCCAAAAAGGGCTGTCGTCGCGCCCTAATAGATGGTCCAGCCAAGCCGGGTAGCTATGCTGATTGTGCAGGGTAAAGGCGTGCTGCAGGCTGCTTGGCAGTGTTTGTAATTCTTGCTTAAACAGTTGCGTTTGTGCCTGCGCTAAAAAGCGTTCCAGCCAAGCCGTATGCTCTTTAGATAAAGGCTGCTGGGCATTGATGGCGGTGAAACTTTGCAGCGCTTGTCCGGCTGCTGCACGTTGCTCGCTGGGTCGTGTTTGCACGGCTGCTTTTAATGCCTCTGGCATACCGCCCGCGCTGAGCATCTGTTGCAATTGCGTCACTAACCAAGGTCGCTGTTGCGCGGTATTTTGCAGAGCAAGGCTTGCTGCCACAGGTTTTTTAGCCAGTTGTTGCGCAAGGTTTTCTGCGCGCTCAGGACTGGCCCAACTGCTGGATAATTGCATGCCATAACCCGGTTGCGTCAGGCGTTGATTCGCTGCGCTGAGCCAGCCTTGTGGTGGATCTTGATCATAGGGATAGAGCATGGGGTCAGCGTAACCTTCCCAAGCCACCTTGGCATCCCAGCCTGCCGAAGGAAATAGCCCGCGACTGTTGCGACGGTTTGGATAGGTGCCAGTCACTTGCCAAGCAATGTGCTGGGCATCAGCCAGTAACACGTTAGCCGGCAGTGCACGCAGATCCTGGGCAATCTCTGTCGCACTCTCCACGCTCTGGCTACGTAATAACTGCCACAGTGCGTTGAGGCTGTGATCATCGGAGTGGCGCGTTTGCTGCAGGGCTAAACCATAACCGCTGTTGCTGTGAGCTGGCAATGCCGTTAAAAGAGGACCATGCGCGGTACGGTATAGGGTTTCTCGAATGGGGCGTTGGCCACGAATAAAAAAGGTTTCCATGCGTTGCTGTGCAGGCTGCCATGTGTTTTCAGAAAAATATTCAAGGCGGCCATTATGCTGGCGCAGTTTTTCAATAAACACATCCTGCGTATCCGCCATTACGGAGCTGATGCTATAGGCCAGCTTGCCATTAAATCCCGACATCACTAAAGGCACACCGGGGAGGGTTAAGCCGGCAGCGTGCAGTTGTGGCGAATGTAAATTGACCCAGCTGTACAGGGAAGGCAGCGGCTTTGTGTTGCTTACAGCCGTTGGCGCAGCGTGCAGCGTATTTAGGGCTAATAGGCTGCGGCGGTTAGCGCTGTGCTGCGGACTAACGGCCCAACTGCTCGCCAGCGGTGCTTGTAAAACATTGACTGCCGTGAGTTGATTGAGTGTTTCAGTCAGTTGCACAGTGTGAGCGCGTAAGGCGCTGTTTTGCAGAATTGATTGCGGCAGCGTCAGTAACTTTTCAGCATCATTGTGCGCCACAGGTTCGTCCGGATAAATCGGCAGCAGCCAAGGCAAATACTTGCTATCTAAATGCTGCGCTAAGGCTAAGGCTAAAACCTCTTCGGCTAAGTTACCGCTTTGACTAAAGCTAAACAGGCTCAAGAGTAAGGCGCTGTCCTCAGCTTTCCAGTAGTCAGGTTTATAATTGGCCTGCGCCAACTCGGGCGGTAAGTTGTCACGCATCTGATACAGATAGGCATTGATACCGCGTGCATAAATCTCGAAATAGCTTTGTAGATTTTCTGGCGCATTTTTATAGAGATCTTGCGCTTGGGCTTGCAGATGAATCGAGCGCATTAAACGATCGACATTGAGCATCTCAGCACCATGTAACTCAGCCAAACGTCCTTGCGCTAATAAGCGCAGTTGCAGCATCTGTGACAGGCGATCACTGGCGTGGCTGTAGCCTAAAGTAAAGAGTAAGTCATGAAAATTACTCGCCTCAATTAACGGCATGCCTGCAGCGTTTTTAGCAATATGACTGGACTGGGCAATACCTTGCACGCGCAGCACGCCGCTATCGGGTAACACACTTTTTGCTGCGCGAGACTCTAATAACTGGCAACCCGACAAACCGCCCAATGCACTAAGCAATAGCGCTGCACCCATTGCAGGCATAGAAAGGAATGGCAAACCAGATAGAAGGCGCATAGTGATCGTCCACGTAGGTCAAGTCAAAGAGGGCAGGCGGTCAAACCTGCAGGCGCCTATTGTAGGCCGTTAACTGTTATCCTTCACGGTCTTTTGCAGTGATTGTCATTAATAGCTAAGGGTATACAGCGTGTTGCAAACAGAAAAACAGTATGTGCAGTGGCAAGACAATGGGACAACTCGCAACACGCTGTGGCTATCGGAAAGCAATCAGCCGCCGCCTGTGCGCATTGTCACAGTTGATGATCAAACGACAGCCGATGCGGCCTATCGTTTGGCGTGTGAAGGCACTTCGATGCTGTGGCGTGGCGACTTTCATAATGCGCGGCAATTACTGCAAGCGCTGACTCGACGCATTGAGCGCAGCGAGCAGCGCAAAGCCAGCAAAGCAGCTCAGTTCGGCAAACCTGTGTCTGACACGGCAGTGATTGCCAACCTGTTTCACCAGCAACGCCTAGTGCAAGCGCAGCGCGCGCGGGTGTTAAGTCGTCTATTGTTGGAGTTGGATGCGGGTTACGTCAGCCGCTTGCGTCGTGCACCTGAGTTTAGCGCAGCCTGTACTGCCGCTTTTGGTGAGTTGGGCGAGTCGTGTTTAATGTCATTTCGCGACCTGCAAGGGGCTTTAGGTGCCGCGCAATGGCGAGAAAAGGGTGTCCCCATTAGCGCATTAGATATTTCAATTTTTCCCCATTACGGGGTATTTGCCCCGACACGCCATGAATATGTGCAGTTGCTGCTTGATGCGCCGTTGCCTGCTGTGCATGATTTGGCCTTTGATATTGGTACCGGCACGGGTTTGTTAGCCATCATCCTTGCACAGCGCGGTGTTAAACAGGTGGTGGCCACTGATCTCAATCCTCGCGCTTTAGCCTGCGCTGCTGATAATCTGCAGCGCTTAGAGCTCGCCAGCGTTGCGTTGCAGCAAGCGGATTTGTTCCCCACGCAGCAGCCGTTAGCCAACCTAATTGTCTGCAACCCGCCTTGGCTGCCAGCCAAACCCAGTTCGCCGCTGGAATACGCGGTTTACGATGCCAAGAGCGCGATGTTGCGAGGCTTTCTGCAAGATGCTGGTAAGCACTTAGCGCCACAAGGTGAAGTCTGGTTGATTCTTTCTGATCTAGCCGAGCACTTACAATTGCGCACCCGCGAAGCGTTGCTCGACTGGTTTGCTGAGGCGGGTTTAACCGTGAAATACCGTCTTGATACCCAACCCAAACACGGCCGCAGTCAAGATAAGAGTGATCCGTTGTATGCCGCGCGTAGTGCGGAAGTGACGTCGTTGTGGTGTTTGCAGGCGCAATAGTTGAAGACGCTCTAGCTGATGCATTGGTGACAGGCAGGTTGAGTGATTGTTAACTCTATAAGCAAACCCCATTGACCTACGACAAGGCGTTTTTTGCTTGCTTAGTTAAACTCAGTTGATAATGTTGCACATGCGATGTGCAACGGCGTTAAGTGAGGATTTGAGCATGCAGACAACCCGTTGGTTGATGATTGACGGCAATGAAGCCACCGCAACGATTGCCCACCGTTTAAGTGAGGTGTGTGCGATTTATCCGATTACCCCTGCTTCGGCGATGGGCGAGTGGGCGGATGAGTGGTCGGCGCAGGGGCGCACCAACCTGTGGGGCACTGTGCCGCATATCGTTGAAATGCAAAGTGAGGGTGGTGCAGCTGGCGCGGTGCATGGCGCTTTGCAGCTTGGCAGTTTAGCCACCACTTTTACTGCCTCGCAGGGCTTGCTGCTGATGATCCCCAATATGTACAAGATCGCCGGTGAGCTGACGCCCGTGGTGATTCATGTGGCGGCGCGCTCGTTAGCTTGTCAGGCCTTGTCGATTTTTGGTGATCACAGTGATGTGATGGCGGTGCGCCAGACCGGTTTTGCCATGCTCTGTGCCGGTTCTGTGCAAGAAGCGATGGACTTTGCCTTGATTTCCCATGCCGCGACTTTGATTGGCCGTTTGCCTGTTTTGCATTTCTTTGATGGTTTCCGCACCTCACATGAAGTCGCGAAAATTGAGGCAGTGGGTGATGAAGTGTTGCATGCGCTGATTTCCCAAGACGCCTTGCATGCCCATCGTGCACGCGCCATGAGTCCGGATCACCCGGTGCTGCGTGGTACCGCGCAAAACCCTGATGTGTATTTTCAAGGCCGCGAGACGGTCAATAAGTTTTACTTAGCTTTTCCTGAGTTGGTGCAGCAGTTGATGGATCAGTTCGCTGAGCTGACCGGTCGCCACTATAAATTATTTGAATACCACGGCGCCGCTGATGCTGAGCGGGTGATTATCCTGATGGGTTCTGGCGCAGAAACCGTGCATGAAACGGTGGATTATCTGCAGACGCAAGGTGAAAAGGTTGGTGTGTTGCGTGTTCGCCTGTATCGGCCGTTGGATGCGCAGGCGTTATTGGCCGCGTTACCCAGCAGCGTCAAACAGATTGCCGTGCTTGATCGCACCAAAGAGCCTGGCTCAGACGGTGAGCCGTTGTATAAAGATGTGATTACTGCTTTGGCGCAAGCGCAGATGCAGGGCAATAGCCCTTTTGCCGAGCTGCCGACACTCATTGGTGGGCGCTACGGTTTATCCTCTAAAGAATTTACTCCGGGCATGGTCGCGGCGATCTATAAAGAGCTGCAGCAGCCACAGCCAAAAAACGGTTTTACCATTGGGATCTATGATGATGTCACCCACAGCAGTTTGGCGTGGGATGAGCGTTGGCATACCGATGCGCATAAAGAGTCAGTGCAGGCGCTGTTTTACGGTTTAGGTTCCGACGGCACGGTGAGTGCCAATAAAAACTCGATTAAAATTATTGGCGAAACCACGGATTTATATGCGCAAGGCTATTTCG
>RRZU011842008.1_pt1 | contig 10782 bp, 6 predicted proteins | sample 2165561 | NCBI WGS metagenome assembly RRZU01 (sample SAMN10456909, study PRJNA506462) | wastewater metagenome | isolation source: wastewater sludge | place: USA: Moscow, Idaho | reverse complement strand
GGTAGCGCCGCCGGAACAGGCGCGAGAGTACCCGTACCGGCAGGAAGAAGCCTGGCCGACAAGCGATCCAGTGCGCCCCATCGGGCGCCAGCCCGCCACCGGGCACGATGCCGTGCACGTGGGGATGATGGGTCAGCGCCGACCCCCAGGTGTGCAGGACCAGCGTGGCGCCGATCTGCGCGCCCAGGTGCTTCGGGTCGGCAGCGATCCGGCGCAGGGTCTCGGCGGCCACATCGAACAGCAGACCGTAGAGCACCGCCTTGTTGGTGTAGGCGATCCGGCTGACCGGCGCCGGCAGCGTGAACACCACGTGGTAATACGGAACCGGCAGCAGATCGGCCTCGCGGGCGGCAAGCCAGCGCCGGGCGGCGTTCCCCTGGCACTTCGGGCAATGTCGGTTACGGCAGGAGTTGTAGGCGATCTCCACCTCCCCGCAGCCCTCGCAGCGGAGTACATGTCCGCCCAGCGCCGCACTGCGGCACTGTTCGATGGCCGACATCACCTTGAGCTGGCCTGCACTCAGCGCGGAGTGCGCCCGCCAGGCCGGCCCATGGGCGCGGAAGATGTCCGCGACCTCCAGGGCAGGATGCCTCATGGCAGCGGCTTACACGGGCTGCAAGCGTTCCAGCGGGCTGATCACCTCGCGTAGCAGGTCGGTGGCGACCTGGGTGTAGAGCGCGGTAGTCTCCAGCTTCTTGTGCCCGAGCAGCACCTGGATCACCCGGATATCGACCTTCTGCTCCAGCAGGTGGGTGGCGAAGCTGTGGCGCAGGGTGTGCATCGACACCCGCTTGTCGATCTGGGCGGCCTCGGCCGCGGCGTGGATGGCCCGGTTGAGCTGCCGCGTGCTGAGTGACTCGATCGGATTGAGCCCGGGAAAGAGCCAGCCACCGTCGAGCATCTTGCCCTGGGCACGGGCAACCTTCCACCAGACGCGCAGCCGCTCGAGCAGCACCGGCGAGAGCATCGCGTAGCGATCCTTGCGGCCCTTGCCCTGCTCGATGCGCAGGGTCATGCGCTGGCTGTCCACATCGCCCACCTTCAGCGCAACGACTTCGCTGGCCCGCAGCCCGGCCCCGTAGGCCACCGACAGGGCGGTCTGGTGCTTGAGGTTGCCGGCGGCGGCGATCAGGCGGGACACTTCCTCGGGGCTGAGCACCACCGGCAGGGTCCGTGGTACCCGCACCGGCTGCATCCGGGCCATCAGTTCCTGATGGTCGAGGGTGATGTCGAAGAAGAACTTCAGCCCGCTGATCGCCGCGTTGAGCGAGACCGGCGAGATACCATGATCGACTAGGTGGAGTTGATAGTTCCGTAGATCTTCGGCGCTGGCCGTGTCCGGCGAGCGGCCCAGGTACAGGGCGAACTGCCGCACGGCGCGGATGTAAGCGCTCTGGGTCTTGGGGGCGAGCTTGCGCAGGCGCATGTCGTCGATCATGCGTTGGCGCAGCGGGCTGATCGGGTGCGTGGAGGCGGTCATGACTGCGGCTCCTTGAGAACGAGGCGGAGTGCCTCAGTTCTCAAGGTAGGAGACTGCGCCGCGCTATCCGCGACCACCGCGCGGAATCGGAGGGCTACCGCGAGAGCGGTTTAGTCCATGCCCAGAAACCGGCCATCCGATCGACGCGATCAACTCAGAATCCACGCACGGAAGCACTTGGGTGAACCGTAGTCAAATCAGTACCTGATTAGCAATGATGCTCAGCCGCCCGAATCACCCGCTGAGGCTGCGGCACACAGGTGGCGGCAGCCACGAGCAGTCGCGTGTGAAGCGTGCGCAGATCGAATCGGCGGTTGAATCGATAGGTGAACGCGGCCAAGTATCGCGTAGCATATTTGCGGAAGTCGAACGCATGGTAACTGCCGCTCAAACTGGTCTTGAGGTTACCGAGTACGGTGTTGATCCACTGGAACTCGGGCAAGTCCTTCGGCTTGCGCTTGCCGACAACGGTCGGCTGATGCGCACAACCTGCACTGCTCACCGCGCCGAAACAGGCCAGTCCATCGGGGAACACAGTGCTGCCCGGGGCCAGATGTGTTTTGGCCCACTGGCCGATTGCGACCAGGTTGAAACCCGAGACAGGAGTGAGTTTGACGCGCAGGGGGTGGCCCTCGTCACTGAGGGAGGCGGCGGCGACGAACGGGACCTTGTTCTCCGAGCCCCGACCGACTTTGCCACCGGTGCGCTCGCCGCCCAAATAGGCATCATCGACCTGAACCTGGCCATCCAGAACGTAACGCGTCTTACGGTCGGCCATCGCCTGCATCAACTTGTGGTGGATGAGCCAAGCGGTCGGATAGCTCACCCCGAGGTGGCGCTTGAGTGCGAGCGCCGACAGTCCGGTCTTGGCCTGGCTGATCAGGTAGATCGCGAGGAACCAAGTCGTCAGTGGCAGTCTGGTGCCCTGCATCACGGTGCCGGCGATCAGCGACGTTTGATGTCGACACGCCTGGCACTCGAACAGCGCGTGGGTTCGCCCGCGTACCCGGCTGTAAGTAACGCCCCCACAGCGCGGACACCGAAACCCCGCCGGCCAGCGTGCCTGCTCCAAAGCCGCCTCGCAGGATGGCTCGGTTCCGTAGCGCTTGAGAAACTAGGGCATGGACAGTCCGGGTTGAAACTGGATTCGGTTCATCGGCATGGCACACCTCTCAGCGGAAAAGCTGTATCTTTGTACAGTATAGACCTGTTGGGGTGCCTGGCTGAACATCGTTGCTAATCAAGAATCCGTAAGGGTGGCGGCATCGAGTTCAGACCGCGCGCGGCCCGCGCAGTACGCACAGCGTCGGCGGGCCTCGAGGGTCGATGTCGGCACACAGGAGCGAGTCGTGCTGGTTCAGACCTTCTCCTTCACGCCCAGCCCGTAATGCGCGCCGCGCTCACGGGTCGTGCGCGCAATCACAATTGAGTGCAATGCCCCTCTCCCGATCCGCGCGAAAGCACCCGCAACGCTTCCATCGACGCCGTGCCCAGCGGGTGCTGCGGGCGAACGATAGCGCGCTCTAACGCGACCGGCCACCTGCAAGGCATGGGTCGGGCCCTCGGTGACCTACTGGTGAGCCTCACTTGGGGCGGTAGGCGCCCGGGGTGCTGCCGGTCCATTTCCGGAACGCGCGATGAAAGGCGTTGGGGTCCTCGAAGCCCATTTCCTGGCCAATGACGGCGATCGGGGTATTGGTCTTCGTCAGCAACTGAATCGTCGCGTCCCGGCGGAGTTCATCCTTGATCGCCTGGAAGGTGGTGCCCTCCGCGGCCAGCCGGCGGGTCAGCGTGCGCAGGGACAGGTGCAGCGCGCTGGCGGTCTGACCGGCGCTAATCGGGAGGCCGAGGCGTGGGCGCAAGTGCTCGCGGACCTTCTGCCGGGTCGGGTGCTGCTCGAAGGCGACGAACAGCCAGTCGCCGGGGGCCCGGGCCAGGAACCGGGCGAGCGAGCGCCGGTCCTGGCGGATCGGCGTGGCCAACTGGGCGGCCTCGAAGTAGAGGGCTGAAACCGCCTGCTCGAAAAACACCGGGCCGGGGTAGAGAAAACCGTATTCCGACGCGTGGCTCGGGCGCCGATAACTGCAATCGACACGCGCCAGGGTCATGCGGTGCCCGGTGAGCCAGGACGCCACGCCGTGGATCAGCTTGAGCAAGATCTCCTGTCCGAAGGTATTCGCCGCGGCCTGCGGCGTCCGCGGAATCAGGGCCATCCGGATGAGGCTGCCTTCGCGAGCAAGTTCGATGCGGAAGTCATCCAGCAGCAGGTGGAAGAAGCGGCTGAGTCGGAACAGGGCGGTCTGCAGCGTCGCCGAGTCGAGCAGGCTGAGGCAGAGAAACTTCAACGAGCCCGAGCGCACGGGCCGCGAAAACATCCCCGGCAGTTCGTCATCCAGTTGGCTGGCCAGTTGCCGGTAGAGGGTGGCGAACTGCTCGGTGGTCACCCTGGCCGTTTCCGCGCCAAGGAGGACCGGAGCGATACCCGCCCGCGCCAGCGCGTCCGCCTGCCCCGCCGGATCGAGCGGCGTGCCGTTCAACAGGTTCAGCACGAAGGACATCGGGATCGTGCCGGCAGTGATGTCGGTCGGGGCCATGGTGTGGTGCTTCGCATCGCGATAATGGCCGATTATGCAAGTGTTTCGGCGCAAGTCGCAATCGGCATCGGATGCGCTCGTTCTTAGAATTGCTCCCGCAATCCGCGCATAAGTGGATTGGATTGCCAGATCGTCCGGCCGCGCCAGCAGTTCTCTGTCGATGCGGGAAACCGGACTCAGGCGCAGAGCGCATGGCGGAAGGTGTTGGTTGGCCCAAGCCGGCGCGCAAGAAAAGAGAAGACTTTCCGGAGACCTCGCTCATGCCCACCGAATCCATCCAAGCCGCAGCTTCGGCTTACGCCTACCCGCTGCTGATCAAGCAACTCCTGCATACACCGCTGGCGACTGCCGCCGATCAGGAGATCGTCTACCGCGACAGTCACCGCCAGACCTACCGCGACCTGGCCGCCCGGATCCGTCGCCTGGCCAATGCACTGCGCGATGCCGGGATCGGCCCGGGCGATACCGTCGCGGTGATGGATTGGGACAGCCACCGCTATCTCGAATGCTTCTTCGCCGTGCCGATGATGGGTGCGGTGCTGCAGACGGTGAATGTGCGCCTGTCGCCCGAGCAGATCCTGTACACGCTGAATCACGCCGGTGCCGACATCGTCCTGGTCAACGCCGATTTCATCCCGGTGCTGGCGGGCATAAAGGGCCAACTGGAGACGGTGAAGCGCTTCGTGCTGATCTCCGATACCGGCAGCGACATGGCGATGTGGCAGATTCCCTTTGTCGGCGAGTACGAGGCCTTGCTGGCGAAGGCGTCGAGCGAGTACGACTTCCCCGACTTCGACGAGAACACGCGGGCGACGACCTTCTACACGACCGGTACGACCGGGCTGCCGAAGGGCGTCTATTTCAGCCACCGCCAACTGGTGCTGCACACGCTGGCGGTCGCCACGCATCTGGGCACCGCAGAGGGCCACGGCCGTCTGCACCGCGGCGACGTGTACATGCCGATCACCCCGATGTTCCACGTCCACGCGTGGGGCGTGCCCTACATCGCGACGCTGCTCGGCCTCAAACAGGTCTATCCCGGCCGCTATGCGCCCGAGACCCTGGCCCGCTACATCCAGGACGAGAAGGTCACCTTCTCGCACTGCGTGCCGACCATCCTGCAGATGCTGCTGACCAACGCCGAGGCGAAGGCGGTCGATCTCAAGGGCTGGAAGGTCATCATCGGCGGTTCGGCGCTGCCCAAAGGGCTCGCCGCCGCGGCGCTGGAGCGCGGTATCGACGTCTTCGCCGGTTACGGCATGTCGGAAACCTGCCCGATCCTGACCATCGCCCGAGTGCCCGGCGACCTCCCGGCCGAGGATCTGGACGGCCAGGCCGACCAGCGCATCCGCACCGGCTATCCGGTGCCGCTGGTCGATCTCCACACCGTCGACGGCGACCTCCTCGACGCCCCCCGTGACGGCAAGAGCACCGGCGAGATCGTCGTCCGCGCGCCGTGGCTGACCATGGGCTACCTGCACAACCCGTCCGCATCGGACGAGCTGTGGGCCGGCGGCTACCTCCATACCGGCGACATCGGGACCATCGACCCGGCCGGCTGCCTGCAGGTGACCGACCGTCTGAAGGACGTGATCAAGACCGGCGGCGAGTGGGTGTCCTCGCTCGAGCTCGAAAACATCATCTCCCAGCACCCGGCGGTCAGCGAGGTCGCGGTCATCGGGGTGAAGGACGACAAGTGGGGCGAGCGTCCGCTGGCGATGGTCGTCCTCAAGCCGGGGCAGACGGCCACGGCCGACGAGATCAAGGCCACCGTCGCGAAATCGGCCGAGGCGGGCCACATCTCGCGCTACGCGGTGCCCGACGAGATCCGATTCGTCGAGGAGCTGGCGCGCACCAGCGTCGGCAAGATCAACAAGAAAGCCATTCGCGAACATCTGGCCTGACGGCCATCGCAAACCAGGAGTCAATCGCGTGAACAGACTGCATATCAAGAAAGCCGCCGTACTCGGCGCCGGGGTCATGGGTGCGCAGATCGCGGCGCATCTCGCCAATGCCGGCGTGCCGGTCGTCCTCTTCGACCTGCCCGCGAAGGAAGGCGACAAGAACGGCATCGTCAGGAAGGCCATCGACGGGCTGAAGAAGCTCGAACCGGCGCCGCTGGCGAACAAGGCGGCGCTGAAGCTGATCTCGGCCGCCAACTACGATGAGCATCTGGCCGAGTTGGCCGGCTGCGAGCTGATCATCGAGGCGATCGCCGAGCGCATGGACTGGAAGAACGACCTGTACGGCAAGATCGTGCCGCACATTTCGGCCAATGCCATCATCGCCTCCAACACCTCCGGACTGTCGATCGACGCGCTGTCGCAGGCGCTGCCGGCCGATGTTCGTCCGCGCTTCTGCGGCATCCACTTCTTCAACCCGCCGCGCTACATGCGCCTGGTCGAGATCATCGCCACCCGCACGACCGATGCGGGCACGCTCGATGCGCTCGAGACCTGGCTGACCTCGCGCCTCGGCAAGGGTGTGATCCGCGCCCTCGACACGCCCAACTTCGTCGCCAACCGTATCGGCGTGCTCTCGATCCTGGCGGTGATGCATCACACCCAGCGCTTCGAGCTTGGTTTCGATGTGGTCGACGCCCTGACCGGGCCGAAGATCGGCCGCCCGAAGAGCGCCACCTACCGCACCGCGGACGTCGTCGGCCTGGATACGCTGGCCCACGTCGTGCGCAACATGCACGGCACGCTGCCCGACGATCCATGGCATGCGCATTTCAAGGTGCCGGCCTGGCTGGAACAGCTTATCGCGCAGGGGGCTCTGGGTCAGAAGACCAAGGGCGGCATCTACCGCAAGGTCGGCAAGGAAGTCCACGTGCTGGACCTTGGCCTGCAGGATTTCCGCCCCTCGAGCGGCGAACTCAGCGCCGAGGTGGCGGGCATCCTCAAGGACAGGAACCCGGCCAGCCGCTTCGCCGCACTGCGTGCCTCGAAGGACCCGCAGGCGAAGTTCCTGTGGGCGATCTTCCGCGACGTTTTCCACTATGCCGCCGTGCAGCTCGAATCCATCGCCGACAATGCCCGCGATCTGGATCTCGCGATGCGCTGGGGTTTTGGTTGGACGCAGGGGCCGTTCGAGATCTGGCAATCCGCCGGCTGGGCGGACATCGCCCGGGCGATCGCCGCCGACATCGCCGCCGGCGAGACGATGAGCGATACGCCGCTGCCCGCCTGGGTGCTGGAAGATCGTGAGGGTGTGCACACGCCGCAGGGCTCGTGGTCGCCGCGCCGTAAGGCCTATGTGCCGCGTTCCGCGCTGCCGGTGTACCAGCGCCAGCTCTTCCAGGAAGCCGTCCTCGGCGACGGTTCGTTGGCGCCCGAGCAGTCCGGCGAGACCCTGTTCGAGAACGACGGTGTCCGTCTGTGGCGTTTGCCGGCGGTCGACGCCGGCATCGGCATCCTCTCCTTCAAGTCCAAGATGCACGCCATCGGCAGCGAAGTGGTCGATGGGGTGGTGGCAGCGGTGCGCCAGGCCGAGCAGAGCCTGTCCGGCCTGGTCATCTGGCACCAGCCGCCGTTCGCCGTCGGCGCCAACCTGGCCCAGGTGGCCGAGGGGTGCGCGGCCGGCGATTTTGCGCAGCTCGACCGCTATGTCGCCGCCTTCCAGCAGGCCGGTCAGGCGCTGAAGTATGCGGCGGTGCCGGTGGTGGCGGCGGTGCAGGGCATGGCGCTGGGCGGCGGCTGCGAGTTCGCCATGCAGGCAACGCGCCGCGTGGTGGCGCTGGAGAGCTACATGGGCCTGGTCGAAGCGGGCGTCGGCCTGATCCCGGCCGGCGGCGGCTGCAAGGAGTTCGCGCTGCAGGCGGCGGAATGGGCGGGGCGGACCGCGACCCCGGCCGAGCTGATGGCCTTCCTGCAACCGGTGTTCATGAACATCGCCACGGCCAAGGTCTCGAAGAGCGCCGCGGAGGCGGTGGGCTACGGCTTCGCCCGCGCGACCGATACCGTGCTGTTCCATCCCGACGAGCTGCTCTACGTGGCGATCCGCGAAGCCCGTGCGCTGGCCGAATCCGGCTATGCGCCCCCCGCCACGGCGCGTGCCGTGCCGGTGGCCGGGCGCGGCGGCATCGCGACCCTGGAGATGACGCTGGTCAACATGCGTGACGGCGGCATGATCTCCGCGTACGACTACCAGGTCGCCCGTGCCGCGGCGGTTGCGCTGTGCGGTGGTGAAGTCGATAGCGGCAGTCTGGTCGATGAGGCCTGGCTGCTCACGGTCGAGCGCCGCCTGTTCGTCGAGCTGCTGAAGAACCCCCAAACCCAGGCCCGGATCCAGCACATGCTCGAGACCGGCAAGCCGCTCCGCAACTGATCCGGCCCAGGAGAACACCATAATGAGCAAACAGATTCAGGAAGCCTACATCGTCGCCGCAACCCGCCTGCCGGTGGGCAAGCGCAACGGCATGTTCAGGAATGCGCGGCCGGACGACATGCTGGCCCACGCCATCCGCGCCGTGGTCGCGCAGGCGCCCGGCGTCGACCCGACCCGCATCGGCGACGTCATCGTCGGCTGCGCCATCCCCGAAGCCGAGCAGGGCATGAACGTGGCCCGCATCGGTGCGCTGCTCGCCGGTCTGCCGAATACCGTCCCGGGCATCACCATCAACCGCTTCTGCTCCTCCGGACTGCAGGCCGTCGCCGACGCCGCCAATCAGATCCGTCTCGGCCTGGCCGACGTGATGATCGCCGCCGGTACGGAGTCGATGACCGCGATGTCCAACATCATGGGCAACAAGGTGGCGGCCAACCCCGCCTGGTTCTCCGATGAAAACATCGGCATTGCCTACGGCATGGGCCTGACCGCCGAGAAGGTGGCGCAGCAGTGGGGTATCGGCCGCGAGGCGCAGGATGCCTTTGCCGAAGCGTCCCACCGCAAGGCCTGCGCCGCGATCGCCGCCGGCCATTTCAAGGCCGAGACCTCGCCCTTCACCGTGCGCGACTACAAGCCCGATCTCGCGACCGGAGAAGTCCGCCAGCGCGACCGCACGCCGACCGACGACGAAGGCGCACGCCCGGACATCTCAGTCGAGAAGCTCGCCAGACTGCGCCCGGTCTTCCATGCCAAGGGCTCGGTCACCGCGGGCAACGCCTCGCAGATGTCCGATGGCGCCGGCGCCGTGATGCTGGTCTCGGAGAAGGTCCTGAAGGAACACAACCTGACCCCGCTCGCGCGCTTTGCAGGCTTTGCCGTCGGCGGGGTGGCGCCGGAGATCATGGGCGTCGGTCCGATCGTCGCGATCCCCAAGGTGCTGCAGCAAGCCGGCATCGGCAAGGAAGACCTGGACTGGATCGAGCTGAACGAAGCCTTTGCGGCGCAGGCGCTCGCCGTAGTCAAGGAACTCGATCTCGACCCATCGAAGATCAACCCGCTGGGCGGCGCGATCGCGCTCGGCCACCCGCTCGGTGCCACCGGCGCCATCCGCACGGCGACGCTGCTGCACGGCATGCGCCGCACCGGCGGCAAGTACGGGATGGTCAGCATGTGCATTGGCACGGGCATGGGTGCCGCCGGCATCTTCGAAAGCATCTGAACGAACAGATCGAAAGAGAGAACACCATGAGTGATTACATCGCCCCCGTGAAGGACATGCGCTTCGTGATGGACGAGATCGTCGGTCTCGACGCCATCGCCGCGCTTCCCGGCTACGAAGAAGCCACGCCCGACATGGCGGACGCCATCCTCGAGGAGGCGGCCAAGTTCGCCAGCGGCGTGCTGGCCCCGCTCAACTGGATCGGCGACACGCAGGGCTGCAAGCTCGGGCCTGACGGCGTCGTCACCGCCGACGGATGGAAGGAAGCCTACAAGGCCTTCTGCGACGCCGGCTGGAACGGCCTGGCCTCGCCGACGGCGTACGGCGGGCAGGGCCTGCCGGAAGCCATCGGCATCGCGGTCAAGGAGATGGCCTCGTCCGCCAACCTGTCCTTCTCGCTCGGTCCGCTGCTGACCGGTGGCGCAGTGGCTGCGCTGCTGACCTGCGCCAGCGACGAACTCAAGGCCATCTACCTGGAGAAGATGATCTCCGGAGAATGGACCGGCACGATGAACCTGACGGAGCCGAATGCGGGTTCCGATCTGGCCCTGATCCGCAGCCGCGCCGAGCCGCAGGCTGACGGCAGCTACCGCGTCTTCGGCCAGAAGATCTTCATCACCTATGGCGACCACGACATGACGGACAACATCGTCCATCTCGTTCTCGCCCGCCTGCCGGACGCCCCGGCGGGCGTGAAGGGCATCTCGCTCTTCCTGGTGCCGAAGTTCCTGGTCAATGCCGACGGTTCGCTCGGCGAGCGCAACGATGCCTACTGCGTGTCGATCGAGCACAAGCTCGGCATCCACGCCAGCCCGACCTGCGTCATGGCCTTCGGTGACAAGGGCGGCGCCGTCGGCTATCTGCTGGGCGAGGCGAACCGCGGCCTCGAGTACATGTTCATCATGATGAACGAAGCCCGCATGGGCGTCGGCCTGCAGGGGGTCGCCCTCGGCGAGCGCGCCTACCAGCAGGCGCTCGGCTACGCCCGTGAACGCAAGCAGGGGCGGGACGCCGTGACCGGCGAAGCGCTGGTCACGATCGACAAGCATCCGGACGTCCGCCGCATGCTGATGCTGATGAAGTCGCGCGTCGAAGCCTGCCGCGCCGTCACCTACTTCACCGCCGGGCTGCTCGACCGTGCGCACGCCGGCACCGATCCG
>RRZU010850092.1_pt1 | contig 10783 bp, 7 predicted proteins | sample 2165561 | NCBI WGS metagenome assembly RRZU01 (sample SAMN10456909, study PRJNA506462) | wastewater metagenome | isolation source: wastewater sludge | place: USA: Moscow, Idaho | reverse complement strand
CTTGATGAGCGCCTAAAATATCAGTTGACAAGGTGTCACCAACCATTAAAAACGCATCTTTAGTTTGCTCTGGATATAGCGCTACAATATGCTCAAAAAAAGCCTGACTTGGTTTGGCATGACCGATTTCCTCAGAAATAATGATATGCTCAAAGTAACGATAAAAACCCGTCAATTTCAAACGCTGATATTGCGTTGCCGTCTTGCCATTCGTCCCAACTACTAGCTGATAACCCTTTTGGTACAATGCTTCTAGCACCTCTGCAGCACCTGCGATCACCGCATCGTTGACATTCAAAACTTGACGATAGAGTGCCTCTGCTGCGACACCATCAATGCTCTGACCAAAGGCAGCAAAAGTCTCTGAAAAACGCTGAATTAAAAGTGGCTGCGATTCTGCTCCCTTTTCGATTGCCTGCCAAACATGGGCATTGATTTCGATATAAGTCGCCACCCATGCGTCATAGTCCAGCATTGCTGTATTAAAATGCTTGAAAACTGTCGCCAATCCCTTTTTTTCGCCGGCTTTAAAATCTAACACTGTATCATCTAAATCAAATATAATCACTCGATAGCTCATATCTATTCCCCTTTTTGTCTTGATTAAATCTATTATAGCGCAAAAAATGAGTTTGTCAGTCTTTTTATAAAAATACATCTTAGTTCATCGCATGAGGACACAAAAAATAGCGATAACTCGCTATTTAACAACTATTGATTCAAACTTAAATTTGTTGCAGACTCTCAAGTGCTTCCTCACGGAAAATCGTCTTAGCATGTTCTAGCAAAGCTTCTCGTGAAAAATCAGACGGCTCACCATACTCTAACATTCTAGCACGTAGCAAGCTCACTTCTTTAAAGCCTTTACGTTTTTGATTATCAAGAATGGTTAAGTAGAAATGGTCTTGAAATTGAAAGAGTTCTGATTCTTCCACATCGTCAATCACAGCTTGGCTCAGTCTTACTGCATCCGATATTTTATTAAATTTAAGGATAAAGTAGACAAAGTCTGCATGATCATCCATGACATCAAAGTTAGGTTTGCTTGACATATTATCCATCAAGCTTGCCATGTCACCCATCTGTTCCATGGCTTCATCCATCATTTCTTGTAAGCCTTCTGACCCTTCAGGAAATTGCATGTTGTCCATGTTTAACTCTTCTGTCACTAGCAAGTCCACACCTTGTGGATGCGGGCGAACTTGAAAAGTCATCATGCCTGTATTGGCAAACTTATCTTCGATTTCTAGTTCACTCACTAACTCATAAAAAAGTTTTTCAACCATGCCTTGATTGACCAAAAAGTCACTCATTTTTATATCGTGCGCCTTTAAATCTTCAAATGTCAGGGAAATTTTTATCGTTTTATCATTGATTTGTTTATATTCCATCGTACTAACCTCACGTTTCGTTTCAGAGTATCTCTTTATTTTGGATCCCCTGAACTCTTATTATATCATAAAAGCGCTAAAATTAGCGCTTTTGAGTGATTGGGGTTCTCATTTTAAGCTTATAAAACTTGGGCTAGGAAGTCCTGCGTCCGTTGTTCTTTAGGGTGATCAAACAGCTCGGTTGGCGTGCCACTCTCGACGATTTTGCCATCCGCCATAAAGATCACGCGATCTGCCACTTCCTTAGCAAAGCCCATTTCATGAGTCACGATGACCATGGTCATCCCTTCTTTTGCTAAATCTTGCATGACATTTAAGACATCCCCGACCATTTCAGGATCGAGTGCAGATGTCGGCTCATCAAATAGCATGACATCAGGGTTCATGGCAAGTGCTCTCGCAATCGCAACTCGTTGTTGCTGACCGCCTGATAAACTTTGCGGGTAGGCTTCAGCTTTTTCAGACAAACCAACCTTGGCCAAAAGTTCAATGGCAACTTCAACCGCTTCTTCTTTGGATAATTTGCCAGTCGTAACTGGTGCTAAAGTTAAGTTGTCAAGAACTGTCATGTTAGGAAAAAGATTAAACTGTTGGAACACCATGCCCATTTTCTCACGGTGTTTAAAGACATCCACAGACTTATCTGCAATATTTGTGCCCTCAAAGAAAACATCACCTTTAGTGGGTGTTTCAAGCAGGTTCATGGTGCGAAGAAATGTCGATTTACCAGACCCAGAAGGACCGATCATCACGACAACCTCACCTCTTTTAATCTGGATATCCAGGCCTTTCAACACTTCATTTTTACCGAAATATTTATGTAGGCTTTTAATTTCAATCAAATTTTGTGTGGTCATTTTGCATATCCTTTCCCAAGTTTTTTCTCAAGAAGATTGATGAGTCTACTTGTGATAAAGGTCACCACAAAATAATAAACAGCGACGAGTAACCATGGCGATAAACTTTGATAAGTAGTTGAACTTGTCGTTTGCGCGCCATTATAAAGCTCCATAACGCCAATCGTCGCCAACAGTGAACTATCCTTGATGATGGTCACAAACTCATTTCCCAAAGCAGGTAGGATATTGCGAATCGCTTGCGGTAAGATGACTTTCATCATGGTTTGATGCGGGCGAATGCCAAGTGAAAAAGCAGCTTCAGTCTGCCCTTTTGGCACAGCGTTAATCCCGCCACGAACGATCTCAGCAACATAAGCCCCTGAGTTCATTGATAACACGATAATCCCTGGTACCAAGCGTGATAAATCCTCTGTCAGAATACCCAATTGAAATTCTGGCAATGGCATTTTACCAAGTATTTGGAAGCCGATCATGATTTGCACGAGCATGGGTGTGCCACGAAAAACTTCGATGTAGACATTGGCAAGCCAACGTAAAACATGAATCTTTGATAACTTAGCTAAGGCGATCATCGTCCCAAGTAGGGTGCCGATGGCCACGACAAAAGCTGAAATCATCAGGGTAATGATCAAGCCATCATTAAAATAAGGCAGGAATTTATCGATAAAATTAAAACTCATAAGATTCTACTTTCTGAAAATAGTGATATCTCTAATTATATCACAATATGCTAGCGCTTTACTTAAATTCTCCTAGATAAAATTCAATTTGACTACCTGTTTTCACCTTGGTTTCTGTCACGCCTTTATCAGCCAGCTTGTCATTAACCTTAAAAAGCCAATAGAGATTGGCTGACTCGATTTGAGAAATGCCATCAATCTCCGTGATAATCCCTGACTTTAGCGTTACCTTCGACTTTGATTCTAGTAAGTCTAGGACCGTTTCACCGGTTTTGATCGGGACGTTTTGATAGGTTTTCACAGTTGTCTTGTCAAATTTGACGATTAAGGTCGCTGTGCCATGCTGTTCAGACTTAACAACTTTATGGCATGACGAAAGAAGGATGACTGATAAGAGACAAAATAAACTGAATAAAAATTTTTTCATAAGACTATTTTATCAAAAAAATGTGTTTGATTGTCAAATCTGCTACTGACAAGTTTGACAACTTTCAAAACTTTGACCATAAAAAAACGCCAATGGCGTTTTTCAGGAAGATTCAATTTAACCTACAATGCGTTGTTCAGTCTCGAAGTCGAAGAAATGACCTTTGTTGACATTGAATGTCAAGTCAACTTCATCGCCTGGTTGACGGAAGTCACGTGCATCTACTTTTGATACAAACTCAGTGTCACCAATCTTAGAATAAAGCATCGTTTCAGCACCGAGCAATTCAGAAACGACAACTTCTGCTTTCACATTTTGATTCGGGAAGACTTCTTGGACAAGACCATCAGCTGAGATGTCTTCTGGACGAATACCAAACCAAACTTTTTTCTTGTCATAGCCAGCATTTTTAAGGACTTTTTGTTGCCCTTCTGGGATGGCAATGTCAAGACCTGCACCATTTGTCATGCAAGCACCGTCAACAGTGACTTCAAAAAAGTTCATAGCTGGGCTACCGATAAAGCCAGCAACAAATTTGTTAGCTGGTTCGTTATAGAGTTCTTTTGGTGCACCGATTTGTTCGATCCGGCCAGTTGTGCCATCAGCACTCTTAGACGCACTCATGATAACGATACGATCCGCAAGTGTCATCGCTTCTGTTTGGTCATGGGTTACGTAAATTGTTGTTGCCCCGATACGACGGTGAATTTTTGCGATTTCAGCACGCATTGACACACGAAGTTTGGCATCCAAGTTTGACAAAGGTTCATCCATGAGGAAGACTTTGGCATCACGGACAATGGCACGTCCCATGGCCACACGTTGGCGTTGACCACCGGACATGTCAGCTGGTTTACGATCCAATAGCTCTGTCAAACCAAGAATGGCTGCAGCTTCTTCAACACGTTTTTTGATTTCTTCTTTTTTGTATTTGCGCAATTTCAAACCAAAGGCCATGTTGTCAAATACAGTCATGTGTGGATAGAGGGCGTAGTTTTGGAAAACCATGGCGATGTCACGATCTTTAGGTGCCACGTCATTCATGCGCACACCATCAATCGTGAATTCACCACTTGTGATATCTTCAAGACCTGCGATCATCCGAAGGGTTGTAGATTTACCACACCCTGAAGGGCCTACAAAAACGATGAATTCTTTATCTTTAACATCCAAGTTGAAATCTTCTACTGCTTTGATTTTGGCATTAGGATATACTTTGTCTACATGTTCTAATTTAAGGGTTGTCATTGTGTCTACCTCTTTTTTATTTGATAGGTTCATTTTACCGCAAACGCTTTCATTTTATGATGTGCAAATTGCACATCTCTCATATACAAATCGCCCAATGTTAAGAACGCAAAAAAACAGCTTGCCACAATAGACAAACTGTTTCGAGGGGGGCAAAGTTAGGGCGAGCACAATTAGTCACTGTGTCGGGTGTTGCGTTTGCCAAGCTTGAACCAAGTCAAGATACTCACCAAGGCAACTAGGATGAAGCCAAGGATAAGACTAAAGGCGCTTTGACTTTCACCTGTCTTCGGTAACTGCTGATCAGTTGTTGGTAAAGCTGGCGTTTGAGTTACTGGTTTGTAAACAAAGGTGAAGGTTTGGGCTTGATCTGTGATTGTCGCATTGATTTTATCACTGAGTGAGATCAATTCATAACCCGCGATCGTTGGTGCATTACTTGTGATGGCATCGCCGATCTTACCAGTGTAAACCGTAGCCGTTTTGAGTTCCTTACCGCTTTGGTCGACATAACGCACTGTGATTGGTGCGGGTTCCAGTTCTACTATCGGATTATCTACCGCGAGGATCGTCGCTGTGGTGTGCGTCGTCACTTCTCTCACCGTTGCGCGTGTTACCAAGCGGTTGAATGGTGTGAATCTCGTCATGGGATTCACATTTGTAAAGGTGACATCATGCACACCTTCAGGCAATTCTGCCGCATCTGTTGCCTTGTAGGCAACACCGTCCACAATGGCCCAGATGTCCGCATCGGGTACAATGTTATTGTCTTCATCGTAGAGCACAGGTTCGTGTTCTGGATGATGCCAGGTGTAGGTAGTGTTTTTTACAATCGTTCTAACGATTGGTTTGGCTTCAAGACGAGCATAGTCGTATTTGAAGTGGGCATAGAGTGTTTGATTGCCCATCGTTGTATCAGAGATATCCGTAATGGCATTACCAGCTGTTGCATCGTCAAACCAACCGAGGAAGATGTAGCCGTCTTTGGTCGCATCTTCAAAGCTTGGAACACCAACGCCATAGGTGTAGCTATTTGGATTGGCTGCGCTGTTTGTCCCACCGTCTAGCTCGTAGGCGATGGTGTATTCTGATGGTGTGAAGCGAGCATAGAGCGTTTTATCTTCTTTGGCAGTCGCTGGGATGTTGGTCACTTTATTACCACCAGTCGCGGCATCATACCAGCCTTGGAAGTCATGACCCGTTTTGGAAGCTGGCGCAAAGCTTGCGACACCTGTCCCAAATTCATAGTGGGTTGGGTTAACACCATTTGTCCCACCATCTAGCTCGTAAGTGATGGTGTAATCCCAATGGGCATAGAGGTTTTTCGTCCCTGTGGCTGTCGATGAGATGTTGGTGATGAGGTTCCCACCTTCAGCTGCATCATACCAACCTAGGAAGTGATAGCCATCTTTGGTCGCGTCTTCAAAGCTTGCGACACCGACATCATAGGTGTATTTAGCTGGATTGGCGCTGTCATTATCTCCACCATCTAGGTGATAGACGATGTCATACTCGTTTGGTGTCCAACGTGCATAGAGGGTTTTGTTTCCTGTGTCGGTTGTTGAGATGGTGGTGACTGGATTACCCGCTGTGGCATCATCATACCAACCGGCGAAAGTATAGCCGGTTTTACCTGTGGCATCTGCGAAGCTTGTGACACCGACACCGTAGGTGTAGGTTACGGGATTGCTTAGAGAGTTAGCGCCACCGTTTAAGACGTAGCTGATGTCATAAACAGTTGGTGCCCACTGAGCGGTGTAGGTAACGGCTGCGGTGACTGTATTTGCGACAGCTGGGCTCCAACCTGTGAAGGTGTAGCCTGTTTCGCCTTTTGGACTCACGCCATCTGCACCTAGAGTACCTGAGAAACTTGGGGTCATACTATTAATGACGCGACCTGTAAAGACGTTGTCAGCAAAATCACCATGGTTCCCTTTGGTATAGGTGATGTTAAATTTGTATTTGGTGTTTTTGACCGTTACGATTTGACCTGTTGTATCGGTAGCGGCATTAACAGTGAAAGAATCCGAGACGACGGAACCTGCACCAGCATCATAGCCTGGTGAATTGGTGAGGTCATATTCGGCATTTGGGGCAGCGGTCTGGTAGAAACGATATGTTCCATCTCCGACTGCGCCGGCATTGACAAAACCAAAGTTAGCCGCATCTGTCGTGTAAGTAGCACCGGCATTGTAGTCTGCCCAAGAGCCATCGCCTTGTTGTTTTTGGAGTTTGAAAGTTCCGGCAAGTGGGAGATTGGTGTCACTATCCAAGAGGTAAACACCTGCGGAGCCTGCGGCAACAGTTCCACCTGTACCACCTACACCTTGCAGTGTCGCAGTAACTGAAACATCTTTTGAGATACCACTTTTCGTTATTTTAGCGGTATTTCTGACGATTGTATTTGTGATAACTTGAGGGTATATTTCATTAAAAGTTACCCTGTATTGAGCTACTCTACCGCCAATAACATTACCATCACCAAATGTAGTGGCAAAGAAAGTTTCTAGGGCAGCACGATCACTCTCTGAATAGAGATTACTACTCGAATTAACAGTACGATCCGCTCCAGCAGATGCAAAATTCGGGTTAAAATCAGAATATTTAGGACCTTCACTTCCCATGTTGCCTAAATAAACTATAAGCGTGTACTGCCCTAAATCATCTTGATAAAAACCATATTGATAGATTTGTAGCCTAGCTTTGAACTCGGCAAAAGATTCTCCAGGCATTTGTAATATCTTCGTTGAAGGTATAGTTATTGAATTAACAGAAGCAATATGAGAACTTAGTACTCCTGAACTCAGATCCGTTGGAATATTCATACCAGTACTTATTGTTATGTTACCAGCGGGGATACCAGATAAAGTATCTTCCACATATACATTCGTCTGGACCGTATAATTACTACCAAAACTTGTTCCTAATTCTTTGATCTCACTCCTACCAATTGGCATACTCCATTGCACAGTAGTATTTGTAGCAGATATTGCTTCTTTTGAATCACCTGAGGGCAGAATAGGTAATACAATAGGCTTGTCAATGAATTTGATTACTTTAACTACACCACCAAAGGATACATCATAGTCTCCACCCTGAGTGATGTTCGGCGCCCTAAAAGCATAGGTTCCACTGATAAATTCACCCGACACACTCTGTCTACCTGAAACACTAGCGTATAATTCTACGTCTATTTTTCCATTATTTATCCGCCAACGACCAATGGTTACGCCACTATTATCTGAAAAATCGGACCATGCAAAATTTACTGCAGTAAAAGGCTTATTGATAGCAACGACGGGGTAAGCAATCGAAAATTTATCACCTTCATTCAAAACTGCACTTGATGGTGTCAGAGTCCAGTTAAATTTTAGCTGGTAACTACCGCTGCCAGTCGCTGGATTTGTCGTAGACAAAGGATTGCCCGCACTATTCAACATATTCCAGTCGTTAACCACGACTTGACTTGAATAATCTACTGGTGCTGCCGCTACTCTAAGCGCTGGTTTGACTTTAGCTAGTTCTGGTGTCGTTTCAGCAGTTGCACCTTCAAAAGTAAGTGTTTGAGAAATGTTCCCTACTTGAACTGCCTGTGTCACATCTTGATTAACATCCGTTGTCAAGACTGCATCAGTTTGGATCACCACATCGACTTGATCAAGTTCAGACACTGCTTCATTAAGCGTGAGTAAAACGGTTTGATTCTGGATGACAAATGAACCGATAGTTTCACCACTCTTGCTTACGAGCGCTTTAGGTGTGGCTTGTGCTCCTGACCAAGTTCCAACCTCCGCATTAACTGGTAGTTTAACTTGATAGCTTGAACCTGCGACAAGTTTCCCACCTTCTAATCCTTGTAAGTGGAGGTCTGTCGTCAAGGCATAGCTTGCGCCTGACTTGATTGGATTGGTTTCAGATACGGCTTGATAGTTCGCATCCGTCAGTTGCCAGCTGGTGACTGGCGCATCTGGTGGTGCGACATCTTGGGCAAAGACTGCTGCGACAGGCGCAAAGATATTAAACAGCAGACTTAATCCGAGCATGAATGATAAGGTTTTTTGTCTAACATTAGACTGTTGTGTGTGTTTCATAATGATACCCCTCTATTTCTAAATACAAAAAACTGAGTTTTGCAAAAGCGGAAAAAACCCGACTTTCGAAAAACTCAGTTACTAGGACGTATTGATAAAATTGATGTTGTAGGTTAGTGGGCTGTGGGCATTTTCTGGGGTTGCTAACAACGGTCTAGTGACAACTAGATGTGTGGGGGAACAAACTAAGTTTTTCTTGTTGATGATGATTGTCATTAGTCTGTCCTCCTTTTCGATAGATTTAACTTGCTTTTGTGCTGCTATCTTTTTATCTTTTAATATATATAGACTTATCCTACACTTAAATTTTAACACTTTACTCATTCTTTTACAAGATATTTTTCCGCAAAAAGGGTGTTATTTTCATTTTATATTCATAAAATAACGCTTTATTAAATCGAGATCTGCTCGACTTTTGCCTTGACTTAGGCTAATGTCCTTTTAAAAACAACAAAAAAACGCCTGTCCCATGTTTGGTCAGTCGTCTTAAATTCTTGATTAGAAGGATTGACGCTTAGATTTACGTTCCGCACGACCTTGCGCACGACCTTCAATCCGTTTCTTGGCTTTCTTCTGTTTATCAATTTCCCAACCGATTTTTTTCTTGTAGGCGGGTTTAATTTTTTTCTTTTTCTTCTTCACAAGCCCGATCATCGTAATATCAAGAGCTTCTTTAGATTTCTCACGTTTTTCACGACGATCTCGATCGTAAGAATCTGTAATCTCACCATTTTTGATGACTTTTGGTGTGAATTTAATGCCTGTCTTTTCAAGTTCATGAATCGACGCATCATCAGATGGTTGGTAGAGCGTAATCGCTGTCCCTGTCATGCCATTACGACCAGTCCGGCCAACACGATGGACGAAGAATTCCAAATCACGGGGAATACCGTCATTGATGATGTGACTAACACCTTCAATATCAATCCCACGCGCCGCCAAATCTGTTGCGACAACATATTGGTAGTCGAGATTTTGAACGGCCTTCATGATCCGCTTGCGCTCACGCGGTGGCACGCCACCATGAATCTTAGCGACTTTAAAGCCATTGTTGGCTAAAAAGCTGTGAATTTCATCGGCTCTGTCCTTGGTATTGGCAAAGATCATAGCCAAGTAAGGATTAAGCGTTTGAAGTACTTCCAAAATCGCACTGTTATTCCCGCGACCCTTGGTCGAAATCAACCAGTTGTCAATGGTATCGCTAATGACGGTTTTCGTCGCAATTTTCTCCATAACAGGGTTGTTGAGATATTTCTTGAGGAAAGGTTGGAGTTTTTGCGGAATAGTAGCTGAGAAGACGAGCATCTGCACTTTTTTATCAAAGGTGCCTGCGATTTGGTCCACTTCATTTAAGAAGCCCATGTCCAACGTCATATCTGCTTCATCGATTACGAAAATATTGGCCGTATATGTTTTCAATGCTTGCGCATTGATCAAATCTAAGATACGACCCGGTGTTCCGATGACGATGTGGGGTTGATTACCGGATAACTTTTCAATCTGGCGTTTTTTATCTGTGCCACCGACAAAGTTTGAGATACGAATGCTATCGTCAAACTTAGTAAATTCTTGCGTAGCGTTGTAAATTTGCGTTGCAAGTTCACGTGATGGTGCTGTAATGACGGCTTGTACACCATTAACAGCTGTATCTAATTTTTGGAAAATCGGTAGTAAAAAGGTATGGGTTTTACCAGAACCTGTTTTAGATTCGCCGACGATATCACGCCCATCAAGCGCGATAGGAATCAGCTTTTCTTGGACTGGTGTCGCCGTTTTAAAGCGGATGCTTTCTAAAGTGTCGTTAATGAATGGTTTAAAATTAAAATCTGTGAATTGCATATTTTTCTCGTTTTTCTAGTAGTCGTTCTTCTATTATACCACAAAAAAATCGCCAAATTCGGCGATTTTCGATTATGAGTAACCAGAATGGTTACTAACCACTAGTCTTTATTCTTTTACTTTTTTATAAGCCGCTAGGCGGTTATAATTTTCACTACGTTCTGTCATCACGTCAACTGTGTGCTGTAACATGTCTTGAACTTCCTGTTCGTCCTTCTTCACGCTGCGTAGGGCAGAGAAGCGCGTT
>RRZU012688665.1_pt1 | contig 10789 bp, 8 predicted proteins | sample 2165561 | NCBI WGS metagenome assembly RRZU01 (sample SAMN10456909, study PRJNA506462) | wastewater metagenome | isolation source: wastewater sludge | place: USA: Moscow, Idaho | reverse complement strand
GACTGTCGCGCAGATCAGTCAAGCCTTCCAGCATGGGCACGCCGGCACGCACCAGTTGCTGCAGATGGAAGCAGAAGTGGATGAGTTCCCGGCGCGGAACCTTGTTGCTGGCAAGCCCGCTGCGGGTACTGAGCGGCTCGCCGTTGACCAGGTCAAGCTGCATGCGCCGCAGTCGCATTTCCAGATCCACGAGGTTGATGGCGTCCATCCTGCCCAGAACCATGCGTCCCTCGGGACTGACCGCCTTGTAGGTGTAGACCGCCACGGCGGCTACATCCGGTTGGTCAGGTCGACGACCCGAGCGACTTCTTCGAGCGCGGTGGATCCGTCGAGAACGCGGCGCAGACCGTCATCGGCGAGGCTGACGAAACCCTGGCGGTCGGCGAGCTGGCGCATTTCGCGGAGGGTGCTGCGACGAGAGATCAGTTCGTCCATGTCGCCGTTGATCCGAAGCAACTCCATGATCGCCAAGCGTCCACGATACCCCTGGAAGTCACAACGTTCACAGCCGCCTGGCCGGTAGATGACCGGCCGCGGTGCATCGGCCGGGTTGCCCAGCAGGCGAGTCTCGTGCGCTTCGGGCTGGTAGGGGATCTTGCAGTGCACACAGAGACGCCGCACCAGCCGTTGCGCGATGATGCCGATGATGTTGCCGGCCATGATGTCCGGCAGGATGCCGATATCCAGCAGGCGCGGAATGGCCCCCAGTGCCGAATTGGTGTGCAGCGTCGAGTACACCTGGTGACCGGTCATTGCTGCACGCAGCGCCATCTCGGCGGTGTCGGCATCGCGTACTTCGCCAACCAGGATGATGTCCGGGTCCTGACGCATCATCGAGCGGATGCCATTGGCGAAATCGAGCTTCACCGAGTCGGCAGCGGAGGTCTGCCGGACCAGCGTCATCGGGTACTCGACAGGATCTTCGAGCGTCATGATGTTTACGCCCTCGGAATTGATGTGGTTGAGTACCGAATAGAGTGTTGTCGTCTTGCCGCTGCCGGTTGGCCCAGTCACGAAAACGATTCCTTCGGGACGGGCGATCATCAGTTTGAGCTGGTTGAGCTGCGTCTCGGAAAGACCCAGTCCTGCGAGCGGAACGATCCCCTTCTGACGGTCGAGAATACGCAGAACGATGTTCTCGCCGTGAATCGTCGGTTGTACCGAAGCCCGAAAATCAACCTGTCGGCCGCGCATGTTGAGCGAGATGCGGCCGTCCTGGGGGGCACGCGTTTCGGCAATGTTCATTCCCGACAGAACCTTGATGCGCACCGCCATCGCTGGCCAGTAGGTCTTGTGCAGCGAGCGAATCTGCCGCAGCATGCCGTCGATCCGGTAGCGGATGCGCAGGAATCTCGCTTCCGGCTCGAAATGGATGTCGGAAGATTCCTGCTTGACGGCATCCGTCAGGATCGAGTCAATCAGGCGGACGACCGGCTGGCTGTACTCGTCAGAGGAAGACTGCAGGCTGCGGAGGTCGATCTCGCCGGTTTCGATTTCGTGCAGGATGCCGTCGATCGACAGCTCATGACCATAGCACTGGTCGATGCTGCGATCGATTTCGCTCTCGCCGGCGAGCAGAGTGTCGATCACGATTTCATCGCCGGACAGGCTACGGATCCTGTCCAGTGCAACGATGTCGTTGATGTCGGCAATGGCTACCGTCAACCGCAGATGTTCTGCATCGTAGTCGAGCGGCAGCACATGGTGACGCTTGGCGAGGTCGCGCGGGACCAGCTTCAGCGCCGAGGGATCGATAATCGCATTCGATAAATCGACACCCTGTTTGCCCAGGCTTTCAGAGAGCGCGTCGCGCAGCGTCGCCTCGGAGACGAAGCCGAGTGAGACCAGGAGCTTGCCAATCGGGTGATTCGACTTGACCTGCTCCAGCAAGGCGATGCGCAACTGATCCTCGCTGAGGATGCCCTTGCTGATCAGGATCTGACCCAGCGGCCGCGAATGGGAATGGTCGGCAGGAGAGTTCGTGTAATTCATCATCGAGTGGGTCTGACAAAGCCATGACTCTTGGGCAAGAGCATGCAAGGATCGCTGCACGCGGGCAGGATCACGGTTGCAATTCAAGGATGCGTTTCTCGGCGGCTTGCCGGTCGAAGGCACTAGGCCGCGTTGCAGCGACGCTCAGCGCCATCTGGTAGTATTGTGCTGCCAGCTTGCTCTGGCGCAGATGGTCCAGGCTGACCGCGACGTTGAAAATGTAGTCGGCGTTATCGGGGTCCGCCGCATAGGCCTGAAAATACGCCTGTTGCGCGTCGCTCCAGCGACCCTGCCGGGCGTACAGATTGCCCAGCGTGAAATGCAGAGCCGACGAGTCCGGCTGGCTGGCGAGCAGGGTCTTCAAACGGCTTTCGGACGAACCCGTGTCGTTTTGCGCGCGCAGGTTGATCAGTGCCGCCTGCGCGCTGACGTCGCCGGGGTCGGACTCGAGGACCTGCAGGTACAATTCCTGCGCACGCTCGAACTGGCCGCGGCGGGTGGCGATCGCCGCCAGGCCGAGGAGCGCGTCCGAATTCCTGGCGTCGCTACGCAGTACCTCTTCGTAGCCGCCTTGTGCGTCACCGAGCCGATTTGCCTGCCATGCTTCGTAGGCCAGGCTCAGCGTCTGGTTCTGGATGGCCCGCTGGCCACCCGGACGGAAGACGCCCGCAGCTTCGCCTTGATGGGCACTCGCTGCACCCCTGCGCAGCCGCTCCGGATGCATTGCAAGCTTGCTCGGCGCTGGCTCTGGGCGCGGCAAGCCCGCAGCGCTTGGCGGCCGGGCCGGAGGTGCCTCTGCCACCGCCATCAGCGGTGGCGGCCGCGGCGGACCTGGCGGCTGGGCGGCCGGCAAGGTGGCGACCAGTGGTCTGGCCAGCGAGCCTGCGGAGATGGCCTGTAACTGCCACCAGAAGTAGACGCCGATCGCCAGCGTCGCGATGCCGCCGAGCCCGAGAAAAAGCCATAGGGCGGTGCGCGACCGCGGTGCCTGCTTGACGGCAAAAACATTTCTTGCCGCTGCCCGTGCCGCGGCGTCGTTACTGCGGGGGTCGGCCGGTGTCGGTCCCGGCAGGGGTCGGCTCGGCGGCGACCGGGTGGCTTCGGCTGCCGGGCCCGTGGCGTCTGCATCGGGGGGGCTGGAGAGCGGCGGCAGTGTCCAGGGCTGAGGACCAGACGGTGCTGATTCCAGCGGGTCTAGGCTCAGTTCGAGCGGGTCGTCGCTGCCGGTCGGGCTGGCGGCCTGCCGTTTGGCTTCTTCGGCGCGACGCAGCGCATCCATCAGCAGGCTCACTGCAGCGGCTCCGGAGGCTGGCCAGGCGGCGAGAAAGGCCGGTAGACCTGGTCGTTCCTGAAGAACTCCCGGTTCGGCAGGGACTCCCTGAAGCTGCTGAAGTCGCCCTCCACCGAAGCGTCCCGGATTACCGTCGGGCGCAGGAGAACGACGAGTTCCGACTTGGCCGAGGAGTTTGAGCGGGTATTGAACACCTCGCCAAGAAACGGGATGTCGCCGAGGCCTGGCAGGCGACCGTCACGGTTATCGAGCCGGTCTTCCATCAGGCCGCCGAGAACCGCGATGTCGCCACTCTCGACACGCATCATCGACTCGATCTCGCGCATGCGAATCTGCGGCACCAGGTTTTTGATGTTGTTCTTGGCGAGTTCCGGATTGGGATCCTGCTTCAGTTCGGCGATACTCGAAATCGATGGCCGAACGCTCAGGGTGACGGTGCCGTTGTCACTGATCTGTGCGGTCAGGCTCATGAAAAAGCCGATGGAAACGGACTGTGGCGTCGTCGTCGTGGTCACGGTGGCGTTGGTGTTGGTGTTGCCGGGAACGACGTCCTGCTTGACGTTGAAGTAGACGAAATCTTCAGAAACCTTGAGCGTTGCCGTTTGGTTGTTGAGCACCGCGAGCTTGGGACTGGAGAGTACCTTGACGGTGCCAAAAGCACGCAACAGTTCCACGGTCGCCAGCAGATTCAGCGGGTTGATCTGTCTGTACTTGATGACATACGGCGTCACGGCACTGGGCACGTTGGTCGTCAGCGTCGGTTTGTTGATGCTGTAGTCGGTTCCACTGGTCAGGCGGCTCCACTCGATACCTTGCTGGTAGCCATCGCTCAAGGTGACTTCGATGATCGTCGCTTCGATCAGCACCTGCCTTCTTGCGCCACTCATGACCCGATCGAGGAACTCCTGCACTTTTTCATGTTGCCTGGCGGTGGCCCTGACAGTGATCACCCCGCCTTCCGGATTGGCGATCACCGACGCCGCTTCGCGGAAGGTCATGTGCTTGACGATCGTTGCGCCAGCGTTCTGCACTGCCGCGGGATTCGGACTGGCCGCCAGCGACGGCACGATCTGGCTGCCGCGAGCAGCGGCGATTTTTGCAGCAGGCGCACCGGTGCCGGTCGTGCTCTGTGATGAGCTTTGCTCGGTCACCGTTTCGGTCGAGCCTTCCGGGAAAATCTTGTCGGTTTCGTGCAGCAGTTCTTTCAGGTTCTTCTCGAGAGTTTCCCAAAAGCGGTTTTTCGACTTGTTGTCGATCTGGATGCGTGAAGTGTTGCCGGTGCCGGCGGCACCCCCGCCACCGGTCGTCAGCGAGCTGGTCGAAATCTGCGTACTGGTCGATACCGTTCCCGTGACATCGCGGGCGATATTGACGTAATCGACCCTGTAATTCTTGAGGTATGGCGAGTCAGGCATCACCACCAGGTTCGGGCCATCCATCTCGAAGCGCATGTCGACCTGCTTGGCAATGCGGGTGAGCAATTGTGGCAGCGTCTGGTCAATGGCGTTGAGGGTCACCAGCCCGGTGAGCCCAGGATGGATGTCTACGTTCAGCCTGGCATCCCGGGCGAGGGCAAACAGCAGGTCGTGAACCTGCACGTTGTTGACGACGACGCTGTAGGTTTCCGTCTTGCCGGTGACTTTCGGCCTGGGTAGTGAGACGCTTTGCTGAACGGGCTGGGGAATTGCCCCCTGGCTCCTGGACACACTGTCGGCCTGCAGATGTCCGGCCGATGGCCCCTTGCTCAGCGTGGTCGGTGTGCAGGCGCAGAGCAGCAGTGCAAGAGAGATGAAACCAGGAATGCGCAGTATGCGCAGTTTGTTCATGGACACGCTCAAGCTTGATCCAGTCAAAGGGTGGTTTATGATACCATGCCGACACGTCGATACAAGTACATGATTTTTAGTGTATTAAGGATTGTCCATCGGGGCTCGCGAGAGCCGCTGCGAGCGAACTTTGGCGACCGCTCGCACATAGGGCTTGCTCGACGGGCTGATCTCTCCAAGCATCGCCAGCGCCGCGTTCGCCTGTTCGCGGGAAGGGTAGTCGCCGTAGATGACGCTGAGTCTTTCTCTGCCGCCGAACCGTGAACGATAAACCCGAACTTGCCGTAAATCGAGCGTCCTCATGTGCTTGATGATGAAATCGCTCACCTCCTGCTGGCTGCCGGCGTCAGTCATCAACAGTTGAATGAAATAATGACTGTCCGGGGTCTGCGTCAGCCAGTCCTCGGTCGCGGCAATTCGCTCGGCGAGCGTGCCTGGTTTGGTAGCACCGAGTGTTGCCGTCATTGGGGAAACCGGCTCAGGCGCTGCCACGGAAGAAACGGGCGAGGTCGTGCTGTCCAGCGGCCTGGTCATAGCCCATGCTGCTGCGTCGATCGCCGCTGCTGCCGGTAGGCTGCTGGCATGGTGGCTGCCGGCGAGATAGGCCAGACCGCCTGTCGTGCAGAGGGCGGTGGCGGCGCCAGCCCACAGCCAGCGTGCGCGCGCCGGGCCAGCGATGCGCTGGAACCGGGCGTCGCGAATTGCCGCCCGGACCTGCCTGCCATTGACCTGATGCAGCCCTTCGGAAAATGCAGCAAGCAGGGCTTTGTCGGCGAGAATGTTGATGCGCCGGGTCAGCCCCTCGGAGGCCCGGCTGATCAATCGAATGGCGCCCTGGGTAAACAGATCCGGGCCGTGGTAGCCGGCAGCGCGCAGACGGAACATCAGATAGACGGCGACGTCGTTGCGGTGCAGCGGTTCGAGCCTGAAATGATGGGTGATGCGGTCGTTGAGCTGGCGCATGGCGGTTTCACCCAGGCGTTGATCCAGCTCGGGTTGACCGAAGAGCACGATCTGCAGCAGCTTGTGCCGGCTCGATTCCAGGTTGGAAAGCAGACGAATTTCTTCGAGTGCTGCCGGTGGCATGGCATGCGCCTCGTCGATCAGGGCGACCACCTGGCGACCGTCAGCGTAGATTTCCAGCAGACGTTCCTGCAGCGAACGCAGCAGCAAATGAGCATGCCCTTGCTGCAGCGGCGGCGTCACAATTCGCAGTTCCCCGGCAATGGCCAGGAGGATTTCGTCCTGCGATAGCAAGGGGTTGGCCAGATAGACCGTCTCGACGTGGCCCGGAAGTTTTTCGAGCAGCATCCGGCAGAGCATCGTCTTGCCACTACCGACCTCACCGCAGACCTTGACGATTCCCTCATCGTGGGTAATCGCATAGATCAGCGCCTCGAGCGTGGCACCTCGCTGGGCCCCTGCGAAAAAGAACTCGGTGTGCGGTGTAATGCGAAAAGGCGCCTGCTGCAATCCGAAATGATCCAGGTACATCACTGCTCCCGCGCCGAGGATTCCATGCGATTGTAGAGCGTCGTGCGATGGATGCCGAGCAGGCGTGCCGCCTGACTGACATTCCCGTGCGCCAGCTTCAACGCGGCCTCGATGTAGCCGCGCTCCGTGGCATCGAGCAGGCGATCGAGGTTGAAGGGATCTTTTTGCCGCAGGCGATGCATTGCCGCAGCGATGAGCGCATCGCTGGTCAGTGCATCCGCACCGCTGGGCGAATTCACCGTGAACTCCTGCGGTTCGTCGGGGAGATCGAGTTCTGCGGCCAGCGCTGTGGCGTCGACGAGCCGACCCGAGTGCCGGGTGGTCAAGCGGATGACGATGTTGCGTAGCTCACGGACATTGCCGGGGAAGGGGTAGCTGCACCACAATTCTGTCGCTTCTGCAGAGAGGCTGAACGGCTGCTGCTGAGTTTGTGCCGCATAGTGTTGCCGGAAGTGGTCGAGAAGGACGAACCGGTCGTCGCCCATCTCGCGCAAGGGCGGGGCGACGATTGAACAGACCGACAGCCGATGGTAGAGATCAGCACGGAAGTTGCCCGCCTTGACCTCCTTGCGCAGGTCGCGGTTGGTGGCGGCAATGATGCGCGCCCGGCTGACACGCTTCTGGGTTTCGCCGACGCGCTGGTACTCGCCATTTTCCAATACTCGCAGCAGCTTGGCCTGGAGATCGAGTGCCAGTTCACCGATCTCGTCGAGGAAAAGCGTGCCGTCGGCAGCGTCTTCGAAATAGCCGGCCTTCTTCGTTACTGCACCGGTGAAAGCACCTCTGGAGTAGCCGAACAAGGTCGCTTCAACCAGGTTGGGCGAGATCGCGGCGCAATTGATCGCCAGGAATGGCCGGTAGCGACGACTGGTATCGTAATGCAGACAACTGGAAGCGATGACCTCCTTGCCGCTGCCCGATTCCCCCTCGATCAGCACCGGGAACGGTAAGTCAGCATATTGCAGGAGTTGCAAGTGCAGTTTTTGTATGGCCGGGCTGTTGCCGAGCAGTGGCGATGAGCCCTCGTGGCGCCCGTTGTCCACCGCACGAAACTCCAGCGCGCCCGTGAGGACTTGCTGCAGGTCGCCGGGGCTGCACGGTTTGGCGACAAAATCGGCAGCGCCGAGCGTTCGTGCATGGCGTGCATTGCCCTCGTCGCTTTGTCCGGAGAGGACCACGATACGTATCCTGGGTGCAAGCTTGAGCAGGTCGGCAATCAGCGCAAAACCCTCATCGGGACGGTGCGGCACGGGTGCCAGGCCGAGGTCGACCAGCGCCAGTTCGGGCGCTCTGCGCAATTGTCGAAGCAGTTGCAGACAATGCGGACGCGAATGGCTGGTGAGCACTTCGAAAAGCGGGCTCAGCGAAATACTCAAGGTGTCACAGATCAGCGCATCGTCATCAACGATGAGCAGCAGGGGCTTTTCGGGCAGAGAATTTCCTGGGAGGGTGGGCATGCAAAGCTTGTGGTCGTGACCGAAGGGGGCTGTCGGACATTATTTCACAATTCTGGGCGCCCACCAGGCGCTGGTAACGCTCGAACCAATGGTCGCCAGCACCGACAGGAGGTGTGCACGGAGCGGCCATGGTGACGGTCAGGCGTAGTCGTCTCAGCGAATCCGCCTGACCTGCGCTCCGAGCTGACCGAGTTTTTCCTCGATCCGTTCGTAACCCCGGTCGAGATGGTAGATCCGCTCGATCAGCGTCTCACCCTGCGCCACCAGCCCGGCGATGACCAGGCTGGCAGATGCGCGCAGGTCGGTGGCCATCACCGTCGCGCCTTGAAGACGCTCGACGCCGGTGACCATCGCGTTGCTGGCATCGATCTTGATGTCCGCACCGAGGCGGATCAGTTCGACGGCGTGCATGAAGCGATTTTCGAAAATCGTTTCGCGGATCACTGCGGACCCTTCGGCAACGCAGTTGATGGCCATGAATTGCGCCTGCATGTCGGTCGGAAAGGCCGGATAGGGCGAGGTGCGAATGCTGACTGCCTTGAGCCGCTGCGGTGCCTTGAGGGTGATCGCTGCGCGCTCGGTAACGATCTCGCAGCCGGCGTCGAGCAACTTGTCGACCACTGCGTCAAGGCAGGCTGCCGAAGTCCCGGTCAGACGAATGCTGCCACCGGTCGCTGCTGCGGCACAAAGATAGGTACCGGTCTCGATGCGATCGGCCATGATCGGATGCGCGGCCCCGTGCAGGCGTGTGACGCCGCGGATGCGAATCTTGTCGGTCCCGGCACCGGAAATCTGCGCGCCCATGGTAATCAGGCAGTTGGCCAGATCGACCACCTCGGGCTCACGCGCTGCATTCTCGATGATCGTTTCGCCATCGGCGAGGACCGCCGCCATCATCAGGTTTTCGGTACCGGTGACGGTGACCATGTCGGTCACGATGTGCGCCCCCCTGAGGCCTCCGGCACCTGCCGTGGCATGGATGTAACCGTGCTCGACATGGATTCTGGCACCCATCGCCTGCAAGCCCTTGATGTGCTGTTCCACCGGCCGGGCACCAATCGCACAGCCGCCCGGCAGCGATACCCTCGCTTCACCATGACGCGCCAGCAAGGGGCCGAGCACCAGGATCGAGGCGCGCATGGTCTTGACCAGGTCGTACGGGGCAAGCGGGTTGTTGAGGCCGAGGCTGTTCAATAGCACGCCATCGTCGCCCTCGTGAGCAACCATGACGCCCATTTGCTCGATCAGGCGCAGCATCGTCGAGATGTCCTTGAGCCGCGGCACATTGCTCAGATGCAGCGGCTCGGGCGCGAGCAGGCTGGCGCAGAGAATCGGCAGCGCCGCATTCTTGGCACCGGAAATGGCGATTTCTCCACGGAGCGGCGTACCGCCCTGGATCAGCAGCTTATCCACGCGCCGCACTCCACTCTTCAGGGGTCTGGGTTTTCATCGACAGGGCGTGCAGTTCGCCGCTGTCGAAATGCCCGCGCAGCACGTCGTTGGCGCGCTGCTGCCGCTGCACGCGGTTTCTGCCGACGAACTCGGCACTGACGATCAGCGCCTCGAAGTGATGGCCGTCGCCCACGACTTGCAGATGCTCGCAGGACAGACCTGCGGCGATGATGTTCTGGATTTGTTCAGGCTGCATCATGATTCAGGACCTCAGTTTGTAACCACTGCGGAGGAGCGCCAGCGTCGCCGCAGATACCAGCAGGAAGCTCATGCCAACGACCGCCAGACTGTTTTCTGGCGGCACATCGGAGACGCCGAAAAATCCGAAGCGAAAACCGTCGATCATATAGAAGACGGGATTGAAACGCGATACTTGCTGCCAGAATTCAGGCAGCGAATGCAGCGAGTAGAAAACGCCGGAGAGCATCGTCAGTGGCATGATCAGGAAATTCTGAAAACCCGCCAATTGGTCGAACTTGTCAGCCCAGATGCCGGCGATCATGCCCAGTGCGCCCATCGTTCCGCCACCGAGAACGAGGAACGTCAGAATCCATAACGGTGCCACGAAGGTCGGCACGGCAAACCAGATCGTCACCAGCAGCACGCCCAGGGCCACCATCAAGCCGCGCAGCATCGCCGCGACGACATAGGCGAGAAAGAATTCGACGTAGGAGATCGGTGGCAAGAGAACGAAAATCACGCTGCCAGTCACCTTCGACTGGATCAAACTCGAAGAACTGTTGGCAAAGGCATTCTGCAGCGCCGACATCATCACCAGGCCGGGAACCAGAAAACTGGTGTAGGCGACACCATGCACCTGCACGTGCGCTTCGAGGACATGCGAGAAAATCATCAGATAGAGCATTGCCGTCAGCACCGGCGCGGCTATCGTCTGAAAGTTCACCTTCCAGAAGCGCAGCACTTCCTTGTAGAGCAGGGTCTGGAAACCGGATATCACGGTGCGGATTCCTTCCGGCGGTCACTGCTCTGCATCACGCCCAGGAACACATCCTCCAGGTCGGTCTGCGTCAGGCGCAGATCGTCAATCACGCAACCGGCCGCGCGCACGGCGGTGAGCAGCGGTTCGATCTCGCCGAGATTGCCAAGAGGAAAGGTCCAGGTGCTCTCGCTTTGTGTTGCGCGCGCAGAGAGCATGGCTGGCAGCCTGGCGGCAGGCGCCAGGCGCAGGGTCAAAGTGTGGCCGGCGAAGCGTGCCAGCAGGTTGCTGGTCGTATCCAGAGCCACCACACGCCCCTGTTTGAGCATCGCAATCCGTC
>RRZU012248861.1_pt1 | contig 10789 bp, 8 predicted proteins | sample 2165561 | NCBI WGS metagenome assembly RRZU01 (sample SAMN10456909, study PRJNA506462) | wastewater metagenome | isolation source: wastewater sludge | place: USA: Moscow, Idaho | reverse complement strand
CGCTGCTAGAATGGCTAGATCAGATTCAGGAATCAAACGTTAAGCCTATTCTTGATAATCTTAAATCTCGCTTAAATGACTTGATTCAAATCGGACTTGATTATGTCAGTTTAGATAGAGAAACATCGACATTATCCGGTGGAGAGTCCCAAAGGGTTAAGATGGTAAAGCATTTAACCAGCAGTTTGACCGACGCCATGTATATTTTCGACGAGCCGAGTATTGGACTTCATACGAGAGATGTTCACCGACTGAATGAGCTTTTAATAAAACTTAGAGATAAAGGGAACACGGTCATCGTGGTGGAACACGATCCAGAGGTGATCAAGATCGCCGATCACATCGTGGATGTTGGGCCGCATGCAGGACGAAAAGGCGGACAGATTATGTTCGAAGGTCTCTATGAAGATTTACTCAAATCGGATACCTTAACAGGGAAAGCGATACTTAAATCTCTACCGATTAAGAGCAATCCGAAGCCAGTAAAGGACTTTTATGAGACGCCTAAAAGCAGTCTTCACAATCTTAAAGACGTCGGTTTGAGAATTCCAAAGGGCGTGTTTACAGTGGTGACAGGCGTTGCTGGATCTGGTAAGTCGACTCTGGTCAATGGCGTTTTCGCTAAAGCCTATCCCGAAGCCATCATCATCGATCAATCCCCAGTCAGCGCAAACCTTAGATCGAATCCGGCCACATTTACTGGCATTATGGATGAGATTAGAAAACTGTTCGCCACTGAAAATAAAGTCAGCGCAGGGCTTTTCAGTTACAACTCCGAAGGGGCATGTGAATCTTGTAAAGGACGCGGGTATATCGAGACGGATTTATCTTTTATGGATTCTGTTGAGACGCATTGCGAAGATTGTGATGGAAAAAGATATAAGCAAGAGGTGCTGCAGTATGTTTATGAAGGGAAGACTATTGTCGACGTCTTAGATATGACCATCGTAGAAGCCATAGAGTTTTTCTCGCAAAAAGAGATCAAGAATAAGCTTAAGCACATCGCAGAAGTAGGGCTTCATTACATGACTTTAGGACAGCCGCTGGATACTTTATCAGGCGGAGAATGTCAGAGACTTAAACTGGCGAAGGAACTGAATAAAAAAGGAAACATTTACATCATGGATGAGCCGACGACGGGACTTCACATGTCGGATATCACCAGTATCTTAACGCTGATCGATCGACTGGTGGAAAAGGGCAATACCGTCATCGTCATCGAACACAACCTTGATGTGATTCGCAATGCGGACTGGATCGTGGACGTAGGAGTGGAAGGCGGCTATAAAGGTGGCCAAATTCTCTTTGAGGGTCCACCGGAAAAATTAAAAAGCTGCGATGTCTCTATCACAGCTCGTTATATATAAGGATTGGTGTTGCAGTTTCGATTTAGAATTCTAAGATGATGTCTTCTAAAGCTTCACAGAAGACTTTAGCTGTTTCGAAGTCGTGTTCGCTTAAAGCGCGTTCGACTTTAGTTTCCAGTTCTTTGCGTTTAAGTTCTCGTTCGAGATAAGCTTTATCAAAATGACTTTCATAGATCATCTTTCTAAATTTACGAATACTCATCTTTCTGATGGTTTTATCCTCGACGATGAGGACGTAATCCATGGCATTGATGATGGTGTAATAATCATGGGAAACCATGAGAACGGCACCTTGGAATGCTTGAATGGCTTTTTCCAGTGCAAGTTGAGAGTAAGTGTCCAGGTGGCTTGTTGGCTCGTCTAAGAGCAGCAATCCCACTGGGCACTTCGTCATTTTTGCCAGTTGAATGAGATTTTTCTCACCGCCTGAAAACGACGATAGCTTTTGGTTCACTCTTGACTCATCGAAGCCGTATTGCGAGAGCAACTGTTTTATCTCTGTTCCAGTGTTAAAATCAGCTTCAAAGAATGCGTTGATCAACGTTTGAGATTCATCTAAACCTTCGCCTTGATTTTGTGTCAAGTAGGCCATGTGAACGCCCTCGCTAAGCTTAATATGTTCGTCCTTTTGGCGATAAATATCTCTTAGAAGCGTGGTTTTGCCCGTGCCGTTTGCACCGATGATGGCGACTTTATCCTTAGAACCGATGGTAAAGGACACGTGATCCAAGAGGATTTCATCATATGCTGCTTGGTAATCATGAACTTCAAGGACAGTCTCTATTTCTGATAAATCCTGTGCAGTCAGTGTGATTTCAGGTTGCTTAATCTCTACAAAAGGTGTCTTGATGCGATTTGCAAGCAATCTTTCTTGGAATCTCACTCTGGCTTTTAAAGCTCTACCACGTGATGCATCTGTGTTATGTGTCGCGATGGTTCTCAGATTGCCGATGAGAAGCTCGTTTTTCATAATTTTTTCATCGTCGGCGATGGAAAGTTCTAACTGTTCCACTTTTTTCTGTAAAAGAGAGAAGTTGTATTCGATGTAAGTGCCATCAAACTCTTGAAGTTCGTTGTTTTCAAGGTGAATGATTTTGTTGAAACAATGGTTCAGCAGATATCTGCTATGTGTGATGACGAGGAGAATCCCTTTATGTGCGTTGATGAGATTTCTAAGCGCATTTAGATTTTCAAAATCGAGAAACACATCAGGTTCATCCATGATTAAAAGATTTGGGCTGAGGAGCATCTCTTTAATAACTTGAACGAGTTTAAACTCACCACCACTGATGTCGGAAACATTCAAATCCCGAATCGGCATCAGCTCAGCGAGATTCAGTTTTTTTGAGATCAGACTTTCGTAGTCATCGCCACCGATGGCATCGTAAGCGTCCAACTTCAATTGATAGACTTCTAGAAGAGCTTCTAAATCTGTGGTATGCGCCATTTCATCGCAAATGACATGAATCTCGTTTTGTAATTTTAAAAAGGGTGAGGCGATATAGTTAAATACCGTGACGTCTTCACCGGCTTGAGGCTGGAAAAATTGGCTAACATAGCCGATGCGGATGTTTGGATCGCGTTCGAGGAGTCCATCATACATGTATTTTTCAGGATCCATGATGATTTCCACTAAAGTGCTTTTACCGCTTCCACTGGTGCCAATAAAAGCGCAATGTTGGTTTTCCTCTAATGTAAATGATATTTTATGATATAAATCCTTATTGGGAAATGAATGACTTAAATTTTCTACTTTAATCATGAGTTTACCTTTCTGTGAGTAATCTGAAAAATCATATCATTTTTTTTGTGTCTTTTCAATCTAAACCGTATGTTGTGAATGAATTGAAACATGTATAATCGAGCTTTATTTGATATAATAAATACAGAGGATTCAATGTGTTTATTTGGAGGATAAGTTATGAACTGTGTTTGTAGCACATGTAAAAATTTAAAGAGCATCATCGACGACGCGGATGAAGCAAATCAAAGCATCATCGAAACCTGTGAGTTCGATTTTCCATCTGAAGCGTGTTATGAATGTGAACTCGATGGGTGTGAATTAACATGTGAACATTATGAAAGTGACATCTTAGAGGATGCTTTTATCATGACGACATGTAAAAAATGTGGACAAGACATTAGACTGATGGCGCGTACGATGGACCATTCAGAGCAATATTGTGTGTCTTGCTATTTAAACAAAGCATAGACAGTTAAGGCTGTAACGTGTATAATCATTTTATTATTATTTGAGGTGAAATCATGTCTGATGAAAAAAAATTAGCGCACGACGCGCACGATGATTCATGTGGCTGTGGTCACGACCACGATCATGAACATCATGTTCATACTGTAACGTTAGAGCTTGAAAATGGCGAAGAGTTGGTATGTCCAATCATAGAAATTTTTGAAGTAGAAGGTAAAGAGTACATCGCTCTTTTACATCCTGAAGAAGAAATCGCGATGCTTTATGGCTTTGTTGAGCATGAAGATGAATCGTTAGAGTTAACTGAAATCGTCAGCGACGAAGAGTATGAACTCGTTTCTGAAGCATTTAACAGCATTTTCGACGAAGAAGATGAAGAAGACGAAGAAACAGAAGCATAAAAAATAAGAAAGTATCATGTTTTGATACGCGCGGAACAGCTAAGTAAACTTTACTTGGCTGTTTTCTTTATTTACATAGAAACAGTTGACGTACTGACTAGAATGTTACATAATCATTAATAACCAGATGGTTGCTAATATCTTAACAATTTACATATACAAATATTAGGAGGTTTACATCATGGGTTATGATTTAAAGCGTGCCATTCGTTTCAACTTAATCGTCGCTTGGTTTTTCGTCGCATTGTTTACGGCAACAGCCTTTATCAATGGCGGCTCTGAATATGGATTAAAGGCTTTAGTGACCACATCCTTAGCGGGTATCGTCTCAACACTTGTTTTTTTCTTACCGATTAAAAACGATTCTATTCGTGGTGTTGCTTTGGTTATGGTTCCCACGATAGGATCTGTCGGACTTTCCATCGCTGCGGGTGGCGTCGACCGAATGTTCAACATCTATATTTTGGGACTGGTCATGGTGGCTCTCTATTTCAAACTTAAACCGATGATCCTATACGGCGGATTTTGGTCTTTGGTCCTCATCGTCGTCTTTATCGTATCACCTGAATCCCTCTTAGGCGTGGACCGTGCGTCACTGGGTGAGTTCGTACCAAGGATGGGCGCTTATCTCAGTTCATTTTTACTTTTAGCCTTCTTAACGAAATGGGGCAATGAAATCCTCGGAAAAGCCATCACAGAAACTGAAAAATCGAAAGAAGCAATTTCTCAATTAAATCTCGTATTTCAAAATATTGATCACACCACAGCTAAGCTCAGTGAACAAGTTGAAAGCTGTAACAAGCGTATGAATTTAAGCGCTCAAAGTTCAGATGGCATCGCTACAGCGATGCAGGAAGTAGCGTCGAGTGTGGAGTCTTCAGCGACTAAGATCAACAATGTCAGTAAAGCCGCACAAAAATCCAGTGGTGAAGTTCAAATGACTTCAGAAGTCATGATGCAAATCGAAGAGGGTTTTAAATCGGTAAAATTAGATGTCGATAAAAGTGAAACTTCTATATCTGTGATGAAAGATCAAATCGATCAAATCAAAGAGGCTGTAGATTTAAGTCATGATACGATTAAAGCTTTATCCGATAGAATGCAGGAAATCACATTATTTCTAGAAGGCATCACCGCCATAGCTGAACAAACTAACCTTCTTTCTTTGAATGCTTCCATCGAAGCGGCGAGAGCCGGGGAGCATGGTAGAGGATTTGCCGTAGTTGCTGATGAAATTAGAAAACTTTCAGAAGAAAGTGGTAAAATGGCAAACGGCATCAAAGCCATCACGCATGAGTTATCAAAATCAACCGAACAAGCGTTGATTCAAGCTGAAAAAGGTAAAGTAGCCATGTCGAGCGGATATCAAACCATGGGTGAGCTACACGATCGATTCGAAGGCATGAAAGAAAACTTCGACGATGTGTCCGTTCAGATCGAGACTGAGTATAAGCTTGTTAAATCTGTGCATGAACAGTTTAAAATCATCGATGCTGAGATTTCTGAAGTGGCAGCTTTTATCGAAGAATACTCAGCCACATCTGAAGAGGTTTCGGCTCAGACCAGCATACAGCTTAAACTCACCGAAGAAGTCGTAGATGACATGCTACAGGTGGCTCAACTGGGTACTGAACTTAAAAAACTTACAGAAATAAGCTTATAAGAGATTCAGGGACGTTTTTCTGTTATATTTTGGAAAAACGTCTTTTTTCTTAGGGTTTACAAGCCGATGCTCTGGGGTAAACTATACATATCATACATAAGGAGGCTATCATGTCGCAAAAAAATAGAGTTAAAATTATATACATCGTGGTGACCCTTCTGTTTTTAAGTGCTTGGATGCCTTACATGACGACTTTCGCTATGATGGCGCATAGCCCATCTTATCAAGTTCTTTTTATAAGCTCCTATCATGCTGGGTTTGATACCTTACCAGACCAAGTGAAGGGGTTAAAATCCGTTTTTGATGCCCAAAATGTTAAATTAGATATCGATTATATGGATACCAAACGGATCAATACAGAAGAACAATATGAGAATTATTATACGTTCTTAAAATATAGACTGGATCAGGGTTTAAAATACGATGTGGTTTTGGTAGGGGATGACAACGGCCTTCAATTTTTAATGGATCATCAAAATGACTTGTTAAAGGGGACGCCTTTGGTATTTTTTTGTATCAACGACATGGAACGCGCAGAAAAGGCAAATCAACTTGAGGGCGTTACGGGTATCGTAGAAGGTATCTCGCTTAAGGACAACCTCAATTTGGCGACGAAACTCTTTCCTAAAGCACAAAAGATATATGGTATCGTGGATGACACACCTACTGGTGTAGGAGATGCCACAAGTTTTAAGCAAGCATCATCAGAATACCCAAATTTTACTTTCGAATTACTCAATGCCTCTCAGTTTGATGAAGTCGCATTTACGAACAACCTTAGTCAAATTGATCCTTCAGACATCGTCTTTTACTTGAGCTATTTTGAAGATAAATCGGGAAAAACCTATACCATTGACGAATCTACTGAAATCATCAGTGAACATGTCAAAGCGCCTGTATTTAGGATGTCCATCGGAGGGGTTGGACACGGACTACTCGGCGGCATAATGGTTTCTTATGAAGAACAAGGTAGGCAAGCAGCCCTGATGGCCATGTCCATCATCGAAGGCAAAAGTCCAGAAAGCATTCAGATGATTGATAAGAGTCCAAACAAAGCGTTTTTTGACTATAAGATCATGGAAAAATTTGGGGTTAAGGAGTCTGAACTGCCTGAAAATGCCATTATTCTGAATGAACCTATCAACTATTTTGAACTCTATAAGGATATACTTATTCCTGCTGGCATCATCGTTTTGGTGTTGAGTTCGTTTTTTATCATTTTGTTTGTTGACTACTTAAAACTAAAGGCAAAAGACAAACAACTCTACGAGAATAATCTCGAATTATCTGCACTTTACGAAGAAATGGCAGCATCTGAGGAAGAACTTAGAAATCAGTATAATCAGTTGATCGAAAGCAAAGTGGCCCTTCACGAAAGTGAGGATCGATATCGGGTATTGGCACTGACCGATGCTTTAACGGGGCTAAAAAACAGAAACGCCCTCATTCAATTTCTAGATATTTATGTCAAACACGGAATGAAACGATGGTATTTGGTCTATATAGACTTGGATAACTTCAAGTACATTAACGATTCTAGAGGACATGAAATCGGCGATGATATATTAAAAGAAGTTGCTGCGAGGATTGAATCGTTTACCTCTGAATGTACCTTCGTCAGCCGAATTGGCGGCGATGAGTTCGTCCTCATCGTCGAAGCCAGTGCTGAAAGTGTGGAACATATCGTCAAACGGGTGATGTCGAAAATCGAAGATGTGATTTACTCTAAAAATTTATTGTTCTACCTGACTTGTAGTGTGGGTATCGCAAACTTTCCAGACGATGGCATGGATAAAAATGTATTGCTTAGAAGAGCAGATATGGCCATGTACCAAGCCAAGTTTGCTGGCAGAAGCCGTTATATGTATTACGCATCATTTATGGAAGAATCCTTCTCAAATAAGTTGAACATCCATAATCAAATTCGGTTTGCACTTGAAAATCAACAGTTTAGTTTGATGTATCAACCTCAGTTTGACCTGAATAAAGGTGAACTGACAGGTGCAGAAGCTCTCATTCGCTGGAAGGATAGTTCGGGTCAATCAATCCCACCCGGTATCTTTATTCCGATTGCTGAAGAACAGGGCATCATTAGGATGATTGGTAAATGGGTTTATGAAGAGGCGTTTAAGATGGCTAAGCAATGCAATACGTCTCATCACAAAGCATTGTCTATCTCGGTAAATGTCTCTTCTGTGGAACTGATCGACGAAAACTTTGCTGAGGAGTTCATCCACTTGATTCATAAACATCAGTTCGACCCAAGACTGGTGGCTGTTGAGATAACGGAAAGTATTTTAATCGTCGCTAAAGAAAAAGCAGTTCAACAACTCACCACGCTTCGAAAAGAGGGCATTCAAATTCATCTTGATGATTTTGGTGCTGGATATTCATCTTTAAATTATTTGATTACGCTCCCTTTAGATGTGGTCAAAATTGATAGACAGTTTATCAGCGATATGATTATCGATCAGCGTTATGAAGATATGGTGAAGTTCATCATAGAAATCTCGCATGGTTACGGATTGAAAGTTGTTGCTGAAGGCGTAGAAACCAAAGAACAGTATGAAAAATTAGCTCAAATGAAGTGCGATATCATTCAAGGTTATTTCTATGCTAAGCCTATGGACTATACGTATTTATCAACATTCATAAAGAACAATTAAATAAAGGCGGTCCCACATCTCGATGATGTATGGGACCGCCTTTTTGATGCTTGAAAACGTTTACTTAGACAATATACTTTTAATATCCTCCACAGATGCCACACGCCCCATGACTTTAACCACTTCATCTACCACTAAAGCTGGTGTTTTCATAACGCCATAGCCGATGATGCTCTGAACGTCTTCGACTTTGACGACTTGTGCGTCGATACCCAGTTCGTTAACCGCTTGTTGAGCATGTTGTTCGAGTTTTTTGCAGTTGGTACATCCTGTTCCTAAAACTTTAATAATCATCATAACCTCCATTATTTTTTAAATCAAAAGGTAACCAAATATATTAAAAACATAGCCAATGATCAAAATCCCTATGGTGACGATGGTTGCAAAGATGACCAAAAGCTTCATTTTAACCACTTTCTTAAGTAGAATCATCGACGGTAATGACAAGGCAGTGACCGCCATCATAAAAGAGAGTGCTGTACCAATACCAACACCTTTACCTACTAAAGCCTCTGCGATGGGGAGTGTACCGAAAATATCAGCATACATAGGAATCCCTACAAAAGTTGCCAGAATCACAGAATACCATTTGTCATCTCCAAGCAACGTCGAGATAACGGACTCTGGAATCCAGTTGTGTATGGCTGCGCCGATGCCGACGCCGATGAGAATATAGAGCCATACTTTTCGAATTATGTCAAGAACTTGATCCTTAGCAAACATCATCCGATCTTTAGGCTTGAGTTGTTCTGGTTCCAATGCCATCATCTTATTCCCGAACACAAAAGGTTCAACATATTTTTCGAGTTTCAACTTACTGATCAGTGATCCGCCAATAACTGCCAAAATCAGACCGACTAGGACATATGCAAAGGCTATTTTCCAGTTAAAGATACTGGCAAGAAGTAAAACCGATGCGAGATCCACAAGGGGAGATGAGATTAAAAACGAGAAGGTGACACCGATGGGCAGCCCTGCACTGGTAAAGCCTATAAAAAGTGGGATAGATGAGCATGAGCAAAATGGTGTTATGGTCCCTAAAAGGGCACCTAAAATATTCGCTGAAATGCCAGTATATCTTCCTAAAATCTTTTGAGTTCTCTCTGGCGGAAAGTAACTTTGGATATAAGATACTGTAAAGATCAAAACGGACAAAAGAATAAATATTTTGATGACATCATAAATAAAAAAATGTAGACTTGCACCTAAGCGCGTGCTCATATCCATGCCAAAACCGTCTGTAATAAGCTTCTCAATCAGGTTAGAAAGCCATGTCATTTTTAGCAGTTGCTGATTTAACCATTCGAATATAAACATAGGGTCTTCCTTTCTAAGCGATTTCAGTGATCACTTGGCACTGATTCAGATAGATGTCTTTGTCTTTCATGCGTTCCAAATCTAGCCTAAATTGAGTTCCATCTTTGGATTCGGTCATGACAGTGTCAAGAATCTGCATCAATAAAGCATCATCCTTTTTTAAGGAGTAGTATACAAATTTTTCTTTTCTCAAGTCTTCAACCATATTTAAATCTCTTAACTTAGCTAGATTTTTTGAGACTTTCGGCTGTGGAACGTTTAAAATACCACTCATTTCACATACACATAAATCCGTTTGCTTAAGTAAAAGTAAAATTCTTAAACGCGTATCGTCCGAAAGTATTTTAAAAATTTGAGTTGTGTTGGTCATGATGAGCTCCTTTAGTAAAAATGAATATATACACATATGCACATAAGGGAATATGATTCAGTTCTATTTTAAATCTTATTTTATTGTTAGTCAAATCATTTGTAGATCGTAATTTTAAATAAACAGTCAAAGAAAATAGGTTATGTAAATAAAAAAAGAGCCATAGGCTCTTTTTAAACGAGTTTAACTCTTCGTCCTTCACGCTGACTTAGCTCTGCTGCATGAATGATCTTAAGCACATCTACAGCTTGCTCGGGCTTAACCAAGAGAGGCGCTCCTTTAGTGAGGACCGAATAGAGATTTTCATAAAACGCACCATAAAAACCCCTTAGAGTTGGGACGATGGTGTCGTGCCAGTTGAGGGGTGTCGTGTCTTCAGTTCTATAGTACAGATGACCATAAGACTCAGGATTTTCAAGTCCCCAAGTATCACCGACAGGTTTTTCGCCTGCGATGAGGGCATCTTCCTGCACATCAAGGCCGTATTTGATAAAGGATCCTAGTCTTCCATTGACGCGATATCGAGGGCCATGTTTGGCCACAAGCTCACCAGCACTCAACCTAACTTTAAGCAAATCATAGTAGAGGATGACATCGAAATAATCAAACTCAGCAAGTCCCGGACGTTGCTTTCTAAAATCAGCATAGACTTCGAGCGGCATGCCAAACAACACATAAGCTTGATCGATAATATGCACACCCAAATCGTATAAGATGTTGACACCTTTTCCACCTTGCGCTTTCCAAACCTTCTTACTGTCTTCCAGCACATATCGGTCGTAATGGATTTCTACGT
>RRZU011322158.1_pt1 | contig 10789 bp, 9 predicted proteins | sample 2165561 | NCBI WGS metagenome assembly RRZU01 (sample SAMN10456909, study PRJNA506462) | wastewater metagenome | isolation source: wastewater sludge | place: USA: Moscow, Idaho | reverse complement strand
AGAAAAGTCACAAGAATTGCAACCAAAGAAGCTGGAATAATTTTCGTTAATTTCGGAAAGAAATAAACTATCAGAACTGTAATTAGCGTCAATCCAGCCATCGTATAAAAAGGTGTACCACTCAACCAACTCGTTATTCCATTCGTAGTTGATTTGAATTGTTCTATTTGTGACATAAAAATAACAACCGCCAAACCATTTAGAAAGCCATACATAACAGGTTGAGGAATTAAACGAACAAATCTTCCTAATTTGAAAACACCAACTACTATCTGGAAAACTCCTGCTAAAGCAACCGCAGCAAAAATATATTGCTCACCATACGTAGCATTCAACGCGATTAAAGTGATAACGGTAGCACCTGCTCCACCCGCAACCATCGCTGGTCTTCCTCCAAAAACCGCCGTTACAATTCCCATGATAAATGCACCATATAAACCTATTAAAGGTGATAAACCAGCTAAAATTGCAAACGAAAGCGATTCAGGAATCATTGTCATAGCAACAGTTAAGCCGGCTAATATTTCGTTTTTATAATTTATTTTTTGATTGAATTTTAAATATTCAGCAATCGACATGAGAAGTTTTTATTTGATGCAAAAGTAACAATTACTACGCATCTAAAATTAGTAAAAAGCTAGATAAAATATCCAATTACATACTAATGATTAAAGTGATTCAACAAATCAAAATAAGCAATAATTAAATCAACTTTACAAATGTTAAATATTTCATAATAAATATTTAACAATTAGGATATATAGCAAATGTATTTTTGAGGAAATTAATTTCTCATGAAACATCTTTTAAAACTCTCCTTATTCATTTTAGGTCCATTTGTTTTGGCTCAAAGTGGCGTTATTTCAGGAAAAGTTGTAGATTCTAACGATCAATTTTCGTTACCTGGAGCTACAATTCGCATCGAAAATTCGAATAAATATACTGTATCTGATCAAAATGGTAATTATCAATTTCTAAATCTTACACCTGGTGTTTATACCATTTATATTGATTATTTAGGATACGAAACCATTTCCAAGCAAATAGAAGTTACCGAAAATAAAACGGCTGTTATTGATTTTTCTTTAAATGCAGGTTACAACGAACTGAATGAAGTTGTTGTAGTTGGAGATTATTTAAAAGGGCAAGCAAAAGCATTGAATCAACAAAAAAATAACGGAAATATCACCAATATTATTTCTTCGGATCAAGTTGGTCGTTTCCCTGATTCTAACATTGGTGATGCGTTGAAACGTGTGACTGGAGTAACGATGCAAAATGATCAAGGAGAAGCCAGAAATATTATCATTAGAGGTCTTTCACCTGAGTTAAATTCGGTTATGTTGAATGGAGATCGTATTCCGTCTGCCGAAGGTGATAACCGAAATGTACAAATGGATTTGATTCCTGCAGAGATGATTTCGTCTATCGAGGTGAACAAAACTTTGACGCCAGATATGGATGCAGACGCAATTGGTGGATCTGTAAATTTGATTACGCGAGCTGTTCCAAACAAAGAGCGCATTTCGGTAACGGCTTCTGGTGGTTATGCGCCTATTCGCGAAAAAGGATTGTATAATTCGGCTTTTTTATATGGAAATAGATTCTTTGACAAGAAATTGGGTGTGGTAGTTTCTGGAAGTTATCAAGTTCAAAATTTTGGTTCGGATAATATCGAAGCTGTTTGGGATAAAGATGAAAATAAATCCTATTTATCACAATTTCAGATTCGTAAATATGACATTCAACGTGTAAGAAGGAGTGCTTCATTTTCTGCAGATTATCAGTTTAATGAAAACAATAGAATTGATCTTTCTGCTATTTACAATTGGCGTGACGACCGAGAAAACCGTTATAGAGTAACTTATCGCGATTTAGAATTTGATGAAAAAACAGGAACTTACAAAGGAAATATTCGTCGTGAAACAAAAGGTGGAATTGATAATAACCGCAATAAAAATGCGCGTTTAGAAGATCAACGCGTTTACAATGTTTCGTTGCGAGGAGAGCATTTATTATCACCAAAAATCGATATGGATTGGGCGGTTTCTTACTCAAAAGCGAGCGAAGATAGACCAAATGAGCGCTACATTGATTATCGCGTAAAAGGTGTTACATTTAATGAAGATTTATCTGATGCAAAATATCCGAATGTAACGACAACTTCTGCAGAAGATTTAACAAAATTCAAAGTTGGTTCGTTATCAGAACAACACGATTATACAGATGAAACAGAGTTCGGTGCAAAGCTTAATTTCAGAGTTCCGTTAAGTGTTATCTCAAATCAAAAAGGTCGTTTACGTTTTGGTGGTCGCCTTCGTTTGAAAGACAAAGAGCGCGAAAATATTTTCTATTCGTACGAAAGCATAGATGGAATGGGAAATTTGAGTACTCAGAATCCTGTAAATTGGTCAAGCAATCGTTTCAATGCTGGTAAAAAATATCAAGCAGGATATTTTTATTCAAATCACCAATTGGGAAATTTAGATTTAAACAATACAAATCTATTCGAATCTAACTTAGAACCTTCTGAATATCTTGCTTCTAACTACAAAGCGAAAGAATATATTTCGGCAGGATATGTTCGCTGGGATCAAGATTTATCATCTAAAACATCTTTAATAGTTGGTGTTCGTATCGAAAATACTTCGATAGATTATACAGGGAATTATGTACAAGATGAAGAAGATTTAATTGGAGAAATCAAGCACAAAAACGATTATACCAATGTTTTACCAAGTCTTTCTTTGAAACATAAATTTACAAATGATTTTATTCTGAGAGCAGCTTTCACAACAAGTATTGCACGACCAAATTATTACAGTTTAGCGCCTTTTGTAAGTGTTTTGAAAGAAGATGCAGAGCTTTTTGCAGGTAACCCAAATCTGAAAGCGACCTATGCCATGAATTATGATTTGATGGTTGAAAACTATTTCGAAAATATCGGAATTGTTTCGGGAGGATTTTTCTACAAAAAATTAAACGATTTCATCTATACCTACAAAAACAATACATTTACAACAAATGATTTCCAAACGCTTTTTCCTGACATAGCAAACCCAGTTCCTGCTGGAGAAAATTGGAAAATGACACAAGCTAGAAATGGAGATCACGTGAATGTTTTCGGATTTGAGGTAGCATTTCAGCGTCAATTAGATTTTATTCCAGGCGAATTTTTCAAACATTTGGGAATTTATCTTAACTATACATACACCGATTCAAAAGCCAAAGGAATTACCAATGAAGATGGTGATTTGAGAGAAGATCTTGATTTACCTAAAACAGCTCCACACATGTTCAATGGTTCGTTAGCATTCGAGAACAAAAAGTTCTCTGCACGTATTTCGGTTAATTATACAGCCGCTTATTTAGACGAAATTGGAGGAAATGCTTTCGAGGATAGTTACTATGACAAACAATTATTTTTAGATGCAAATGCGTCGTATAAATTCTCGAAGCAATTACGAATTTTTGCAGAAGCAAACAATTTAACAAATCAACCTTTACGTTACTACCAAGGAGTTTCGAGTCAAACAATGCAACTCGAATATTATCAACCACGTTTTACTTTAGGTCTAAAATTTGATTTCTAAACAATTATGAAAAAAATATTCATCACATTATCACTCTTCACAATTTTATTTTCTTGTGAATCCTCTAAACTGGCTCCAGTTCCTACAAATGCAGTAAAACCAACTGTTACAACGGAACAAACGCCAAATGATACTGATGATCCTGCGATTTGGATCAATTATCAGAATCCTGAAAAATCATTAATTATTGGAACAGATAAACAGGAAGAAACGGGCGGTTTATACGCCTATGATTTGAATGGTAAAATCGTGAACCAAATCGTTCCGCTTAATCGTCCAAATAATGTGGATGTTATGTACGGTTTTCCTCTTAATGGAAAAAAGGTTGACATTGCGGTGCTTACAGAACGGGCAAACAATAAAATTAGAATAGTTTCTCTTCCTGATTTTAAATTGATTGATGATGGCGGTATCGAAGTTTTCAAAGACGAAACATTACGCGACCCAATGGGAATTGCTTTATACAAAAGCAAAGACAATAAATTTTACGCAATCGTTGGTCGTAAAGATGGTACAAACGGAGAATATCTACATCAATATGCATTAGAAAACAATAATGGAAAAATAGAAGCGACTTTGGTGCGTAAGTTTGGAAATTATTCAGGTAAAAAAGAGATTGAAGCCATTGCTGTTGACGAAGAATTAGGCTTTATTTATTATGCTGACGAAACAGCTGGAATTAGAAAATATTATGCTGATCCAGAAAAAGGAAACGAGGAAATTGCATTTTTTGGACAAAAAGATTTTAAACGCGATCATGAAGGAATTGCGATTTACAAAACCAATGCAACAGATGGTTATATCTTGATTTCGGATCAACAAGCGAATTATTTTAATGTGTACAAGCGACAAGGCGATCCTTCAAATCCAAATGAACATAAATTGATTGCTAAAATCCCAGTTTCTACTATCGAATGTGACGGAGCTGATGCGATAAACTTCAATTTTGGAACTAAATTTCCTAAAGGTTTCTTTGTTGCCATGAGCAACGGAAAAACATTTCAACTTTATGATTGGCAAATCATTCAAAACGAAATTGATAAACAAGCGAAATAATTAGACATTTAACCATAAAAAAATCCGAGTTGTTGACTCGGATTTTTGTTAGCACTAATTATTTATGAAATCCATGCCATTACTTCTAACACTTTAATCCATTTTCCATTTATCTTTTTCAAGAAAATGTAATTACCATGACCATTTGAGAAACCAGAGGTTTTACTATAATAGAGTAAAGCTTGGGTTTTACTCTTATTAAAGCCTATTCGAGAAAACTCTATAATTCCAATTGCATTCTTATATTTCTTATAAAAATCTTCCCAAGCAGTATGACTTTTAAAAAGAGCAGTAATTTCTTCATTATCAATAAATGTTACATTTAATTTTTTATCAAATTTATTCTCAAAGATAAATTTTTTATTATTTAGGTTTTTAAAGTCATTAAAAGTCTCTAATTCAAGATCTTTAAAATTAGTTTTAAGATACTTATATTTAAACTCTTTTTGTTTTTCAGATGTTAAAACATAAGTTTCTTTTTGTAATACTATTTTCTTCTTACTTTTTTCTATTTTTTCAGTGAGTATTTGTGAAAAAATAGAAAATTCTTCATTTGTTTGACTAAAGATAAATATTGGAAGTAACAAAAGTAAAAACATATTTAATCGTCTCATTTTTATATGATTTAGAGTGTAATTACTAAAAAATTTTATATCATTCAGAAAGCCATTCAATAGCTGTGCTAACAACTTTGTCATTTTTGGTATTTGACAAATCAGAAATTAATTGTAGTAATTAAAATTGTTTGATTTAGAGTTTAATTGATTTAAATATTTCTTAATAACTAATTTAAAGAAAAAACCACTATAACCTTTATTACAAAACCACAATCCCACAAATTCCCTCCTACTTTCCTTCGTGTTTTCTTAGACCGTTCTTCGACGAGAATACTGTTAAAAAAGCTAAATACTGATATTTGTAAAAATCATGTTGTACAACAGATTGCCTATGTTAGCTGTAGTATTTAATTTTTAAATTTTATAGTTCGAATTGCTTTTATAAGTTCATTTTGCTCTTCTATATTTAAATTTTCTCCAGAAAGTCTTAGTTTTTTGTTCATATTATAGTTATTTTGAGATATACTATCAAAATATACACCTGTAATGCCTTTTCCAAATATTATTGGATATTTAATTTTACATTTTAGTCCATCTATTGTGTCCCATATAATGTTTGTCGTTCTATAAATATCATTATCAACTTTCTGAAAATCTTTAACCATAACAAACCCTTCTTTTTCATAATTTTCTTTCATTTCGACGCTAGTAGATTCCCATAATACACTATCCATTATAATTGGCATTTTATCTTCTAAATTATTAGAATAATATCCCATATCAAATGTAATGGTATCATTGTTTTTTGTAACTAGCCCTCCTACATAACTATCTATACCTTGAAGCTCTATTTTTTTCCATTCGTTGGGGGTTTGTATTGAAAAACTTTTAAAATTCAAGATTTTATAGTTATTAGATTGTTGTTTAGAATCACAACTTAAAACGATTAGTAAGAATAAAATTGCTTTTTTCATTTTCGGGGGAAATATTACAGTTAACGTTTCGGGGCTTGGCGAAGTGGTGGAAATTGAAGCGAGAAGTTCAATTTAGCGACACGTTAAGCAAAAGCCAATTCATTGAATAAATTTAAGAAAAAAAAGTCAATGTAATTGGATTTTTGCGACATAGAAAGACGAAACTTTCAATTAGCACTTAAGCCGCCATTTCACCAATACGATGTTAGGAGCCGTTTTCTTCTATGAGCCAACCCTTTCTTAAAAGCGTTATTTCGCCTTTGTAAATCATTGAACTTTCTGTCCAGATATGCTCTTTGTATTCAAAGCATAAATACCCAGGATTGAGCGGACTTCTGGTTAATTTTTTTATATTTTTTAAAACATAAGCCATATTTAGGGTTAAAATATCACCCAAGCTTGGAGCATAATTTTCAAATAGATTTTTGGAGTTTAATAAATTAAGCACCGTTTCATTGTTAATTTTATCATTGATTCTAGATGACGGCATAATCATTCTTCCATGGTTTATTGATTCTTCACTTTCCGTTGTGTTAAAAATACTCCATTCAATACTTCTTTGATTATATTTTTCCATGAATTTTGGGTTTGTTTTCTTTTTATCCCTGTTTTTAAAGTTTTCTATCGGAAAATAATTTTTTTCTTTAAATTCCATAAATTCTAATTTAGAAAGTGTTTGAAAATGGCTCCTAACGGAAAAAGTATTGACAAAATGCAAGCTTAATTTGAACAAAAGTTCAAGTTTAGACCAAGCGGAGCCGATGCTTTTTCAGATTGTGTAAACTAAGAAAAAAAACAATGTGAATGGAAAAATAGCGACGGATCAATATTTCCACTTTTACTACATTACATTTAACCCACATTTCGAAAAATGCGATGTTATCAGCAGTTTTATTAATAGTTATTGGTTACTATTTTTCGGTTGTTAATGAATTCTTTTGAAAAAACATATTGGAAGTGATAATCGCAATAGCAATCGCAAAGTTTTGAAGATTTAAAAGCATTAATTAATTTAATTTCTTTGTCTGTAATTATTAAACTATCCTTTGGTTCTTGACAGCAATCACTTAAAACTTTATAACTTATTTTAATACTATCTTTAATGTCAATGTTATCAAAATTATAAATTTTATTAATTCCATGATTTTTAATATCCTCTTCTGAAATAAATTTAATTGGTATTCCATTACTCTCATTGCATAAATCTTTGCCTGAAAATCTATAATTAAGTTTTTCTGATTTATTACAACTAAATAATTGAATAATTAAAATAATAAATACTACAAAAATTCTTTTATCAAACACGATTGTCATAAAATTACTGATAACATTATTTTTACGAAATAAAAAATAGACTAATTTCATAAAACTTAAAACTAATATACAAAATATTCCAATCAAACCCTTTATTGCAAAACCACAATTCTACAAACGCCCTCCCACTTTCATCCGTGTTTTCTTCGACCGTTCTTCGACGAGAATGCCGTTTTTCCGAAGATTTGTCGAACAATGGTCGAACGATGGTCGAACAAGCTAAAAATCGACCAAAAACACGAATCTTATCTATCTATGATGAATAGAGGTTTAGCGAGGATTTTATTTTGCTACAATACTATTATTGAATAAAAAGCAACCGGACAAAAGTGGACAAATGTGGACAGAAGCGGACAAATGTGGACACAAAATAGCGTTTTTGTAAATGGTGTTGTTTCTGTTGCTAACTTTATGAATATTAATCATAAAAACTTGCAATTATGGCAGAAATTAAAAAAGGAATCCTTGGTGGATTCTCAGGAAAAGTGGGAACTGTAGTAGGGGTTAATTGGCGCGGTAAGGACATTATCCGCAGTTTACCAAAAAAATCGAAAAGGCGACCAACTGATTTGCAACTGATGCAACAGATCAAATTCAAGAAAGTGATTGGTTTCTTGCAACCAATTCGTCCTATTCTTAATCTGTATTTTGGGAATAGAGTTGGGCTAAAATCGCGCTACAACATTGCGACGTCTTATACGCTGAGCAATGCATTGGAGATGGTGAATGATTTGCCTGTTATTGTGTTGGAGCGTGTGTTGGTATCAAAAGGTGATCTGGTTGGCTTTTTGCAACCTACGATAGATACGGCTGGTGGGGATACTTTCCAAATGAATTGGGAAGATAATTCTGGGCAAGGCAATGCGCAGCCTTCGGATCTTGTGAATGTTATTTGCTATTGTGAAGAACTAAATTCGTTTGAAGTATTTCAAAATATTGAGACTCGTAATTCTATGATTATAGATATTGCTTTACCAACGTATTACAATGGCAAAAAAGTGAATTTTTGGGCATTTCTGAATAGTGAAACAAAGACGATGGCGAGTACCAGTATCTACCTTGGCGAGCATACAGTTGTATAAGGATAGTCATGAAATGCAGTTTGTTGATTGGAGTGATTTTTCGGTACAATACTTTAATTAACGACGTAGAAGAATGAAGAAAAATTGTATCGAAAATAGAATTTTATAGATGTTGTTCAAATTTATTTTAACCACATAGAGACATAGATTCAATCGTGATGGTTTGTAAAGATTAGTTGAAAATACGAATAGTTAAGCAACTAATTTCAATACAAAATCATTTGGTTCTATGTTTCTATGTGGTTATTTTTGAGGAATACTGAGATAAAAGCAGTGACGAAAAAATATTACAAACCTTTCTATTATACGTTTTAACCGAAGTTATTTTTATCTATCAAAATATAAACTTTTGTGTCTAAATTCAAAACTTGTGTTTCATTTGCTAATACAACTGGATGATTTGTATCCCAATGTACATGTCCACAAAAAGAAATTAATGGATTTCCATTCTCTAGAATGACTGTAAGTTTTTCATCACCAATAAATTGTTTAGAATTTATTGCAGGTGACAAATGAGTTAATAAGAAATCAGGATTTTTCTTAATTAGTTTGGTTATCGAATTATAATAATCAATATCTCTTAATCTAAAATTTTTATCTGATCTTCCTATAATTCCACTCAACCCACTTATTGTCAATTTATCAACACTAATCGTTTCATTTAAAAGTAATTTTACATTAGTTAATTGATTCAATTCGTCAATTCTATCTCCAAAATCGTCATGATTTCCAGCTACTCCAATTGTCCATTTAAATATTTCAGAAAATTCTTTCCAAACATTAATTGGATTTCCACTTGTTCCTCTTTTTAACAAATTAGTATACAAATCCCCACATAATATTGCAATACTTTTTTTCAATTCTAAATTTGGAAAATACATTTCAAATAAAATTGGAAAAGTTTTAGCAAGAATCTCCCCTAAAAGAAATTTTTTATCGTTTTGAATAACTATTCCTTGTAAATCGGAAGTTGCAACAATAGCATCAACAGTTTTTGGTAAATTTTCAACAAAACCAACATAAATTGGTAAGTTATAGATTTGTGGTTCAAAAGAGTTTTGAGATATTGTCAAAAAAGGAATTTCTTCAATCGGTTTTTCTAAAATTTCATTTATCCTTATTTTTTGCATAAAGTTTCAACTAACATTATTTTCTCATGTATTTCGCCAATAAATTATTAGCTATAGTTTTTTATTTAATTGTATTACATTCCTTAAGAAAATCATCATAACTTTGCCAATCTCTATAATTGATTCGATCAATTTTTAAGAAATCAAATGAATCAATATGATTTTTAGGAATTTCAATAAAAGGATCTTCTATATTTTCAAGTTTTAAGTCCCTGTTATAACTCCAAAAAGATATTGTTTCTAAATTAACTTCATTATCTTTTACAGCAAAATCCATTTCATCAATAGGAATATCGGCCCAATCACTTGTATGATAAATTACAAAACTATTTAAATTATTAGAGATTATAATATCTATAAATTCATAATCATCATAGTCATTGATGTTTGTCTTCAATGATCTTAATGCCTCAAAAATAAACCTTTCTAATTCATTGTTTTCAAAAGCAATATAAACATATCCATTTTTTATAATATGAGGAACCCGAATATTATCATTTTCCTCATCAAACAAGCCTATTAAACCAGTATAATTTTGTGACATAATCTTTATAAAATATTTGCAAACATTATTTTTTACGAAAACACGTTTTGTGATGTTTCGCATCGTTATACTCAAATATAATTATTTTATTGAATCTTAAAAACTTAACGAATAAAGATTATTGACACACACACACCAATTCAATTAAAAAGGAAATAAAACTAAACTCCGTTTTAAAATCTATCACTTAAGAATGTAATAGATTAAATACAAATTTTATTCAAGCAAGGATTTTAAAAATGTCATATGATTTGCAGACGAGAGTCAAAATTTCTACTTAAAAACAATATAAAAGTTGACATTAAATCTATAACGTTAAGAAAATAATTAAATGTAACGTTAAAAAGATTTTAGCCCATAGGTTTTTAAAATCTTTAATGATACAAATTACCTCAACATTAAAATCATCTTCGTATCTTCACCTCTCAAACAACAAATAATGAAATTCGTTACTTTCTTAGAAAATCAGCAAGAAAAAGTAGGTCTTGTTTGGCAAGATGCTATCTATGATTTGACAAAAATTAATCACAACTTACCTT
>RRZU010553099.1_pt1 | contig 10790 bp, 15 predicted proteins | sample 2165561 | NCBI WGS metagenome assembly RRZU01 (sample SAMN10456909, study PRJNA506462) | wastewater metagenome | isolation source: wastewater sludge | place: USA: Moscow, Idaho | reverse complement strand
TTTCATGGCAAACCCTTTACATTATGTTTTGTGTCAAGGGTTGGATGTTCACTATGGAGCAAATGACAGAACGATCATCGGACATGCGGTGCATGCAGGTGTAGATTATGGGTATTGTAACCAAGGTAAGCGTTTAGGATTATGCATTCGTATAATACTAAGCGCCATTCAAGATGAATTCACGCTTTTAAGTGAAGAACTTAATGGAAAAGTAACCTTAAGGGCGTTGAGCCAAGAAGCTATTCGTGTTTTCAAACCATACTTTAAAGAGGTGATGCCTCACATGAAAGTGTTGGAAAGTGAACGATACTTGGAAATCGATGTTCCAGAAGGAATGTATAAAAATACTTCCAATTTTGGAAAGGTTAAACTCACTGGGACATTTGATAGGCTCTATGAGATTAATGGTGAACGCGTTATTGGGGATTTAAAAACCTCCGCAAAAACGATTTCTGGTACGATTGAGAAATCAAAAGCACTGCAAAATTATGAAGCTGAGTCTGGCAGTACGGAGTTTGAACTAAAATCACTTGAAAAAGTCATTTCAAAATTCGCTAATGCTAGAGCTAAGCTTTTAGAATTTAACGTGCGGTTCAAAGAGATTACAAAAGCGATAGAAGATGCGTTTAACACGCATAAAGCCACAAGGTCTCTTGAAAATAAAAGAGAAAAACTTTTAGTTGAAATCGGCAAATGGCAAGAGCATTATCAAATGCTAGCAGAAGCAGAAACTAAAAAAGTTCTTTTGGTTGAAAAACTAACAGCGCTAAACGAGCAGTATCAATCCACGAAAGAAGCCTATGAGATTCAAAAAGCTCAAGCAGATTTAGAGGAGTGTAAAAAAGCTCACAGTTTTCAAGTAGCCTTGTATTCACTCATGTATATGATTGTGACAGGGAACGAGGTCAAAAAGGTACGGTTGGAAAATATTGTTAAAAATAAAACCATCAAAATCCAAATCTTTGAGTGGGAATTAGATCAAGCAACCATGGAGCGTGCGGAAGAAGCGATTCAATTCGTGGTATCCACCATTGAAGCGTTTTACGACGGTGTCGATCCAAGAGTGTTGTTTAGACCGAATCCATATTCTTATTTTGGGGAGGAGACCAATAAAATAATGAGTCATTTTTGGAGTAAAACATAAAAAGCTTGCGGACAGCATTGTTCACGTAAAAACGTGATGGGCAATGTTCTCCTACAAGCGTATTCCAAAATAGTAATGCAATAACGATTAAATTTTTCTTAATGTTGCCTTGTGGGTAAAGTAAAGTGCCCATAAGGGGAGTACTCTGCTTTGTTCAATGAGGCTTAAATTGAGGTTTAGCCAGCCATTCAAAAAACAAAGGAGATAAAATGAGCACACTGACTACTACAGCAAGAAATGCCGTACAAAATGGGGTTTCAACACAACAAACAGCTTCTTCCATCACTACCATTCGTACCAGTATTGACAAAATGCTTCCCCAGATTGCCAAAGTATTACCAAAGCATCTATCCCCAGAAAGAGTGTCTCGTATCGCGATGACAACCATCCAGAAAAATCCAAAGCTTGCAGAGTGTGATGTTAAATCACTCTTAGGTGCTGTGATGGCAGCTAGTCAAGTGGGTTTGGAGGTCGATGATATTTTAGGTCAAGCCTATTTGGTACCTTTTTGGGACAGTAAAAATCGTCGATTTGCAGCACAGCTTCAAATCGGTTATAAGGGCTTTTTAGACCTTGCGCGCCGATCAGGCCAAGTGGTCAATATTGTCAGCCAAGTGGTGTATGAAAATGATGACTTTGAATTTGAATATGGATTTGACGAAACGCTAAAACACAAACCCGCAACCAGTAATAGAGGTACATGCTTATATGTGTATGCCTATGCTAATCTGAAAGATGGAGGGCGAGTGTTTGAAGTGTTAACGATGGAGGATGTTGAAAAAGCAAGAATGTCCTCACAGAGCCAAAAAGATTTTAATACGAAGCAAATATCAAAAACACCGATAGGTATTTGGGCGGAACATTATGAGTCAATGGCGCGAAAAACGGCAATTAGGCGCTTGGCTAAATACCTACCACTCTCAGTCGAGATGCTCCGTGCCACTTCGTTGGACGAGCTAAGCGATGGAGGTAAAAAAGTAGACTATTCTGCATTGGTGGAAGGCAATGAAATTACCATTGATGCGATTGCTGTAGAAGATGAGATTCTAGAATACAATGAACAAACAGGTGAACTTGTAAACACGAGCGGGGAAACCAACGAAGCTCTAAACAATCCTGTTCAGCAATCTCTAATATAGAAATAACACGCATGCCTTTGCTCATATTTTAAGCCCCCATACTGTAACGGTACTTTTTTTAGCCTCAATTACATTTTGAGGGGTTTTTACATTCAAAAAGTCGTTTCTCCCATAGGGAGTTTGTACTTAAGCGTACCTACTCCTTGGGGGTAGAGTAGGGCTTATCTTAGGAGGATACTATGTTTAACAGAATAATTATGCTTGGCAATATAACACGGGAGTGTGAGCTGCGCTATTTACAAAACGGCGGTGCCGTATGTACAACCGGATTGGCAACCAATCGACGCTATAACAAGCAAGATGGTTCAAAAGCTGAAGACGTCTGCTTTATCGATATCACATTTTTTGGCAAAACAGCAGAAATTGCAAACCAATATCTCAGCCGTGGCAAAAAAGTGCTTGTCGAAGGACGCCTAAAACTTGAGCAATGGACAGACCAAAACGGCGTAAAGCGGAGCAAACATTCAATCACAGTAGAAACACTGCAGATGATGGAAGGAAAAGCAGAGGGAGGAGGGCAAAAAGAGGATGCGTATGCGACCTCCGCCCAAGAACCTTCAACACCAGGGGTGGATGTACCCGTTTTCGATAAAAGAGATCAGACGCATAGGGCTATTATGGACCTAAACGATGACGAAATACCGTTTTAACCGAGAATTCCTTCAAACAAAGGGCTAAGGAAAACCATTAGGTTGCTCATAGGAGCTTCACCCATAGGGGATAGATTATCCCCTATGGGATAGTACTGTCCTCTTTTAAGATGTCTTATGGAGGACAAAACAATGAGAGGTTTAGTGGCAATCATAGTGATGATCGTAGGTCTTTATGGAATAGGCTTTTTGGAAGCTCTTGAAGCAACGGATACACTCAAAATACACCTACAAGATAAAAGTTTTACTGAGGCCAATAGGCTTTTAGCGAAACGACTAGAGGCTCACCAATGACTTCAATATGCCATAAGTTTAACAAGAAATGGAAATGTTTTAGTGTTCTTTTGATGAATTATCACACAAAAGAGACCCAGATTATTGATGTTTTTGCTTTAAATGCAGGACAAGCAGGGTTTTTAGCGATGCGACAATCGTATCTTATGCCCGTAGGTGTAGAAAAGGTTACAGAAAAACAATGAAAGGAGGCAAGAGATGAGTATTAAGGCGAGCAGAGAAGCTGTGGCTTGCGCACTTTTAAGCTGTGGTTATCGAATCAACCGTGCGTGGAAGTTTTGCGCGAGGGATGAAAGAACCCCTTCAGCAACGATATTTAACGATGGAATGATTCATGACTTTGGAGACGGTTTCCACGGCGATCTTGCCGACTTTTTAGAGCAATTCAAAAACATGCAAAAAGGGGAGGCGCTCAAAGAGGCCAGACGGCTTCTGGGTCTTCCTATAACAATGAATTTCTCAGAGTATGAGAAGCCGACCCTGAAAAAGTCAGGTTTTATCAGCGAAGAGTTTATTATGGCATTTGAGGTTGAGCGAAAAGGTAACTTTAATAGGTATCTTGAGCTTTTAGACCAAGCAATGCCAGCATTGACTCGGCCACAACAAAAAATCATTGCACAAAAGTACAACATAGGGTACAGCAAACAAGCTGACCGCCTCATTATGCCCATTAGGGACGAGGAGGGCAGATGCGTTACGCTTTGGAAATACAACAAATACCCTAAAAGCTATGTCGACAAAGATGGCAAAGAGGTTGAACCTTCAAAAGTCACCTTTACCAAAGGCAGAGAAAGAGTGCCATTTAATCTTGTAGACTTAAAAAAGTATCGCAAAGATATGAATGGTTGGGTGTTCTTGTGTGAAGGTGAAAAAGATACGCTTAATGCTCTTGGAAGAGGGTATAGAGCTGTAACGTTGGGTGGAGCTGGTGAACGCATTGCAGAAAAAGACTTACATCTTTTTGAAGGCTTAAAAATGGTTATCGTATATGACTATGATGAAGCCGGAAGAGTAGGGGTGTATGGACAGACAAATACGCATGGAGAATACAAAGCCGGCGTGTTGGATCAACTGCAAAAAGTGCTCAAAGAAGTCAAGGTGTGGGATTGGGAGCTTTTGGCTTTACAAGAACAGCTTGAACTTTATAAAGGGTACGATTTTACCGATTGGTTGTGCACTAAAGCCATACAAGGAGAATATACTCAAAAGGAAAACGCGTGAAAGAGGAATTAAAAAAATCTGTACGATTCTTTTTCTCTGAAATGTTGGACGTAAAAAATAGTTACGAATCATTATCTATAGCAGAAAAAGCAGAATTTGGAAAGATCATATCGTTTGGATTGTTTGTGAATGGAGCTTACGGACTCTTGCATGGAAACATTTTTGATTTCCCCGTCGTTTTCGTATCGGTGTATGCTATAATGAAAGCAATAAAACTCGAAAAGGAGAGTAGATGATTAGTTCGCTGATATCTTTAGCCGTAGCGCTAGGCGTTGCGTATTACATTTTTCTCTTATCGGAAAAAAATAAAGCTTCTCGTAAAAACCACACGCACCATTAACTAAAATCCCTTCAATAGAGTATTGTTCAATATAACACCGATTAAGTTCGGAGGATATTTTACATGCTAAAAAAACTTTCTCAGAAGATTTTGAACAAACACACTCGCCTTAAATGCTTCATAGACACAGGAGAGTATTCCCAAAAAGACTATAAATGTTGAAAACACGACGTCTTGGGAGCTATCGCTTTGAAAGAGCATAAGGGCAGTTACGATCAAGAAAATGCCAAGAATGTAGCCATTTGGAAACATTGGGGTGTTTTCTCCACAATTCATTTTTAAAAGTATACCCAAGGTGGGAGCAAGAATCTTCCACTTTGGGAGAATTTTGCTCAAATTTAACCCTTTGGGCAAAAGGATACCCTATGGTACTTACAACACGAGAAACCACGAAAGTTCTCTTTTGGTCAGTGGCGATGCCAATTTCAATGGCTGTTTTAGTCGGCCTTACAATGGGAGCGCCTTATTCTAGTCTATCGGGGATGCTCTTACTGCTAGCCGTTGCACAGATTTACCGTGAGCTTGATGTCCCTAAATACGAGGCATTCAAACGATATGCGTCAATGATGTTTTTTCTTTTTGCTATGGCGTTAGCAGGCTGGGCAGATCGATGAAACCCCTTAGCGTATTGAGTGGCGGAACAATCGTTATTAAACCATGTAAGAAGGCACAAAAATGATGACATTTGAGACATTTATACACCAACATGCAATGCTAGGTATCTCGTTTGAAGCGTACCTTTATAGAATGGCCGATAGGTTTAGTGCTAACTATCAAGGAGGATACTGGAAGTCTAAATCCTTAGAGGGTTGCCACGATTTCTTTTATTTAGAGCTTGACGATGACACCTTGTATACCATTTCCAATGATCAAAACGATTATGACAAAGGTCCAATGGATAGTAAAGTATACAGCTTGAGTATTTTTGCGTATGCGCTTAATACCTTTGGGTATCACCTTTATAACCAAGGAAGGATTGATGCATCAGAAGTTTTCTTTCGTATGTATCAGTTCGTCTTTGCCAATGCCCTTGTTATTCTAGGCGATGAAGAAAAACACGCACAATTTTATTGGTTTTTAGACTAAGTTCACTCCAAGAGGGAGTCGGTCAGTTTTGGCTCCCTCTTTGGGTAGCCAAATGGTTACTCAAAGGAGGGTGACAATGTGCTATATGAGAGAAAGATATAACAAAAAATGCTTCAAACAACCCATAGAAACGGTGTTTAGGCGCGGTATTGAATCAATCACTAAGCAGGAGCATTAGCATGATAGGGGTGGAGATTTACCTTGTATTGGTGCTGTTGTTATCAGGCAGCATGGTTGTTTTCAACACGAAAGCATTGGAGAAAAAGTCGCTGTTTGAAGTGGGGGTGTTTTTTGCATTTATCCCGATAACGGCCATCATCATTTTAATTGAAATGATCTTTGAGGAGAAAAGAAAATGAGCAGCGTGTTAAATTATCAAGGACGAATCCTTAACCCTCTTGATTTAAAAGATGAGGATTTTGAGAATTTGGGGATGCAGCTGGCTATCACGCTTAGTCGTGTTCAGCGCTTTTGGGCGCAATGTCGGGAAAGCTATACGGTGGCACAACATTGTTTATCAATGGTTGGGCTGTTTGAAGGTGACGTTGAAGCGCAAAAATGGGCACTAGGCCATGAGGTTTTTGAAGGACTAACAGGGATGGATGTCCCCTCTCCGATTAAACACAGCCTAGCCTATTTGCCCTACAAAGAAGCCGAAGATAGAGCTTTAGAGCAGTTTGCAAGGCTCTATAGCCTAACACCACCCATGCCCTTAGAGGTTAAACAAGCCGATAAGGCGTTAATGGTGATGGAAGCAGAAGCACTAATGCCCTTTAATGCACACATCAACTGGAGAGATATCGCAATCCCTCAAGGGCTTTTGTACAAATTAGGAGCAAGTCCTGATGAAATCAAACGAGATTTTATCAATCTATGGCAAGCTTTGTTTGGAAGAATATAATCATCCATAAAACCGTTTAACTCCATAAGGGAGTTTTAGCCACTTGGCTATCTGCTCCCTTATAGGGAGAGGTATGCCCTTTCCCAAGGAGAAAAAAATGAAAAATAATCAAGTCTTTGCGCTTATTCTTAAGAGCATAGGTGTAGCAACAACATTCCACAAATGTGGTGATGTCTATAAAACACACAATACCCCTATCCAATACATCTTTGACACAACGCAGCAAAGGATTACCTGCATCAAGCCTATCACGGTCTTTAATGGCTATGAGTATGCAAAAGAGTATGTGAATGAGCAATACGCACTAACACACAGTGATGGTCGTATTTGTTTATCACGCGTGTAGGGGGTGTGGTATGTTTTTCTTTTGTCAATGTTGTGGGAGAGCCTTAAGCAATCCCATCTCGATGTTAAGAGGATTTGGACCCGAGTGTGCCCATAGATTAGGCATTGGGTCTGCGCGCGATGGTGTGAGATTGACGCGCCAACAACGAAGAAGGGACGGGTCAGCTAGGCCAACCCAAACAAACATTTGGGACTTTTTCGCACACATGGAAGGAGAGAGAAGATGTGTATCATAATTTCTAAACCCAAACATAAAACGATCCCAAAAGAGCATCTTGTCAATTCGTACGCCAACAATAAAGATGGTGTCGGCATCATGTATGCGCAAGAGGGTCGCGTAAAAATAGAAAAATGGCTCAATCAAGATTACGACAAATTTTTGCTGCGTCTTGCAGAGCTGGAAAATAAAAACGTGGTCGTTCACTATCGAGCAGCCAGTGTTGGAGGGGTTAATCTAAGCAATGTTCATCCGTTTTGGGTGTTTGAAAACAAGATGGCAATGTGTCATAACGGGACGATTTCAAAAGCAAAAGAGCTTGCAAAAGAGGGCGAGTCTGACTCGTGCGCTTTTGCAAGAATGCTCTCAGAAATGCCCGCTGATTTTCTGGGACGTCATGGTCTGGTGTTGATGATGAAAGAGTACATTGGCACCCAATCAAGACTGGCGTTTTTAGACGAAAATGGAACGATTGCCATTATTAACAAACAGCTAGGCAAAGAGATTGATGGGATTTGGTATTCCAACGACTACTTTGAGCGGGTGTATCGAAACAGAGGCAGTGGAGTTGAATTTCCAGGCTGTTCCAATGACGCACAATGGTTTGATCGCAAGATAAATACAAACATTGAGGCGTATGGAGGCATTTTTGAATTTGACAGAACATCGCCGATGGCTACGGTGCCTTTGAGATACAAAGCCATCAATAAAGCACTCAGTGACACAAAAGCAAATACAGTCTATGTATTTACGTATGGCACGCTCAAACGAGGATACTGCAACAATAGATGCCTTGGAAAAGATGCGAAATTCATTGGAAATGCGGTGACAACATCAAAATATCCAATGCTTGATGGCAGTTTCCCTTATATGTTGGACAGGCCAAACGAAGGTCATTGTATTAAAGGTGAAATGTGGGAAATACCAATCAAGCAACTCTTATTAGAGGTAGATAGGCTAGAGGGGTATCCCACACATTATCTAAGACGCGTGATTGAAGTGGTCACAACAGCAGGTGTTTATAAAGCGATTACTTACTTTAAAGCCAAGGTATCCTCACACGATCTTCAAAAAAACACCATCAGCGAATGGATAGGGCAAGGAAGCGTGTTTCATTCAAACATTGAAGATGCGTACTTAAGCGATAAATTGGACGATGACTATGAAGATGAACTCGATTATACAGACTACAGGTGTCATGCCTGTGGATACAGTGCCAAAGGTGCCATATTTATGGAGCAAGGATGTTGCCCACAATGCATGTCGTCTGATATTGAAATAGCGTTTTAACAAACAACTACCCCAAAAGAGGGAGAGATATTCTCCCTCTAGGGGGTGGTATCTCTTTTTTTCTTTGGGCCAATCTCAAGGAGAAAAACCATGTTAACACTACTAAATGCCATAAATAACCAAAGGATTTCTCAGTTAAGAGAGTCATTGGTTCCCCTGAATGCAGCCAATGCGGTAGACGTTCTTTCTCACATCGTCCAATCTAGCATGACACACTACACGATTTCTATTTTTGTAGCAGAAGTGTTGTATTGGTGTGAGGATACGCAAATGTATGCCCAGAACCATCGAAGTAAATACCCAAAGGTTCTTTACCAGGCTTTAGAAATAGCGGGTGAGCATGCATCGGATAGCCTAAAAATCAAACTAAAGGCTGTTGGCCAAAAGGTGCGACGTCTTAAAGAGCTTTTGAAAACAGAATCAAATCCCAATAAAAAAGATACCACCGGTAATAGTGCCATGCACTATGCGGTAGAACTTGGTCTAAACAGTGTTGTAAAGGGCTTTTTGATTATTGGTGGCGATATGAATCTTCTCAATCGTCAAGAAGATACCCCTTGTCACATAGCCGCAAGACTTGGACGAAGAGTTCTTTTGGAAGAGATTCTTTTTGGGCGCGCAATGGAAGAAAAAATTGACTGGGAAAAACAAGGTCAAAAGCTCGATGCACTGATGCAAAGCGAGTGGGGCAATGCCAGATGGATACTCTTGATGTTTAGAAGGCTCAACAAACCTCTTGCAGAGGGATTGGTTTGGACAGAATTTATGGATGAGCCGCTTCTTATTGAAGAAGCCATCCGCGTGGATTATTGTGGGAGAATAGTATGGGCTCCTAAAGATTCATGCGAAAAATGTCCCTGCTGCTCAAAGCTTGTTTACCAAGGAGAATTAATAGGTTCTATCGCATGTCAAACATGCATGGAAGATGAAATAAAAGAGATCAAAGATGAAGTCTCTGGCAAAAATATTCCCTTACGTTTTGCAAAAAGAACACGCGAGGGTATTGTAACCCACCTAGATACATCGGTTGAATGTAAGGTGAGAGGATACCATTGTAGACCATGTCTCAATTTTTTTAAGCTTCCAAGCGAGCCAAACGCAAAACGATTTTATGGTTTTGAGTTAGAGCTTGTTTTAGAAAACCAAAAAAGAGTGATATTGGCTTCCACCTGTATCGATGTAAGGGCAGGAAATGAATTGTATATGAACGCTGATAGTTCTATTCGTGCGCATGATGAGAATGGTGAGACATTTGGAAGTTTAGGCTCAAGCTTTGAGCTGATTTCGCATCCAATGACCCTTGGGTACATCAAAGAGTCTAAAAAGCTAGACGAGGCCTTTTATGTCTTACAAGATGCAAGAGCACGATCGTTACAGAATAGCTCAACGGGATTACACGTTCACATCTCACGCGAAGGGTATAAAAATAATGAACATATGCTGCGGTTTCATACATTCTTTTACGCGCCACACAATGCTGGTTTTATAGAACATATGGCTGGACGGGCACGAAATGGTTATCAAAACAGTCGTCAATCTACGCCACCCTCTAATTTTATTGGCGGTACACGCTATGAAATGCTGAACTACAACAATAGCAATACGGTTGAAGTTCGGCTCTTTAAAGGAGCTGTTGGTAAAGATTGGTTGGTTGAGAAAGTTGAATTTCTTGATTGTTTAATCGAGTTTTGTGAGACGGATAGTGCGTTGATGGTTGAAGAATTTGAAGCCTTTGCATACAAACAAGGTGCGTATGAAGGTGAAGGGAAAAAGAGGAAGTTTGTTTACACCTATCCTCAGCTTATAAGCTTTTTTGAAATCAAAAAGGCAAAACAAAAATCCATTCCATTTTTGTATGTCGCTTAATCAGTAGTGTTGCTTCGGCTAACCCAATGAGGGAGTAGGTTATTCCCTCTTAAGGGTAGCTCTATTCTCTTGGAAATGAATGTCTAGGAGGACAAAGAAAATGGCAACGTTAGTATTTGAAACAGTAAGTCAGGGAAAAATCGCACTAGTGAATCATTTTTATGATAATAAAACGGGCGAAGAGATTGATTATATTGAAAACAATTACAATGCAGTATGTGGTCATATGTCTCACAATATTGAACAATATTGTGATGCGCCACGATTCATTGCTATTGAGGCAATCGAGGCTTTTCG
>RRZU010812305.1_pt1 | contig 10791 bp, 8 predicted proteins | sample 2165561 | NCBI WGS metagenome assembly RRZU01 (sample SAMN10456909, study PRJNA506462) | wastewater metagenome | isolation source: wastewater sludge | place: USA: Moscow, Idaho | reverse complement strand
GGGCGTTGTGGAAAAAGAACAGCGCAAAGTCGAACAGGCCGCCAGACACCCGTTCGCCATCGACGGTGACATGCTTCTCGTCGAGATGCCAACCACGGGGCCGAACCTGCAAGGTGGCAACGGTGTCGTTAAGACGATATTCCTTGCCTGACTCGTTGGTAAAGGTCAGGGTGCGGCGAATCGCCTTGGCGATATTGATCTGGCCCTGGATCTGGTTGTCCCAGCGCGGACTGTTGGAGTCCTCGAAATCGGTCATGTACGAGTCGGCGCCTGAGTTGAAAGCATTGATGATCATCTTTGCTTCGACCGGGCCAGTGATCTCCACGCGGCGACGCTCAAGCGCCTTGGGCAGGGGGGCGATGAGCCAGTCGCTTTCGCGCACACTGCGCGTTTCGGGCAGGAAGTCGGGCATTTCACCCGCATCGATGCGCTCTTGGCGGGCAAGACGGGCAGCGAGCAACTCCTTGCGTCGCGGGTTGAAGGCGCGATGAAGTTTGGCGACCAGCGCCAGGGCATCGGGCGTCAGGATGGTTTCGTAGCCCGGACGAAGCGGTGCGCTGATTTGCATGCCCGATGGCAGCGGAAGTGTTGGAATGCGGTCCATGCGTCGGCTCCTTCAGAAAGTTGAGTCCGTGGAAAAACCAAAGCTAGTGTTCTTGATGCATGGGCTCATTCTAGGAGAAGAAGACGGGTTTGATTAGCTGGGTGAAGGACAATTGATTTTTTACTTGTGATATAAAATAAAAGATGAACTCTTTCTGATTTTTGATTGAATAGTGCGTTTTGGCTGCCCAAGACCGGGCCAAGAAGAGGCGCAAGCGATACGGAGTTTCTTCCGTGGAATGCGTATCAGCGGAGGGGGTATGACAGATCGTTTGGTGCAAATCGAGGCGTTCGTGAATACGGCGATGCGCGGTTCGCTTTCTTCGGCTGCGCGCCTTGAAGGGGTGACACCCGCAGTGATCGGACGGCGGATTGATGCGCTGGAGGCACGCTTGGGCGTGCGACTGTTTGTGCGTACGACGCGGCGGCTTTCCTTGACCTTTGAAGGGCAATCGTTTCTCGAGGATTGTCAGCGCTTGCTAGGTGATCTGGCGGGGGCTGAATCTGCCGTGATGCAGGGAGGGCTGCAGGCTTCGGGGTATATGCGCATTTCAGCACCGGCGGGGTTCGGTCGAAAGCATGTGGTTCCGGTGGTTGCCCGTTACATGGCCGACAACGCGGGGGTCCAGGTGACACTGGATCTGAGCGACCGCCTGGTCGATCTCATTAATGAGGGCGTCGATTGTGCTGTCCGAATTGGGGAAATGCCTGACTCCAGCTTGGTGGCAATCAAACTCGGCGAGATGCCTCGCGCGGTGGTGGCCAGTCCAGACTATCTGGCGCGGTGCGGGGTACCGCTGACGCCATCGGACCTTGTGCGGCACGAATGCCTGTCGCTCGGGCAGCAGCGCGGTTGGATGCTGCGCCCGGAACCTGGAGCTGCCCCTCTCCCGGTAAAGCTCGGTGGGCGCTTCGCCTGCAACGACGGGACGGTATTGCATGAGTGGGCCTTGGCCGGGGCAGGACTCGCGTGGCGCTCCTTATGGGAAGTCGGCGCAGACCTCAAGGCGCGGCGGTTGGTTGCTGTGTTGCAAGAGTTTTCGCCTCCTCCGCTGGGGATTTTTGCCGTCTATCCGCAACGTCGTCACCTGCCTTTGCGCGTGCGCTTGTTCGTCGAATCCCTGCGAACGGCATACACTCAGCCGGGATGGTTTGAGTCTTGAGGCGCAGCCAGGCCAATCGACTCGCAGTGGGGATGATTTCCCCGTTTTTGCCAGATCCACCGTGCCGCTTGCGTTGAGACTGGATGTTCAGCGTTCCGCTGAAGGGGGCTGTGTATTGATGCGAGTTGCTATCCGGCGAAAAGCCTGGTCGAGAGCGTGCAATAATCGATGAGCGTACGAGAGTGTAAGAAAGCGGCGCGCAGATAGTTGTAGTTTGGCGACGGTTTTTGTGGCGCTGTGGCAACAAACACCACGGCTCCGTGGATTTGCCCGCGAATAGTGTATCTGCTGCAAGAAATACTTGTGTTTACCGAAATGTACGGGCATAGTGCGGCTCAGCGATTCTCAGGTAGTGTCGTTGCTGTTCTGTTTGGTGGCCGCCATGCGACTGCTATCACTCAACAACTCGCCGCCTTGGGGTCGCCCCATAGCATCGGGGCATCCCCCGTATTGTTTACTTTTTTTGGATTTATCAAACATGGCAACTGGTACCGTTAAGTGGTTCAACGATTCCAAGGGTTTCGGCTTCATTACTCCTGACGGCGGCGGTGAGGACCTCTTCGCTCATTTCTCGGCGATTCAGTCGAAGGGCTTCAAGTCGCTCAAGGAAGGTCAGCGCGTCTCGTTCGATATGAGCACCGGCCCGAAGGGTCAGCAAGCAGCTAACATCTGCCCGATCGACTGATCAAAGCCCCCTTTTGACCGGTGACTTGTCCCGGTCAAAACGGTAAAAGGCCCGCTTTTGCGGGCCTTTGTCATTTGTATCGATCCTGAACTGCGTCCCTGATTGCCGCGCGTATGTCAATTTCGACCGTGGCGTTCTTCGGCAACTGCAGAACCCCGACCGCTGAACGGGCATGCTGGCCAGCAGGGCCAAAAAAATCATGCAGCAGGGACGAGGCAGCGTCGGCAACCTCACTTTGCTGTGTGAAGTCGGGCGCACTGTGCACGTATACGGTCATGGAGAGCAGCCGTTCTACGGCATCGAGTGACCCGAGTGTTTGGCGCATGACGGCGAGAGCTCGTACGGCACAGATGCGAGCGGCATGTTGTGCCACCTCGAGCGTGACGGTGCCGCCTGCACTACCGCATACGGCAACGCCCTGCGCATTGCGTGGTAACTGGCCACTGACGTGAAGCGTGCCGTCGTGAAGCACCGCCAGTTGATAGTTGTTTACGGCGTGCAACGGCTGGCTGCAGTCGATGTCGAATTGGCGAGCGAGTGTTTCAAAGCGGCTGTCGCGTGAAGCTGGCATGGATTCACCGTGAGAAAAAAGAGGAAAGGTTCACGCATCGCCCTCAGGGAGGGGCACGGCGATCTGCCGCCGTGTTTCGAAGCGAACGAGTTCTCGTACACCGAGCGCACGCAGTTCGGCAACGGTTTCCTTGAAGTAGCGTCCGACGCTGTGTGGGGCATGGGCGTCCGATCCGAGGGTAAGCGGTACGCCGGCGGTGGCCAGGCAGGCGATGACATCATGGCCGGGCATGGACTCGCGGGCGGCCGCATCGCGGCCGGAAGTGTTGATTTCAACCGCGACCCCGGCGGCGAGGAGGTCTGGGATTAATGGCTCAACGTAGGCGCGCATGCCGGCTTTGGGCCGTCGCCCCATCTTCTTGGGAAGATCGAGATGGCCGACGATATCGCAGAAACCACTGCGCAGCATACTGCGTAATTGGTGGAAATAGAGTTCGCAGACATCTTCGATGTGCCAGTCTTCGTACATCGATGGCTCCTGCAGTTTCTCGAAACCGATGTTGTGCACCGAGCCGATGATGTAGTCCCAAGGGTGACGCTTCTGGACGGCGAAAGCTTCGTCGAGCCGGCTGGGGATGTAATCCATCTCCATGCCCAGTCGGATATTGAAAGGGTGCTCGCCGTTCCGGTCATAGCGTGCTTGCAAGGCGCGCACATCGGCCACGTAGGCGTCGAGTTCGTCGGCCTGCATGGCATAGCGCCTTCCCTTGTTGTCATGCAGCATCCAGTGGCTGTGATCGGAAAAGCCAAAGTCGCGCAGGCCGAGAGCGAGGGCGCGCTCGACGTAGGCTTGCATTTCGCCCGAGGCATGCCCGCAACGGGTGGTGTGGCTGTGAAGATCGATGAGTCCGTTCATGCAGCGGTGTTGCATCCAAAAAAGAGGGCAAAAGAATGCCGGGGGTTTGCGGCCCCCGGCGGCGATGGTGTGTGCAGGCTAGTCTACTTTGACGACGGAAACTCCGTGATCAGCTAGCATGAGCCCGATTTCAGCGCCGAGCGGCAGGACGTCCGTTAGGTCGGGCGAGACAACAAAGATGTTACCCAACTCGGTTTTGAAAGTGTACTCGTAAAAGCTGCCGAGGTAGGAGCGTTTGACGAGCGTGCTCGACAGGCCGGAACTATCGCGCTGGATCTGCCAGGCTTCCGGGCGTACGGCGACCTTTACCGCTCCCGCGCCGATGGCTTGCTTGGGTTCAATGGTCAACGGGCCGAGAGAGGCACGCCCGGCGGCGTCGGCGATGCCCGGGAAGAGCATGGCCTCTCCCATGAACCCCGCGACGAATTCGCTTTGCGGCCGCTCGTACATGTCCTGTGGTGAGCCGCTCTGGGCGATCAGACCATCGTTCATGACGATGATCAGGTCGCTCACCGCCAGGGCTTCACTTTGGTCGTGCGTGACGTAAGCGACGGTGAGGCCGAGGCGTTGCTGGATCGCGCGGATTTCCTCGCGCATGTCGCGACGCAGCCGGGCATCAAGGTTTGACAGTGGCTCATCGAAGAGCAGCACGGCGGGTTCGAGAACCAGCGCACGGGCCAAAGCCACGCGTTGTTGCTGGCCACCGGAAAGTTCGCTGGGCATGCGCTCGTTGTAGCCGACGAGGCCCACGTTGCGTAGCGCTTCGATGGCACGTTCTTGGGCCGCCTGTTTTTCGATCCCCGACATGCGCAGGCCGTACATAACGTTCTCGACGACGTTCATGTGCGGGAAGAGCGCGTAGCTCTGGAACATCATGCTGACGTTGCGATCGGCCGGCCCCAGCGTCGTGACCTCTTTTCCGTCCATGATGATCTGGCCCGAGGTCGGTGATTCGAGTCCGGCGATCATGCGCAATACGGTTGTCTTTCCGCATCCGGAGGGTCCGAGGATGGTGGTCAGTGTGCCCTTTTCAATGCTGAAGCTGACCCCTTTGACGGCATAAGGTCCCGTGGGGTCGGTACCGTAGCGCTTGGTGATGTTCCTGAATTCGACGCCGATGCTCATGGTGTTTTCCGGGTTCTGAAAGGTGATTGCGTGGTCAGCCTGCGGCATGCGGGGCGGGGGCGGTGTGGCGTCGCCGGCCCCGCTTGCGTTCGCCGACGAGAAACTGGATCGAGGCGATGATCGCGGACATGAGGATGATCAGGGTGGTGCAGTAGGCCAGCGCGATGCCGTAATCGCCGTTGCCGACACGCCCGATGATATAGGTGGTCGCCAGTTCGTTCTCGGCGGTAACCAAGAAGATAACCGCGCTTACCGTGGTCATGCCGCGCGCAAAGCTATAGACCAGTGCGGCGATCAGTGCTGGCTTGAGCAATGGCAGGGAGACGGCGAACAAGGTCTGGGCGGTGGTAGCGCGCAGGGTCAGCGAGGCCTCATCAAGCGACTTGTCGAGTTGTTTGAAGGCCGCCATACCGGCTTGCACACCAACCGGCAGATTGCGGAACAGGAAACACACCACGATGATGAGGCCAGTGCCGGTGAGTTCGATCGGCGGCACGTTGAAGGCCAGGATGTAGCTGACCCCCAGCACGGTGCCCGGGATGGCGAAGGACAGCAGGGCAACGAACTCGAAGGCCGGACGGCCTTTGAACTCGATGCGTGAAAGCAGGTAGGCGATGAGCAGGCCGATGACAGCGGTAATCGGTGCGGAAATGCCGGCGAGCTTGAGGGTGGTGAACAGGGAGTTCCAAGCCGTTCCCGCCCAGACCAGGCCGAATTGCCCCCATTCGAGTCCGAAGGCGGTGATGAAGTGCTCCAAGGTCAGCGTGTAGTCACGGCCCCAGGTTTTTACGAAGCCGCCGGCGAAGGCGAAGACGTAGACGATCAGGGTGAACGCGAGCCAGGGATAAACGACCAAGGAAAGCGTACGACGGACACCGTCCGGCAGGCGCATGGGAATGCCGGCGTCACCTTTGCCGCTGACTGTGGTGAACTGACGTTTGCCAAGCAGACCTTGCTGCAGGGCGAAAACGCTCAGGGCAAAGAGGGTGAGAATCCAGGCCAGAGAGGCCGCACGCCCCTGATCGTACTGGGCGCCGACAATGGCAAAAAACACTTCGGTTGATAAGACGGAGAACTGTCCACCGACCACGATCGGGTTGCCGAAGTCGGCAATGCTCTCGACAAAACCGACAAGGAATGCCTTTGCCAGTCCCGGTTTGAGTAGCGGCAGGGTGATCGTGAAGAAGGTACGGTTGCGGTCGGCACGCAACGTCTGCGCCGCTTCTTCCATGCTTGGGGAGATCCCCTGGACGACACCGCGCATGATCATGAAGGCGATCGGCGTGAACGCGAACATCTGGGTAAACCACACCCCGAAGGCCCCATAGAACCAGCGTGTCGGCTGGATGCCGAAAGCGTATTCCAGGAATTGATTGACGATCCCTGCGCGGCCGAACAGGAGAATCAGGCCGAGACCAACGACAAAGGGCGGGGTGATGATCGGCAGCAACGCCACAATCCGCAGTGGTTTCTGTACGCGGGGCCCTGCGGCGCGTTCGGCCAGCAGCGCCATCAGGGTGCCGAGGATGGTGGTCCCGAGGGCGGTGGATAAGGCAAGGAACAGGGTGTTCCAGGCCACTCCGCAACGCATTCCGCCGGATAGGCAGGACAGACTCCAGATGCGTTCATCTCCGATGCGATTGAAAATGGCGAGAAGAGACCACTTCCCTTCTTCGCTGATGAATGCACTGGCAAGCGCTTTGGTCACCGGAAAGGCGATGAACATGGCGAGTAGGGTAGCGCAACCGATCACCGATGCAGCAACGAACAGGTCGCCTTTGAACAGACCAAGCCGGGCCAGGCCAAACGCACCGAGAATCAACAGGGCGACCACGGCGATGAAAGCCCCGGCGCCCATGCCGAACTGGTTGATGGCCAGTTCGCCAAATTGGGTATTGAGTGCCTCAAATGACCACCCACGAGCGCCAATGGCAAATCCGCTGCCGAGCAGGCCAAGGACGCCGACCAGCCCTCCGGCGAGCAGCCATGCCCCTTGCGTGCGTCCCGGACGGACCAGCAGGGCGCAACCGGCGAGAGTCAGGCCAAGCATGCCGATCAGCAGCCACGGACGACCGTGGCTGAGTGCCTGGAGGATACCGTTGGCCGTTTCAGGGCCAGCAAAGATCTGACCAAGGACCAGATACCAGCCGGTATCCTGAATCGCATACCAAGGCAAAACACTGTAGCCGAGCAGGCCGGCGATCAGCCAGGCGGCAATGGCCGTGTTGGGGTGCTTTCTCATTGACATCATGTTTCTGTCCCGCGACCGCTTACCGGTGGCGCTATTGAATACTGCAACAAGGCGTTCCGGCCGTGAAACGACCGGAACGGAAAGGGCGCAAGGGAGTTAGCGCGGCAGGGTATTGACTTCTTTTTCCCAGCGCGCGATCAGGCGACGACGTTCGGCGCTGCTGCCGTATTTGGCGTAATCGTAGTTGATGAACTTGATTTTCTTGAAGTCCGGGATGCGCGGGTCAACCTTGGCCTGCTTGTTGGAAGGCAACTGGAACTGCTTGGTGGCTGCTGCCATTTCCTGAGCGGCTGGGGTGAGTGCCCACTCATAGAATTTCTTCGCCGCAGTCAGGTTGCGCGCGCCCTTGATGATGCTCATCGAACCAATTTCGGCACCGGTGCCTTCGCTCGGGGTTTCGGTTTCGACCGGGAAACCGTTCATCTTTTCGCCGGGCGCATCATGGACAAAGCTGATTGAGACCCCCGTTTCGCCCCGCGCCACTGCCTTGATCGGTCCGGTCCCTGAACGGGAATACTGGCCGACGTTTCGGTGCAGTCCCTTGAGGTATTCGAAGGCCTTGTCTTCGCCCATCAGTTGAACCAGCGTGGCGATCATGGTGTAGGCCGTCCCGCTCGAGCTGGGGTTGGCCACCTGGATCTCGCCCTTGTATTCGGGCTTGAGCAGGTCGGCCCAGGTTTTGGGCACAGGCAGCTTGCGCTTGGCGAGTAGTTCGGGGTTATACCCAAAACCGAGCGGGCCAGAATAAATGCCAACCGTCTTGTAACCCGATTGCGCGGCTTGTTGCTGGGCCCATGAGTGCAGATCAGTCAGGGTCGGCGACTTGTATTCAAGCGTGAGGCCAAGCTCCGCTGCTTGCAGGTGGGGTTCCCGCGTGCCACCGAACCAGATGTCGGTCTTGGGGTTGTCTTTCTCGGCGATCAGTTGGGCGAGCGCCTCCCCGGAGCCTTTCTGGACAATATTTACCTTGGCGCCAGTCGTGCGGGCATAAACGGTGCCAATCATGCTGCACCATTCCGCCTGGACCGAACAGATGACATTGATTTGGCCGGTGCCCTGTGCATGCGCGGCAAAAGATCCCGCGGTCAGTGCGACGGCCAGGACGGTTTTACGAAACGAGATGTGCATGACCTACCCCTTGCTGTGTGGTGGAGAGTGTGCCGCCATCGCTGCGCGGATGTTTGTTTTTTTGCGAATGTAGTGGATTAGGCGGAAGGGGTCGAGATGCGTAAACGATTTGCGATGCGCTCTGAAAGCACTCTGAAAGCGATTTGAAAGGCGATCTGTCTCTGTTTGTCAACGGAAACGCCCCGCCGGCATGGCCGACGGGGCGTGTGCCGTGGTGCCCGGATCAGTGGAACTGCTCTTCTTCCGTTGAGCCGGTCAACGCCGTTACCGAGGAAGCTCCACCCTGAATGACGGTAGTGACATCGTCGAAATAGCCGGTGCCGACTTCCTGCTGGTGCGAGACAAAGCTGTAGCCACGGTCGCGTGCGGCAAACTCCGGTTCCTGAACTTTTTCAACATAAGCCGTCATGCCGCGGGCGACGTAATCCTGGGCCAGATCAAACATGTTGAACCACATCGAATGAATGCCTGCCAGGGTGATGAACTGATATTTGTAACCCATGGCACCAAGTTCGCGCTGGAATTTGGCGATCGTGGCGTCGTCGAGGTTCTTTTTCCAGTTGAACGAAGGCGAACAATTGTAAGCCAGCATTTTGCCTGGGTGACGGGCATGCACGCCTTCTGCAAACTTGCGTGCGAAAGCCAGATCAGGCGTGCCGGTTTCACACCACACGATGTCGGCATACTCGGCATAGGCAAGCGCGCGCGAAATCGCCTGGGCCAATCCTTTGCGTGTTTTGAAAAAGCCTTCGGCGGTGCGTTCGCCGGTGATGAATGGCTCATCATTGGCGTCGTAGTCGGAGGTCAATAGGTCGGCGGCTTCGGCGTCGGTGCGGGCAATGACCAGGGTAGGTACCCCACAGACGTCTGCGGCAAGGCGCGCAGCGATAAGCTTCTGTACGGCCTCCTGCGTCGGCACGAGGACCTTGCCGCCCATGTGGCCGCATTTTTTGACCGAGGCCAGTTGATCTTCAAAGTGCACGCCTGCAGCGCCCGAACGGATCATTGCCTTCATCAGTTCGAAAGCGTTCAGGACCCCGCCGAAACCTGCTTCGGCGTCGGCGACGATGGGGGCATAGTAGTCGATGAACTCAGGATGGCCAGGGCTGATTCCTTTGGCGCAAGCAATTTCATCCGCGCGGCGGAACGAGTTGTTGATGCGTTCGACAACCTTGGGTACCGAGTCAACCGGATAGAGCGATTGGTCGGGGTACATCGAAGCGTAGTTGTTGTTGTCGGCGGCGACCTGCCAACCGGACAGGTAGATTGCTTTGACACCGGCCTTGACCTGTTGCATGGCCTGGCCACCGGTCAGGGCGCCAAGGCAATTAACGTAGGGCTCGTGGTTGACGAGGTGCCACAGGCGTTCGGCGCCGCGCCTAGCCAGCGAATGCTCGATGGGGAAGCTGCCACGCAGGCGGACGACATCAGCGGCCTTGTAGCCGCGCTTGATGCCTTTCCAGCGCGGGTTCTCGGCCCAGTCTTTTTCCAGTGCTGCAATTTGTTGCTCGCGATTGCTCATGATCGACCTCTCGAATAATCAAAACATGACGGCAAAGGAAGGAAACAACCTGCCGGTGCGCGAGCACGATTCGCGAAGCCCGGCAAATGGGGGTTGGTGAGATGCAGTATAGGCAGATGTTGTCGACCAAACAATAGTCTTATATAAGACACAAGAATATATTTTGTTTTTATAATACAATTAGTTGCGAATTATGTTTTGTAATGCGAAACGCCAATCCCACAGTGTGGAATCAAATGGCTTGTTTTTGGTCATCCGGGAAGGCTCTTTCGAGTATAGGCGTTCGCGTGCGAATATGCCCGAAACGTGCCGAAACCTTAAACAATAGAGTGCTCTGCTATCAGCCCCATGGCATAGTGTGCCGCTGCCGCTGCCGCTGCCGCTGCCGCTGCCGCTGCCGCTGCCGCAGGGAGGGGAGATTCTCCCCTTGCGTGCAGAGGATCTAGTACTGGATTTTTTGGGGAGGGTAAATCACTAAGCGGCGAGTGTGCGCACGTCGGCAAGGAGGGCGTCGACGCTTTCGGGGGTTGTGTCCCAAGCGCACATGAAACGAGCGCCACCGGCTCCGATAAAGGTGTAGAAGCGCCAGCCCTTGGCGCGCAAGCCTTCCTGGATCGAGGTCGGCAATTCGACGAAGACGCCGTTGGCTTCGACCGGGAAAAGGAGGCGAGCCCCGGGAATCGACAGCAGTCCGGCGGCAAGGCGTTGTGCCATGGCGTTGGCGTGCGCTGCATGCTGCAACCAGATGTCATCGGCAAGGATGCCGAGCCAAGGGGCTGACAGGAAACGCATTTTTGACGCCAGTTGGCCGGCCTGCTTGCAACGGTAAGCGAAGTCTTCCGCCAGATCGCGGTTGAAGAACACGGCGGCTTCGCCCACCGGGGGCCC
>RRZU011047576.1_pt1 | contig 10792 bp, 9 predicted proteins | sample 2165561 | NCBI WGS metagenome assembly RRZU01 (sample SAMN10456909, study PRJNA506462) | wastewater metagenome | isolation source: wastewater sludge | place: USA: Moscow, Idaho | reverse complement strand
TATTTTGTTTAAAAATATCTCCCCACATTCTAGGGCTTGATTTTGCAATTCTACTCATATCTTTGAATCCACCAGCAGCAAGGGCAATTATTGATTTTGGATCTTCATGTCCCATAACTGTATTTGCCAAAGAAAAAGAGATAATATGAGGTAAATGAGAAATATAACAAGCATGAATATCATGTTGGTCACTATCCATTACAACTATTCTCATTCCAATTTCTTGGAAAATTTTAAATGCTCTATTTACATGTAAGTTTCCATTGTCTTCTAAATCACAAAAAACAACAGTTTTACCTTCATATAAATCATCAATAGCAGCTTTGGGTCCTGATTTTTCTGTTCCTGTCATTGGATGAGCAGCAATGAAATTTTTTCTGATTTTTGTTGGAATACTTTTTACAATATACTCTTTTGTAGAACCCATATCAATAATAGTTGTATTTTCATCTATATCTAAAAAATCAGGAAACATCCCAATTATCGCATCAACTGGAATTGCTAAAATTATAACATCAGAAACTTTTTTTAAGGTTTCTAAATCTACTAATTCATCAACTAAATTTAATTCTAAAATATCTTTTTTGTTTCTTTCACTATTTGTAAAACCAAAAACTTTTTTTGCAATACCGTATCTTTTTACAGCTTTTGCTAAAGAACCACCCATTAGTCCTAAACCAATAATTCCAATATTCAAAATATAACCCTTCTAATAATTTGAAATAAGATTATATCTTAATATTTATATAAACTATATTTAGCTATATTATTGACCTATAATGAAATTAAGGATAGTTGTGAAAAATAAAGTCGTACTATTTTCTTTAGCTTGTGCAATGGCACTAAGCGCCGATACAATAAAATCTATAGAATTCAAAGATGTAAATAAGTTATCACCAGAAATTTTAAATGAAACATTATCTATGAAAGTTGGCGATGAATTTAATAAAAGTAAAGTAAATGATGCTCTACTTAAATTTTATAAATATGGTTATTTTGATGATATCAGTATTTATAATGATAACGGAAATTTAAAATTTGTATTTAAAGAAAAACCATCAATTGCTAATGTGGATATAAAAGGTTATAAATCAAGAGCTGAAGATCTTGATTCTGTAAGAACTGCAATAAACCTTAAAAAAGGTGCAATGTATACAGAGAAAAGAGTTAAAGAAGCGAAAGAAAAACTTCTTAGCATGTTAGAAAGTGAAGGTTTCATAAACTCTGTTGTTGAAACAGAAATCGAGCATATAAATGATCAATCTTTAAAAGTAACTTTCAATGTAAATAAAGGTGATGAAATCATCATAAAAAAAGCAAATTATCATGGTGCTGACAAATTAGAGCAGGATGATTTTGATCAAGTTACTGCAAATAAAGAAATAGAATTTGCTTCTTGGTGGTTTGGACAAAATGATGGTGAAGTAAAAGTTGATCAATTAAAATATGATTCTAAAAGAATTAATGAATTATATTTTGAAAAAGGTTATTTAGATGCACAAGTTAAAGAACCTTTCTTGGATATTGACTTTGCTTCAAATCAAGCAAAACTAGATTTTTTTATAAAAGAAGGTGAAAAATATACAACTAATGGTATAAAAATATATTTAGATTCATCAATTGTAGACCCAGAAACTATCTATCCAGAATTAAAATTAATTATCGGAAATACTTTTAATATTAAGAAATTAAGACAAGACCAAGAGTACATTAGAACTCAAGTTGCCGATAAAGGTTATGCTTTTGTTGATGTTAAGTTTGATCTTGTAAAAGATGAAAAAAATAAAAAAGTAGATATTGTTTATAATGTAATTCCAGGTAAAAAAGTATATATAAATGATGTTAAAATATCTGGAAATACAAAAACTCTTGATAGAGTTATTAGAAGAGATGTGTACTTAGGACCTGGAGATTTATATAATCTAACTGATTTTAAAAGTTCAACTAATAAATTAAAAAGATCAAGATTCTTTGAAAAAGTATCTATTGAAGAAAAAAGAGTAAGTGATGAAAAACTTGATATTATTGTAAATGTAACTGAGGCAGCTACAGGTACTCTTATGTTAGGTGGAGGATATGGTTCTTATGATAAATTAATGGTAAATGGTTCTATTTCTGAAGTTAATATGTTTGGTTCAGGATTAGGATTAGGATTAAGTGCTGATTTATCTGCAAGAAGTAATAGATTTGAAGTTAGTTTAAAAAATCCTGCAATTAATGATAGTGACTATAATGGAGAAGTAGAAGTTCATAGTACAGAATCTGAAATTAATAGATCAGTATATGAATCAAATATTAATTCAAAAGGTTTTTCTGTTGCTTTAGGAAAACAATTATTTAGAGATTTTTATGCAGGTGCTAGATATAGACTTGATTATATTCAAGAAGATTATGATTATACTTCTGATTTCTTAGAAGAAAGAGATCCAAATAGGGAAATTTATGAAACTCAAGATTATATTTCTAGTTCTATCACTCCTTATGTAAACTTTGATAATACTGATGATTATTATTTTCCAAGAGAAGGTGTAAAATTAGGAACATCACTTGAATATGCAGGTGTAGGAGGAGATTCTAAATACTTAAAATCTACAACTTATGGAAAGTATTTCTATTCGTTAGAAGATTTAGCAGAACTTGATTGGGTATTTAGATTAAAAACTCAAGTGAAAGTATTAGTTGACAATGGACAAATAAATCAAGGAGATTCTTTATATCTGGGAGGTGCAAAAACTTTAAGAGGATATAAATCTTATGCATTCCCATCAAATGAATCTGGTTATAAAACAGATCCATATAAAAATCTTTGGGCAAATTCAGCAGAAATGAGCTTCCCTTTGATTCCAAGTGCAAAAATGAGATGGGGAGTATTTTATGATTATGGAATGATTGGTCAAGATTCTTTTGATGATATTCAAAGATCAGGAACAGGAACTTTATTTGAATGGATTTCTCCAATGGGACCATTGCAATTAATATTTGCTAAAGCTCTTGATTCAGAAGCTGGAGATGATACATCAACATTTGAATTCTCTTTAGGTTCTAGTTTCTAGTAGTTGAAAATATGAATATTGATATAACTAAAAGGTTAACAAATAAAGATGCTTTAAATTTAATAAAAAATGCATCTTTATTAGAATTAGGTGAATTAGCAACAAAAAGAAAAAATGAACTTCATCCTGATAAAACAACATCTTTTATAGTCGATAGAAATATAAACTATACAAATGTTTGTTGGGTTGATTGTAAATTTTGTGCTTTTTATAGACATGGAAGAGATGAAGACTCTTATGTTTTAAAATTTGATGAGATTGATCAAAAAATTGATGAATTATTAGCAATTGGTGGAACTCAAATACTTTTTCAAGGTGGAGTTCATCCAAAATTAAAAATTGATTACTATGAAGAATTAGTAGAACATATTCATACTAAATATCCTCAAATTACTATCCATGGTTTTTCAGCAATTGAAATAAAATATATAGCAAAAGTATCAAAAATTTCTATTTTAGAAGTTTTAAAAAGACTTCAAGTAAAAGGATTGAGTTCAATTCCAGGTGCTGGTGCTGAAATTTTAAGTGACAGAGTAAGAGATATTATTGCTCCAAATAAAATGGATAGTCTTGAATGGATTGAAGTTCATGAATTAGCTCACTCTATTGGTATGAAAACAACTGCAACTATGATGTTTGGAACTGTTGAAACTGATGAAGAGATAATTGAACATTGGGAATTACTTAGAAATCTACAAGATAAAACAGGTGGTTTTAGAGCTTTTATTATGTGGTCTTTTCAAGGTGCAAATACTCAATTAAAAGCTGAAATTCCAGATATTAAACCTCAATCTTCAAATAGATATTTAAGGTTATTAGCAGTTTCAAGACTATATCTAGATAATTTTAAAAATATGCAAAGTTCTTGGGTAACGCAAGGCTCTTATATTGGGCAATTAGCTTTAAAATTTGGAGCAAATGATTTGGGAAGTACAATGATGGAAGAAAATGTTGTAAAAGCAGCAGGTGCATCAAATAGAATGAATCAAGAAGAGATGATAAGACTTATAAAAGATATAGGTGAAAATCCAGCAAAAAGAAATACAGCTTACGAGATTTTAGAAAGGTTCTAATTTTGAAAAAAATAGGATTTTATTTTTTATTAACAATAGCGATATTACAAGGAAATTTAATGGGTGCTACAATAAAGCATATTGATATAAAAGGTGTACAAATACCTGTGATTTTTGAAGAGCAAAAAGCTTTACCGATTTTAAATTTACAGTTGGTTTTTCAAAATTCAGGATATATTCAAGACAAAAATAAAAGTGGTTTAGTATCTTTATCTTCAAAGCTTTTAAATGAAGGAACAAAAGAATTAGGCGCTACTAAATTTGCTGAAAAATTAGAGGAAAATGCTATTTCATTGACAACTTCAAATGGTTTTGAAACATTTGTAATTGAATTATCAAATTTAAAAGAACAGTCATCAAAAGGAATTGAACTTTTAACAGCACTTTTAAAATCACCAAATTATTCACAAAATACTTTGGATAAACTAAAAACCATTCAAACTGGCTCTTTAAAAAGAAAAGAAAATGATTTTGATTATGTATCAAATAATCAATTAAAATCTATATTATTTAAAGATACTGCTCTTGAGAATCCAGCTTCTGGAACAATTGAATCAATTTCAAAAATAGAGTTAAAAGATATAAAAAACTTCGTAAATCAAACTGTTTGTTTGGAAAACTTAATAATTGTTGCTGGTGGAGATTATGAATTAGCAGAATTTGAAAAATTGATTAAACCATTTTTAGAAACACTAAATGTTGGTAAAAAAGTTAATTTTGAAAAAATTGATTTAATTTCTAAAAAAGAAGAAAAAGTATTAATAAAAGATACACAACAAGCTTACATCTATTTTGGAAGTTCATTTAATATTGACTCAAAAGATGAAGAAAATTATAAAGCGAAAGTTGCTTCATTTATTTTAGGTGGCTCTGGTTTTGGTTCAAGATTAATGGAAGAAATAAGAGTAAAAAGAGGTTTAGCATATAGTGCATATGGTTCAATTTCTATAAATAAATCTCATTCATATTTTAATGGTTATTTACAAACAAAAAATGAAAGTGCCAATGAAGCTAAAAAATTAGTTGGTGAATTAATAGAAGATTTTGTTAAAAATGGTGTTACGGTAGAAGAATTAAATGCTGCAAAAAACTTTTTAACAGGAAGTGAACCTTTAAGAAGTGAAACATTATCTCAGCGATTAAATAGAGCTTTTACTCTCTATTATAGAGGTTTAGAACCTGATTATTCACAAAAAGAGCTTGAAAAAATCCAAAATATAAAACTAGAAGATTTAAATGAATATATTAAATCTCACGGTGAAATAAATAATTTAACATTCTCAATAGTAAGGAAATAATTTTGTTAAGATTTGCCCCAAGTCCAACGCAAGATATGAGTATAGGAAACCTAAGAATTGCTATTTTTAACTATATTATGTCAAAACAATTAAATGAAGATTTAGTTGTAAGAATTGAAGATATAGATAAAGAACGAAATATTGAAGGAGAAGATAAAAAAATTTTAGAAATTTTAAATCTTTTTTCTATTGAATATAAAAGTGTTGTTCATCAAAGTGATTCTTTAAAATATCATCAAAAAATCGCTCTTCAATTTCTAACTCAAAAAAAAGCATTTGTTTGTTTTTGTTCTGATTCAAAACTAAATGAACTAAAAGAAGAATCAATAAAAAATGGGGAAAACCCTGCATATGATGGTTTTTGTGAAACTTTAAGTGATGAAACAATTTTAAATACAAATGCACCATTTACTATTAGAATTAAAAAACCTGAACATAATATAAAATTTACTGACCTTTTAAAAGGTGATTTTGATTATACGCCTTTAGATGTTGATTCATTTATTATTTTAGGACAAGATAAAACTCCAACACATAACTATGCTTGTGCGGTTGATGACATGATTATGGATATTTCTTTAGTTATTCAAGAAGAAAAACATATTTCAAATACTCCAAAACAGATATATATTAGAGAATCTTTAGGTTATACAAAAGAGATAAAATATTTTCATTTGCCAGTAATTTTAGATGATAAAACTTCTATAAAATCGCTCATTGATGAAGGTTTTTTACCAAGTGCAATTGCTAATTATTTGGTATTAATTGGAAATCAAACTCCAACTGAAATATTTACACTTGAAGAAGCTATTTCTTGGTTTAAAATAGAAAACATTTCAAAAGATTCGGCTAAATTTGATATTGATAAATTGAAATTTGTAAATAAAAAACATCTTGAAATTATGGATGATATGAGATTATCGAAAATTTTAGGATTTGCTGACACTGATATTGGAAAACTTGCAAAAATTTTCCTTGAAGAAGTAAGCACAATAGAAGAGATAAAAGAAAAAATTGCTCATATTTTTGCTCCAAAAAATTCACTTATTGGTTTTGAAGAAGAGTCTTTAAAATTAAAAGAGTGTTTACAAAAAGCTCCATTTTTTAATGATTTTGAAGAGTTAAAAAAATATATTGAAGAAAAAACTTCTTTAAAAGAGGAACAGTTAGTTAAACCTTTAAGATATATTTTAACGGGTGCTGATGATGGAGTAAATATTTCAGATGTTTATCCACTAATTAAAAATTATTTAGGAGAAATTGTAAAATGATAGATGCTTTATTAAACTCAATATTTACTGTTGTTTTAAGTATTATATTTTTATATAAATGGGTTATTATTATTTCTGCTCTTTTATCATGGGTAAGACCTGATCCTTATAATCCAATAGTTCAAATGCTTTATAGACTTACAGAACCTGCTTATGCGCTAGTAAGAAGATTTATTCCAACTGTTTTTGGAGGAATGGATTTAGCTCCAATAATTTTAATTTTTGCTTTGATTTTCTTAGAAACTTTCCTAAAAAGTATACTTTTATAATATATGAAAAAAATTTTGTTTACTCTTACTGCTTCATTATTATTTAATATATCTGTTAGTGCTTCAACAAGTTCAACAGATATACTACAAGAAGATTTTAAAGTTACATTAGAATGGTTAGAACAAAAACCTAAATCTTATGCTAGAGATTTTTTTATTATCCAATATTTAGAACAAAATGATTTGTCAATAGAAAATGCAAGAATTGCTTATGAAATGGCAAATGAAGCAAATACAAATGTTAAAAAAATTTATAACAAAAAATTTAAAAATCTACCTACTGAAGATTTAAGATGTTACAATGCAAGTATAGAACAGCTTAAAAATGAAGATTCAAGGTGTATTGCTTTAGGATTATCTATAAATGAAGCTGCAGAAATCTCAAAAAGTGATTTAAATTTTTTTATAAATAAACTTAACGCATACCCTACTTTAAAAAAAGATTTACAAATAATTGCATCTGAAAATCCATTTACTCTTATAAATAATTTAGATATGGATAGATTTTTTAAACTATTTTTTGATTTAAAAAAAGAACATAGAATTAAATATTTTAATAAATCATTAAATCAAGACTATATTGATAAAATTTCAAAAGACAAAAATTTTGAAAGATTTATCAGGCATACAGTATATGAAAATGATTTAAATAATATAAAAAGTTCTCTTTTAAATATTAAAAACTATAAAGAATTGAGTTTTGAAAACTTATTTTCATTGGGAATTAATGCTATAAACTACAATAAAATGGATATTGCATTAAATTTTTTCACAGAAGCAAATAATAAATCATACCTAAGAACAAATAAAGACAAAACTCTATTTTGGCTCTATTTAATAACTCAAAATCAAGCATATCTTCAAGAATTATCTTCAAGTTGGGATAATAATATTTATTCATTATATGCTAAAGAGTTATTAGGTTTAGAAGTTGATAACATAGAGTACAATATTCCAGTAAAAAATACTAAATCATCTTTTGATATTTATGATCAATTTGAATGGATGAAAGTTTTAGAAGATACAAAGAAAAATTTTGATGAACAAAAATTAATAAAATATCAAAATTTATTTTCTGATGAAAGTACATTAGCACATCAAGCTTTTATTTTAGAAAGATTTACAAAATATAAAACTCAATATTTTATAACACCATATAAAAAAGTTATAGGAAATTATGATATTGATAAACAAGTATTAATTTATTCTATAGCAAGACAAGAAAGTCACTTCATTCCCTCTTCTATTTCATCATCAACAGCTCTTGGTGTGATGCAAATAATGCCTTTTTTATCTAGCGATATTTCTAAAGAATTAAATGAAAATTATAATGTTTATGAACAATTTATTCCCAATGTAAATATTAGATATGGAAGTTTTCATTTAGATACTTTAAGCAAGCAATTTGATAATAATCCATTATTTATTGCTTATGCATATAATGGTGGAGCTGGATATACTAAAACTCAACTAAAAAAAGGTTTGTTCAGTAAAAAAAATAGATTTGAACCTTTTTTAAGTATGGAGTTAATATCTTTTGCAGAAACAAGAGAATATGGAAAGAAAGTTTTATCTAACTATTATATTTATAATAATTATCTAAATAGTGAAAATCCTATAAAACTCTCAACTATTTTTCGAAATTTAACTGTGCCAAATTAGTATTTTTATCTTTAAAAGTTAAATTTAAATCATATACATCTTTGGTACTAAATTTTATAAGATAGTAGTTTCCCCAACTATTTTTTAACATTAAACTTTTAAAGTTTTCATTATCTTTTTCTATTTTTTGTACAGATACTGGAGTTTCTCCATTTAAGAAAAATGAATAATTATTCTCAAAAATATCTTGTGACTCTTTATTTGTAAAATATACAGATACTAAAAACAAATCTTCGTTTGTCTCAGAAATTTTTTTATCAACTTTATTTAAATAAGTAGCTAAAATTATAACTTCTACTTCATCACCTTTTAATATATCTGTCTTTTTTGTGTATTGAACACCTTTTGTTTCTACTTCATCTTTTTCAAAATATCTGAATGCATTATTTTTTGCACTACAAGACACAAAAAATAGTGAAACTATTAATAGAAATAATATCTTATGCATAAACTCTCCCAAGCTTTAAGTGGTGATTATTGTACATTAAAATTACTTTAACACTAATTTACCGAGCCATCGAATTTGGCTAGTTAGTGTGCCGTTTTTGTGTCACCATATTTTCAAGGTCAAATATCACCCTCTTTTCAATTTTATTAGGCATGTATTTAAAGTATTTTCTAAGTGTAATACTTGTGTCTTTGTGTCTTAGCATATAAGCAACCCACTCTAAGCGTTCGCCATAACTTAACTTCAAACTTGCAAAAGTATGTCTAGTTTGATACATACTTCTAGCTTCAATGTGTAAATCTTTTAAGACCTTTTTTAATAACCGATTTAAATTATGAGATTGCTTCATAACCTTGTTAAATTCAGAATAAAAAACATACTCTTTCAATCCAGTTTTTAATCTTTGTTTTCTAAAATATTCTATTGCTTCAAAAGGCAAATCAATTACAGCTTTAGAACTTTTTGTTTTAGGTGTAGATTCATAACCATTTGAAAAAGTTCTACTTACTGAAATCGTATTATTTTTAAAATTTATATCAGACCATTTTAAAGCTAATAACTCACCAGTTCTTAAACCAGTAAATACACTAATAGAAAAGAAGTTTCCAAACCAAGTATTTGATGTGTAATCAATTATCATTTTTACTTCATCTATTGTAAAAGGTCTTATTTCATAGCTACTTATTAACTTAGGCTTTTTTATCAAAAAGGGACTAATTTTAATATATTCTCTAATAAGAGCTTTGTCAAAAGCTGGTTTTAAAATAGCTTCACAAGTTAATATACTTTGTTTATCTGTAAATATGCTATACCATTTTTCAATATGTTTAGCTTTGTAATAAGATATTTCTCTTGTAAAATAACTTTCTATCTTTGATTTATACATTTATAAATAACAACGAAAGGAGGAGCTTTTTAAAGTTTTTTCTTTCTGTTTTAAAACTTCTTCACATAACTCTAATACTGTTGGTACTTGTTTATTTATTTCAAATTTGTTAAAGAACTCGTCGTTTCTATAGTACGATTCTACCAATTTTCGATTCTTTGCTGTATCGGTCATTTTGGTGGATAATCGTTTACTATTTATACGAACATATAACATTCCATTTCGACTATAAAAAGTCATTATAAACCCTTTTTAAAATTTATAATGGCATTCTCTATAAATCTAATTCTAACAGAGTTTTTGTTTAATACTCTTTTAAAATGAACATATTCTTTAAATATTCCATTATCAATATAGTTATATATTGTTTTATTTGTGACACCTAAATATTTTGAAACACTAGAAACACCACTTAAATCAAGTTTAGTATTATTTGATAGAGTATTAATTTTATTCTCTAAATGTTCAATTTTTTCTAAGATAGTATCAATTTTTTTCAAATTCTCAAATGATATTTCCATAATTCTTATCCTCCTTTCCACTGTATAAGCGAGGGAATAAATCCCTCAAAATCTGTATATACTTTTCAAAAAAGTATCAAAAATCTTTAAAACTGAATTGCTTCTTTACTAGAAATATCAAGCAGTAAATTTCTCTTCTTAGCTTCATTATAAGCAACCATATAAATTTGATTATCTCTTGTTGTAAGATGTTGTTTTTTTCAAAGATTCTTTTGCTTTAAAATATAGTTCACTTAAAAAATCAATATCCAAAGTTAGATTATTTATATATGCTTTTCTAATTAGTGATATATATTCATATTCAAATTTAT
>RRZU010118646.1_pt1 | contig 10793 bp, 5 predicted proteins | sample 2165561 | NCBI WGS metagenome assembly RRZU01 (sample SAMN10456909, study PRJNA506462) | wastewater metagenome | isolation source: wastewater sludge | place: USA: Moscow, Idaho | reverse complement strand
TCCTTCAGGAATGCCTCGAAAAACAACGGCGGTATCATTGCGCCCAGAAGCTGAAACCAAGATGTCTTTTAAGCTGCCTTTATCTAGGTTAAACGTAGCGAAAATAAGGTATTTGTACCCCTTCATTTCGGCTTTATCTAGCTCAGCAAGCTCCTGCTCAGGAGTCATGCTGGCCAAAGCCTGCTCTGTGGATTGCTTACCAATTTCAGTTGCAGCGCTGGTAAATATATCCCCGCGACTGCTTACTTTTTTAAGCTATTCAGGGTCGATTTGCTTTGCGTGATCCCGCTGAATCACTTTGGCCTGCTCTGCAATTACATTTAAACCTTGGGTTGAAGCAAATACAGCGCCGCAAGTGAGGGCTGTCGCGATTGCAGCGACGATAGTTTTCATTTTCATGATTGACCTTTATAAGAGAGGGTACGCACGCCCAAGAACCTGATCCTCTTGAGCGGTTCCCCAGTAGCGTGAGTCAAAGCTGTAAGTAGATGTACCCATGAACCAGTAGCCGGCTAGCTCAGCACTACCAATAAACGCATCTTTAGGCATTCCTAATTTTTCCGCATAGCGTAGCCCGCCGCCGGTCATTTCACCGTTAACGTAGATTCTCGTGTCCTGTCTAATCTCGACCTTATCCCCCGGCACTCCTCTTAGGTATTTAACGAGAGTCGTACCTTCTTTAATAAGAGGCTCGGTGTTCCGAGCTTCGAGTGCATATATTTTCCCCTTGGTAAGGTTCTTGTCCCCTTTATCAATCAAGTACAAGGAATAACCGGGTATGCACTTATAAAGCTGTCCGTCATAACCGAACGTAAACCGTGAGAAGAACAAAGCCCCGCTGACGAAAATCAGACCTGCAATGAGTGCCATTTTCAGGAAAAGCTTTCTATAGCTTTGCTTTTTTACGATGAACTTTGCCAAAAAGCCTTTCATGTCATTCGCTCTGCGTTGCTAGTTCATACAAATCGTTGAGGTATGCACTTTCAGGAGCTTTTAGGACGTTTGATGAGTCGAGAATCACATAGCCTGCATCGGCCAGCTTTTGGATTGCGCCATGCACAAGATGTATTTGTCGTTCAATTTCAGCATCTGTCGCGTCTGCGGGATACTTTTCAGACATGGCCATTAAATCGACAACAAGGACTGCAGGCTGAGCAGTTGTTTTTTCCACGCTGTAAGCTTTATAACCAAGGAACACGACTGCCACGGTAAGCGCAGCTAATATCATCTGAGTTATGCCGAAATCGGGACTCCTTACCTCTACCCTCGTAGTGGGTTCAAGCTTCTTTCTAGGGCCGTGCTCTGCTTCTGAATTATCCATTTTTTCGCTCCAAGCTGTTTGTGTCAGGCTAGTTTGCGGCTTTAAGCATGCTTATCAGGCACGGGTAAGTTACTTTTTATGTAACATACGACTTAGGCTCTGCTTTCTGATGCGAATAAAAAAGGCCGCACTTATTGGCGGCCTTCTTGTTACTTGGGTGTGATTATCGTGCTCTTTCCTCCAAAACAGCTCGAATTGCGTCTGTTGTCGTCATGCCGCGCTCTTTATGATAGTTAATCGCTGCAATATCTACGGGGTCGGTTGAGTAAAGCAGCTTCTGATAATCGCCCACCACTAAGCGCCCGATACCCACTCCAGCATTACTTTTAACGAAGATTTCAGAGTACGCACCAAGAATGGTATGCACCCCCTTTAGCATCTCGTATCCTGAGTCAGGAAGCTCAAGTCGCTTAGTGCGACGGATGGATTCGACTGTTTCCTCAGTCTGACCCAAAAGCAGTAAGCTGCTTGAGTTCTCGGCAATAGCACGGCCTACAGGGTTTTCATACAGGTCGTTAACTGACTGGGTTGCGATAACTGCACTACCACCGTACTTACGGAACTTACGATAAGCATGCTCCATAAACACAGCCACCTCACCATCCTTCAAAAGGTCCCACGCCTCGTCGATTATGAGCAGCTTCTTGCGCCCGCGCTCACCCAAGAAAATCTCTCGGCCAACCTGGAAGATAAGCTGCAGCAGGACAACCTGTCTCAAGTGCTTTCGCCCTTGAAGATCATCCAGCTCAAGAACGGTGAACCGGTTTTTAAAGTTGATATTACTTGGCCGGGAAAAATATTTACCGTAACTGCCGTTTGACGTAAAAGAATAAAGCTGAACCCCGACATCTTTTATTCGTTGGTCATTGTGCGCATTGCATGCTTCTGCAATATGGTCGATGAGCATATTCTTTTTATGCTTATTCCAGACATCTTGCATGATTTGCTTTAGCACCGCTTTCTGAAACTCGCATAGCACACCGCTTTCCGAAGCCATTGCGCTAACAATGGAAAAAAGCGCATCGGATTCTGCTTCGTAGCCGTCAACAGTTATCTCTTCGCCGGTTTCCTCATCAATATCTACCACTGTTTCTTCAATTAATCCGAACGGGTTAAGTGAAGTGTTAGTGCTTTCAGCGAAGTGAATAAAGTCGCCTCCAATCACTTCGCACAATTTCTCATACGAGCGACCAACGTCAATAATCCAGATTTGCGCACCTTCTGAAAGATAGGACATTACCAGCTCGTTCACCAAAAACGATTTACCTGAACCAGACTCTGCACAGATAACGGCGTTTTTGTTCGTGTTTGAGTCATGCAGCGAAAAGCTCATCATCTGCCCGTTACGAGACATTAACGACGTATGGTAAGTACCAGTGCCCTTCCACTCACCGAACACCGGCAGCAAAGCTGTGGCATGCTCAGTCGTCATTGTTTTGTAGCGGAACGTATCTGTGATGGCTGTATGGTCTGCACACAAAGGAAGCATGTTTATGAAGCAAGGCAGCATTGCAAAGCTGTCATTCATAATGTCAAAACGCTGCTCGCGCCAAAGGTTTCGTAGTGCAGTTGATGCCTGGATAACTTGCTCTTCAGTATCAGCAAAAACAGCCATTGAGTAGCTGATTTTTACTGGTTTAAAACCCGCGCTGAGCGATTTATCAAGTTGATTGTAACCTTCGTACTTTTCTCCCAGCGCCCGCACAAACTTCAGCATTGGCCCAAAGGCTTGGTTTGTTGCGAATTGTCTTTTGCGGTCAATTACAGACTTGGTTTTTTCTGGGCTGGGCATGAAAACGTTTACCGTAATCATGTAGCTTTCCTGCACGCTTACCCCAGCGCCTGAAAGATCGCCAATGAACCGTATCGCCTCACCAAAGTAGATTGCGTCAGGTAGGCGTTTAGCACTCAGCACATGCAAGTGCTTGCCCCCAAGAGTCATACCGTTACGCTGAACAGTAATATCGGTATCATAATCAAAGATTTGCTCGTTGATCGGCTTACCTTCATCCCATGTTGCAGCACTGTTGCGCCACGTCGCGTCTTTTGACCAGTTCAGCATTGTCTCCATGAGACGGATATATGTTTTTGCATTAATCTGTCTTGGTTGCAGCTCTGCCGTCTGAAGACCTGAGCTAATGGACTCAGCCAAATCTTCCATGCGCTCCAGTTCTACTGGAGTTGGCCTAGCTCCTGCAATCGGTATTTTGAATGTCACGATAAGCTTTTGATCGAGTATTGTGCCGAGGTTGTACTGGCCACGACTTGTCTTCGAGACGATTGGGTTTTTTGAGTGATGCTCAATGAAACCCATGCGCTCTCCCATAACATCGCGCATTAATTGGTCGTTGTAATTTATTCGCAAATGCTTCATTCGCGCTAGATCGCCATAAATGTCTGGGCTTTTAAATAGTGTAAACGACATGATGGAGTTTTCTGGGTAGGCTTGGTTTAGAAACCCCTGCAACCGATCTTCCATTTGCTCGTTAGCATAAGGGGATGGTGTGCATGAGAAAGCCACTCCAAGCGTCCCGTCGTCCATAAGAAAGCACTTAGATTCCTCATCAAATGCAACTACGGGGATAAGTGAACTTGCACGGACATTTTCTTCAATCAAACGTCCCTGCCAGCGCCGCTTGATACCTAATGCTGTATTCATTTTTTACCCTTGCCTTCAAGCCAGTACATAAGATTAGTAGGTGTGCCCGCCGTAGGCGTGCCGTCGGGATGAATCAAATAAGGAACACCACTCACCTCAGCAGAAGTTGCGGCATACAAGGTCATATCGTAGTAGCGCTTATCGCATGTAGCGGGTTGTTCCAACGAGTCAATCTTCCCTGCAAGCAGCGCATCGGCTTTTTTCTCAGGGCTATCTGTCGCGCAGAAAAAGGCTGAAGCTAAGCGATGAGACTCGCCCCCTAGCGCCGGCACTACGATGAAATTGAACTGGTACTCATTGGTTGATGCAGCTATTTTTCGGGACTCTCTTATAAGCTTGTTGCAAAAATCGCACAGAGGATCAATAAAGATATTCACTTCTTGCTTGTTACCCTGACCTATTACAAATGCGTTTAGCTTCTCCGGGGTGAATCCCATTTTCTGGAGATTGATTTTCCCTTCGGTAGCTTTAATGTCAGCAGCGGAACGAATTTCTTTTCTTTCCCACACGTCGATCATTCGGCCCGTAAAAACATATCGTCCATTCTGACTAATAAAGTGCATTTCATTACCCTTCTCACCAACAAGAAGGTTTCCGGTCTTGATAATTGTGTAATCATCCGGTGCAGAAACTTCATCTACCTCACTGCCCAGGTACTCTTGTAGCTGCGCCGCCGCCTTTGTTTTCTCTCGCGTCGGCTCAGCTTGCAAGGCTGAGGTCATCCCAGCCAGCATGATGCTTGCCAAGATTGTTAGCTTAAGGTTTTTCTTGGATTTCAAAATAGTGTCCCCTTTGGTTTACTGACCTTTGGGCACATCATTGCAGGCGTAAGCGAAAACGCTTCTATGGTTAAGTGACAATTTCCGTAACAATGAAAAAGCCCCGACTAGCGGGGCTTTAATTTATACCTACTTAATTACCAGTAGTTTTTACTCATCCACTTCAGCTCCTTGGTTTTCATCATCGCTGCCAGCGCCGGTGTCATTACCGGTGCTCTCTGAAGCGTCGGGCTTTGGCTCTGGGTTTAAAGTCACCCATCGTGGGTCGCTTGAATCGCCAGAGTCATCGAGAGCAGAAACCTGCACAACATACGGCTCAGACAATCGGCTCTTAATAAAGGTTTTATACTTCGAGCCACTTGAAGCAACGTCATTCACCAGCCACTCAAGACGGCGAACAATCCCATCCTCATCTTCACACTGAGGTATTACACGCCATTTTGAGCCTAGATCAACCACCTCAATACTGCATACAGGCGGGATATTTTTAATAACATCGACCTCAACCTCATCGCGAGCAAATTGCCCGTAGCGGCTTTCCATCTCAACGGCAATGGTGTGCTTCCCTGCTCTTAACTCTTGCTTAGCCGTAAAACCACCCTCTTTGAACAGCTCACCGTTCACATAGAACTTCTTGCTGACAATACGATCACGCGGGTGTCCACCGCTAAACTGCGGACGATAGCTAATAACAACAGGCTCTCTCATAGTCTCATTTGAGTATGTTACCTCGCTCTCAATTTCCCATGCAGGAGCATCCTCAAGGTTAAGCGCAAGCGCTACATCACTACTATGGCCACGAGCATCGCTGATGTTGGCTGCAATCTCATAGTCACCACCTTTATTGAGCATAAACTCAATGCGGCCACCTACTTGTCGGATAATTTCTGCACCTTCTGGAAGAGTCCATGTGTACTCAGGCTTCTCAAGCACCGTAGCACTGTTTTCCTGAACTATTGACATCTGAATCTTGGTCGGAGCGAAACGGATTGTTCCGAAAGGACGTATTTTAAAGTTAGGCCAAACATATTCCCAGACACGCATATTCGTGCTGCGACTGCTAAACCCATCTTTTTCAAAGCCCTCAAACCAAGCTTCGTAACTAACAGACACTCGACCTTCTAGCTCCTCTTCTTTGGTTGGGATGTACGTCAGCTCTGTACCCCTGTGACGTGTACCGTCAGGCATAACAAACTCGCCTATGATCTGGCCTTGCATCTCAGGTACTCGTGAACGCGCAGTTGCGACAACGGTGTACTCCTTGCCAACTTCAACCTTGTTTGGTGCTCTTAGGCCAATCTTTGGTCCACGAACAGGGTAGAAGCGCGGGTTTATACGCATCTCTGTCCAAGCTTTAGCGTCATCTTCAGGTGCATCGACCTCTTTAACGCGAACTCGTAACTGGAACGTTCCCGGATCATCCTGCGTAACTGAATACTCGTTACTGCCGCTGGTGTAGGTTTCGCCTTTATCGGTAGACCACTTGAAGACGAAATCCTCAAGAGGACGTTTCTCGCCGTGGATATACGGGATTACTTTCAAGTTTGCGGTATCACCAACCATTAAGCGTCGCGGACCCTCAAGCTCCAAGTACGGCTTATCGTAAACAACTAGCTCGATGGCGGCACTGGTGAACTCAGCTCCAGAGAAGCGATTTAAGCTCGTCGCTTTGATCTGATAAATGCCTTTTTCAAAGTCACGGGCAAATATCGGTCTAACACCTGGCTCAAACTCCTCCCAAGTTGCGCCATCGTCAGCACTTACTGACCAGCGAGTATCACCCAACGCTCTTGCTGCTCGAACATTTTCGCGATTAGGCACGAACTGGAAATATGCCGAGTAAACAGATTCACCAGAGTACCGGCGTGCTGTTACGTTACCGTCAACTTCCCCGCCATATAGAACCGAGGTGAATACGGGTCTACTTTCAACTACGCGCTCATAGTCCGGTATGTCGTGGACTAATGTGGCCATGGCGATAACACGCGCACCACTACCCTCAACCTTGCTCATATCAACATCGAAAGACACTTGGCCATTTTCGTCAGTGATTTTCGCTTCGGTTAATTCAACCAACTTATCGCCATCTCTCAGCGAACGCACTTGCTGGAACAGTGCCACCGACCACTGACCATAGTCGCTATGGTAGATTCGGTCATAAGAGTTGCGATCAACCATGGTGACAGTAAGTGGCAATATCTCCGTATCAAGAACCTTGTTATTGGCAATCGTAAAGTTTGGCTCAACATTACTAGAGGGCACTGATATAACTGAAAGCTCAGTCTCATCCCCTACATCTGGCAGAAGGTTGTAATAGGTTTTCAAGCCTAAAACAGTGCTTCCGTACAAGCCCTTATCATGATCCACTTCAAGGACTCGATTTACTTTATTGCGCTCGCGAACCCAGCCGCTGTAGAAGACCTCAGCTTCTACCTGCTCACCATCCTTATTGATACCTACAAAAAGGTCTGCCGGCTCACCCTCAAAGGCGGCATAGCCAAGCAGGGACTGATTCATGGGCAACACATAGTTATCACCGACTTTGAACTTGCTATCAATACTGATAGTTGGTGCAGGCGGGTTGATAACGTCGATTTCATAGGTCTGAGAACCTAGATTAACTCGTGTGCCAGCTTTCGAGTAAATGCTTAAACGCCACGTTATTTCTTCCTTTTTGTGGTCGTTTAGGTATCCATAGAGCATCGGTTCAGTAGTGTTACCGACCTCAAGAGTCGATGGGTATGACATCCACTCTAAATAGCACGCCTTGCTAGTTGAAGCAGAGCTTGCTCCATAGCGAACGGCCTCTTCAGCATTATTTGTTAGTCGGCACTTAGGTCCTTCATCTTGCTTTAGCTTTAGAGTCATTGACTGGATTTTACGGAAAACCTCGGAAAGATTTTCGGTAGGCTGGTAGGTAATTGCGCCAACCGCGCTCACAACATCAATCGCTCCGCTGCCTCCACCCACTCGGATTTTGCTGTCTCCGCTATACATGTATAGCGTGTATTTGATGTCTTGCTGACCAACTCTTACGGCTTGACCTTGCAGGCCCACTACGCGGTCTGAACCAGACTCTGCCTTGATTGCAGCGATCTCTGCTTCATCAGGCATTTGAGTCCACTCTAGCAGGCATACGGGGTCTGAAATAGGGTCTGCTTTTTGCGCGATTGGCTCACTTAACGACAAACGACACATCGTTCCTTTTTCTGGAAGGGCACGAATGTCTAGCGGATCAATGACCTGCCGGTACGTCCAAGTATCCGACTGGAGGTTTACGACCGCATCCCAAAAGCTCAGCTCCACAGTGGCTACCGGAGAGTTTGGAGCACTGGTAGTGACCAGAACATAGGCTTTTCCAACTTTACCGTTCTCTGCCGCTGTAACAGGTATATCAATACGCCCACCTGTTGTTGAGAAGTTATGTTGCGCGGCTACAGTTGCAGCATCGCCTGGCTGAATAATACGACCGTTGATGATAACCGGAACTTCAGAGTCAGAGCGCGAGGATACAATCACATCATAAGTGCCCATCACATGCTCGCCTTCACCTAACTTAATAGGCTCGGTTGAGATCACAGAGAGGCCATTTTTGCGCTTAAAGTTGCTAGTTACTGCGGGCAAATAGATTTTGCCGTCCATGCCTCCTGCCAGCTCCATAAGCCTTGGGCTGTATGTGAATGATACGGACTTACTGACTGTATTCGAGTGTGCGTCGGAACCCGTTGCGGTCAGGGTGTATTCTTCACCCTCAACCATGCTTGGGAACATGATTGGATACTCTAGTTTGAATTGTCCGTTATTGACTTTTCTCCATGAGAGCTTTACCTGATCTTTAGCGGGACCGCCTTGCAAAAGAACGCTTATGAGATTTGGATCGGTATCAATGTTGTCATAAAGTGAGATTTCAAAATCATCGAGGGTTTCAATAGCTGCTCCCGACTTGACATTAATATCCATGCTTGGAGGTGTCGTGTCCGAACCGTAGAAGAACAGAGGTGTTCTTGTTACAGGGCCATGCCTCTCTTTGGCGGCTAGAACAAGGTTGTAACCACCTTCGGGAATGTTTTTCAGATCAAACGTATATGTATAATTCTCAACGTTGTTATCAGTCAGGACACCTTTAACAGGGAGCCTGTTTTTCTTATCATCTTCAATCCATGTTGAATCCAATCTCAGGCGGTCAAAGTAAGCACCCCTTGCCGGCTGGTTGATATAAGCAGTTAAAATCTTTTGTTGCTCATCGTAGCTGTGGCTTAGAGCTGGATAGTGAAGGTCGTTCCAGTTTACCTCTGCCCATAACGGGTTTGATCGCAAGGTGTTGCCGGGATTGTAAATTGTAGCGTTATCATGCAGGTATCCTGTGGTACCTTTCGTCAAAGTATAGTTTTCACTTATAAGACAGCTAGTTGCTCCGACTGGTATGCTACAGCTTCCCCTGTGATGTGCTGTTTGCACATAAGTCCTAGCCTCTGCGTTAACACGAATACCCTTAACAGTTACAGGTAAAGCGCTGTTATCAACTTCGTATCTATAAAACGAACCCCAGCCAATATCGCTGTAATTATATTCAACACTTAATAAGCGTGGTGTTTTTGGAGCGCTAGGAGAAAGAGCCAAGTTGTAGCTCAATCCACCACCACCCCACGCACCAAAGTTCGACCAACGAACGTAGTTATGGTCAGTGTTTCCATAAGGCGTACCTGTAACGAGGTAAACATAATTAGCGTCAGTGTGAACCTTGCTTAGCTCACCAAGCGCGTTTACTAGGCTAACCCCTCCTTCTCGATGCTCATGCCAGTCGCTCTTCGGTAGTCTCCATGCAAGTCTTATAGGATTAGTTTTAACTGTCATCCCGCTTTTATACGGAACAAAACCTTTCAATCCGGGAACTAAAGAGCCTGTATGGTCTGGATCGTACACACCAAAAGGCTCGGCGGGATGATTCGAGATGTTATCGTAACGTGCCTTCTGTGGCCCAATAACTTTCTTATTACCCGCAGGATCAGAGATAACAAAGGTTAGAAGGAAGTCTTCGTTAAGATCAGAGTTAGGGAAAACGCCGTTCAAAATATAGCGACTGGCCTCCTTCCTTGCGCCGTCATAACTCATGCTTAGCGTCTTATAGATACTATTATCTTGTCTTGTAACTACTAAGTTAACGCTAGAAATGTCATGATTGTCAGCTATATTACTAACAACAATCAGAGGACCGGTTGTAGCCCCTGTACCTAGCTTCCAAAGGCTTCCCGTGCCAACTCCTTCATACAATGCACCGGTCACTTGAGCGCCAGAGCTTGACGGTGGCGTGATGTCTACATTTAACGGGTACTTATCTTTTTGTACTGACGTTTTACCATCCGCTGTGATTATTTCTGCTTGTATCGTATAAGCCCCCTCTCCCGGCGCTGGCAGTGATAAAACCTCCCCATAGTAACGAGAGCCAGCGGCAGTTATTCTGTCTTCTGCACCTAGTATTTTACCTGTAGCAGTAGATAGAACTTTGTTTTTTTGATCTAAAATAGAAACTCTAACTCTGCGATCCACACCAGCACTTAAGGCAAACTTTATCTCACCTTTTGGATTGACATAGTTCTGCCCTGCTGGAACCGTTAGTGACTCGCCTTGAGCGGAAGTGAAGGAGTATTCAATGAGTTCTGCATGGGCTGTAGCGCCTAAACCGGAAAGTCCTATCGTGCCTATCGCTAAACCTTTTTTAATGCGCCGAAGTAAGCTGGGTGCTACAACCCCAAGCCTTCCTTCTTTTTGTTGTGGGTTTGTGTTTCTAGTCATGGTTGTACCCCAAGCTATTGTTATTGCGGATATATGGAATGTCTTTAAGCGTTAAATCGAATCGCCCTATGGTCAGAATTGACAGCCGTATAACCAACAAAAGCCCGCGTATAAGGCGAGCTTTTGTTAGGCGGCAAAACAGACTTAAAAAAGGCCGTTTGAGATCGCTTTTGCCGCATCTAATGCGCCCATGCCTTCAATGCTTGCGCTCATAATTGAGCTAACAATTTCAGGCGCGTAG
>RRZU011367705.1_pt1 | contig 10798 bp, 10 predicted proteins | sample 2165561 | NCBI WGS metagenome assembly RRZU01 (sample SAMN10456909, study PRJNA506462) | wastewater metagenome | isolation source: wastewater sludge | place: USA: Moscow, Idaho | reverse complement strand
TTTAAAAAAAGAAAGCCAATCGGACTTTCTTTTGATTCATTATATTATTTCCGTTTTGGTGGGTTGTGGATCGCAACACCAAGAACATCAAGGAAGGCCTCATACATAACTTCTGAGAAGGTTGGGTGACCATGGATAGAAGCTGCCACATCGTCAACAGTCAATTCAGATTCCATGATAGTTGCTGCTTCGTTGATCATTTCAGCTGCAACTGGACCGATGATATGAACACCAAGGATTTCATGGTATTTCTTATCAGCGATAACTTTTACGAAACCATGTGCTTCGTTAGAAGCAATCGCACGACCATTACCAGTGAAGCTGTTGCGACCGATCAGGATATTTTCTTTACCGTATTTCTCGATTGCTTGGTCTTCAGTCAAACCAACCATCGCAATTTCAGGGTGTGTGTAAACCGCTGCTGGTGTGAAGTCCAATTTAGCCTTGTGGTGGTTGCCGTTGATAGCATTCTCAGCAGCAACTTCACCCATACGATAAGCAGCGTGTGCCAACATTTTAGTACCATTAACGTCACCAGGTGCATAAATTCCTGGGATAGAAGTTTCTTGGTATGCATTAACCTTGATACGACCGCGATCCAACTCAAGGTTAAGATTTTCAAGACCAGCCAATTGAGGTACACGTCCAATTGAAAGAAGAGCTTTTTCAGAAATAATTTCTGAACCATCGTTCAATTTAATTGTCAATTGATTGTTGGCTTCAACAATCTCAGATACACCAACAGAGGTCAAGAATTTCATACCTTTCTTAGAAAGGACTTTTTGCAATTCAACAGACACTTCACGGTCCATACCAGGAATGATACGGTCAGCCATTTCAACAACTGTCACTTCAGTACCGTAAGACGCGTAAACCAAACCAAGTTCCACACCGACTACGCCACCACCCATAACAGTGAGTGACTTAGGAATTTCACGCAAGTCAAGGATATCATCAGAAGTTAACACCAATTTAGAATCAATACCTGGGATGTTGATACGAGAAACCTTAGAACCAGTTGCAAGTACAATGCTGCGACCTTTAAGCACTTTATCACCAATCACAACTGTCTTATCAGGGTTTACTTGTCCAAGACCATTGAAGATGGTTACCTTGTTGGCTTTCAAGAGACCCGCTACACCACCAGTCAAAGTCTTCACAACCTTGTTCTTGAAGTCAACTGTTTTATCCATATCTACTGTGTAGTTTGTAGATGCAAGATTGATACCACGCTCTGCCGCAATCTTCAATCCATCAAGAATTTCAGCATTTTTGAGGTAGGTCTTAGTTGGGATACATCCTTTGTTCAAGCAAGTCCCACCAAATTCTGATTTTTCAACGATTGCGATTTTACCACCTAGTTGGGCACCACGAATCGCTGCATAGTAGCCAGCAGGACCACCACCGACAACAATCATATCGTACTCGTCTGCTGCCAATTCAGCCTTAGGAGCTTGTGGAGCTACTGCAGGAGTTGCAGGCACTTCCAAACCAGCTGCTTTCAAGTCTGCAGTTGCTTGTGCAACTTCTGCTGCAGCCGGCGTAGCACCAGTTTCAACTGTTTCACCTTCTGCACCAAGGTAAGCAATAACTTCTGTTACAGGAACTGTTGCACCGTTACCGTGAACGATTTTCAAAAGAACACCTGATTCTTCCGCTTCCAACTCCATGCTTGTTTTATCTGACATCATCTCTAAGATAACATCACCTTCATTGACAAAATCACCCTCTTGTTTTTTCCATTCGATGATTTCACCTTCTTGCATGTCTACACCAAGTTTCGGCATAATAATTTCAATTGCCATAATTATGATACAAAGAACGTCAAATGCGACAGAATTTTAGGAGTCCAACGCAGGATGCTTACATCCAAGGCGGACTATCTAAATTCCGAAGCATTTAGTTCGTGTTCAAATGTCACGAACTCGTTCTACATCCTTTCTTTATTTTCTATTCAGAAATCTAATTCTTTTATTTTTTTAACCAACGATAAAATCAATATCAAATCAACAATTCCAATGGGTTTTCCAGCAAGTTCTTCAAGTCAACCATGAACTTAGCACCATTCATACCATCAATGATACGGTGGTCAATGGTCAAGCAAAGTGCCATAATTGGACGGATTTTGATTTCACCATCAATAACTACTGGAGTTTGAACAGTTGCTGCTACACCAAGGATTGCTGAGTTTGGTTGGTTGATAATTGGGTTAAAGGTTTTGGTACCAAACATACCCAAGTTGGTGATAGAGAAGGTAGATCCTGACATTTCAGCTCCCTTCAACTTACCAGATTGAGCTTTCTTGATAACATCTTTTGATGCCACAACAAATTCAGACAAGCTCATCTTATCTGCGCCATGAACAACTGGCACCACCAAGCCATCATCTAGACCTACTGCGATACCAAGGTTGACAAACTTGTGTAATTCGATTTCTTGTGCATCGTTAATCAAAGAAGCGTTCATGTAACGGTGTTCTTCTTTCATCAAAGTACGAACAACCGCAAGACCAATCAAGTCTGTAAAGGTCACTTTCAGACCAGTCTTGTTCATAATTGGCTCAAGGACTTGCTTACGAAGCGCCATGAGGTTGGTCATGTCGATATCGTAATTAAGCGTAAAGGTTGGAGCAGTCAAGTAAGAGTTGACCATACCTTTTGAAATCGCCTTACGCATTGGGCTCATCTTAATGATTTCAACGCCTTCTGGCAATTCTTTAGCTGGTTTCTCTTCCACTTTAGGAGCTGGAGCCACAACTTCTGGTTCTACGGGAGCAAGAACAGCAAGTACATCTTCCTTAACAATTTTACCATTGACACCAGTTCCAGTGATTGTTGACAGATCAACACCATGGTCAGCTGCAATACGGGCTGCGAGCGGTGTCGCCTTAGGTGCTGCACCCTTGAAGTCTTCTACGTCAACCTTGTGGACACGGCCATTTGCACCAGTTCCTGGAACAAGACCCAAATCAATGCCCAATTCCCCAGCCAAATTACGTGCCGCTGGAGTTGCACGCACCTTGCCGCCACCTTGTGGCTTAGCTGCCACTGCAGGAGCAACGATAACAGACGTGCGACCTGCTGGTACTTCTTCAATAGCTGCAGCTGGCTCAACAGCAGGAGCACTATCTGCTTCAACTGTTTCACCTTCTGCACCGATGTAGGCAATGACCTCTGTCACAGGAACAGTCGCACCGTTGCCATGAACAATTTTCAATAGGACGCCAGACTCTTCTGCTTCCAGCTCCATGCTGGTCTTGTCAGACATCATTTCCAAGAGAACATCGCCTTCGTTGACGACATCGCCCTCTTGTTTTTTCCACTCGATGATTTCACCTTCTTGCATGTCCACACCAAGTTTAGGCATTATAATTTCTACTGCCATTTTTTAGATACCAAGTCCGAACAGAAAACAATTGAATATAGGAAATCGTAGAAAATATTGATTTTCAATCGATTCATACATTTTTAAGTTTTCCGAACGGGTTCAATTCCTTTCTTTCAATTTCTTACGTTATCAAAGAACCAACTCCAATGATATTCATTGAACCAGGTCAATTCTTTTCATACATTCCTTCAAACAGGGTTAGGACGGTTGCCCGTCCTTCCATTTTGTCTTTAGCCCTTGTTTATTTGCTTATAAATTGCCGCTTTGATTTTCTCTACGTTTGGCAATACTGCATTTTCCAGAATGTTAGCGTAAGGAACTGGTACATCGTCTGAAGCGATACGGATGATCGGTGCATCCAAGTAGTCAAAAGCTTCGCTTTCTGTGATGATTGATGCGATTTCACCGATGAAACCACCTGTTTTGTAAGCATCGTTGACCAAGATAACCTTACCAGTTTTCTTCACAGATTCGATGATTAATTCTTTATCCAATGGGATAAGGGTACGTGGATCTACCACTTCTACGCTGATGCCTTCTGCAGCCACTTCTTCAGCCGCTTTCAACACACGTTCCAACATACGACCGTATGAAATGATAGTTACATCAGTACCTTCACGTTTGATTTCGCCTTTACCAAGTGGAATGTAGAAATCAGGATCCAAGTTCACTTCTTCTTTTTTACCGTAAAGAGCTTTTGGTTCCAAGAAGATAACTGGGTTGTTGTCAAGTATAGATGATTTCAAAAGACCTTTTGCATCGTTAGCAGTACCAGGTGCAACAACTTTGATACCTGGAATGTGAGTCAACCAAGCTTCAAGAGATTGTGAGTGCTGTGCTGCTGAACCGATACCTGAACCAGATGCCACACGGAAGGTTACAGGTGTTTTCAAACCACCACCAAACATATAGTTGGTTTTGGCCGCTTGGTTAACAATCGCATCAAGGGCAATTGTGATGAAGTCCATGAAAGTCAAGTCAACGATTGGACGAAGACCTGTTTGAGCCGCACCAACCGCAGAACCAGCGATTGCAGCCTCAGAGATAGGCGTATCGCGAACACGTTTTGGACCGAATTCGTCCAACATACCAACAGATGTACCGAAGTCACCGCCGTAGATACCGACGTCTTCCCCCATTAAGAATACTTTTTCATCCTTACGCATTTCTTCGCTCTGAGCCAAGTTAATCGCTTCACGCAAGGCCATTACTTTTGTTTCAGCCATTTTTACAATTTCTCCTACTTATATCAATTTACTTTTACTGTACTAAGGAAAATCAATCAATTACCACATTGTAATCAATCATCATACCTGCCTAGTTTGACTAAACTCTAAAGAGCACAGTCAAACTTCTGACGTTAATAGTTGGGTTCAGACTAGAGGTTTGGAAAAATAGATGAGCCATTAACGATGTCCGCATCACTAGCTGACTCCCTAATTTTTCTGTGCCTCTTTAACGTCTTCACACCCTAGTCCACAAACACGTCTTCGTATGCGATTGAAATATCTGGATCTGGACTTTCTTGTGCAAATTTCACAGCAGCCTCAACTTGTTCAGCGACTTGTGTTTCAATTGCATCTAATTCTTCATCTGTTGCAATCTTGTTTTCAGTCAAATATGTACGGTATTTCTTAAGTGGATCCTTTGCTTTCCAAGCTGCAACTTCTTCTTTTGTACGGTAGGCTCCGGCATCAGCTGTCGAATGTCCAAACCAGCGATAAGATTCAACCTCCACCATCGCTGGGCCATTTCCTGCACGAACATACTCAATTACTTCTTGCATTTTTTCATAAACAGCAATGACGTCATTACCATCTTCAACATAGTGACCTGGAATACCGTATGCTGCCGCACGTTGGTAGAGGTGAGGAATTTTTGTTGAATAAGAAATGTCTGTTGAGATACCATATCGGTTATTTGTAATAAAGAAAATAACTGGTAAATTCCAGACAGCCGCCAGGTTCATTGACTCATGGAATGAGCCTTCATTTGTTGCTGAGTCACCTGAGAAGGCGATAACGATATTATCTGTCCCAAGGTATTGTTGTGTGAGAGCCGCTCCTACTGCAAGGGCATAACCACCACCGACGATACCGTTTGAACCAAAGTTTCCTTTTTCAACATTAGCCAAGTGCATGGAGCCACCACGGCCCTTGGATGTACCAGTTGCCTTACCAGCAAGTTCAGCCATCATACCGTTGATGTCAATACCTTTTGCAATAACATGACCATGACCACGGTGATGTGAAAAGATAATATCTTGATCAGTCAAACCAATGATTGGTCCAACAGCAGCTGCTTCTTCACCAACTGAGAAGTGGGTCATTCCTTGTACAAAGCCACGACGCACCAATTTATTTAATTTCATATCAACATCACGAATCAGTTGCATTTTCAAGAACATATCCAAGTGTTGTTCTTTTGAGATAGATACCATAATTTCCTCCAAAGGTTTTTCTCTTTCTGTATTATGATAGACCAATATTTCACAAATGGCAAGTATTTGAACCGTTTTCTTTTTGCAGAAATTTTCGTGAAAAACCTTTATTTCGTGCGTTTTTTCACAAATTTCAACAAATGACAAACCGTCTCGTTTGAAACTTTTTTCACAAACTTAAAAAGAGTCTTGTCAGTCATTTTCCTTTCTGTTAATATAGAAAAGGAGGTGCTTATGGAATTCGATTTGTTTCTTATGATGTGCAACTATATTGGCACAATTGCCTTTGCTGTATCGGGTGCAGTAAAAGGTTTCAAGAAAAAGTTAGATATTTTTGGAATTAGTCTCCTCAGCATCATTACTGCTGTTGGTGGTGGCATCATTCGTGATATAATGGCAAATAGGATTCCGACTGCCTTGACCGACCTGACTGCAGTCTACTTATCTCTTGTTGTGGCTATTGTGATGTACTTGATTGTTATCAATCTAAAGCAGGACAAACCTCTTGATAAGAAGATGATTCATTTCCTTTCCCAGACAAACCTTATCTTTGATGCAATCGGTCTAGCCATTTTCGCCCTTATTGGAGCAAGTACAGGAGTTGAACTTCAACTAAATGCCGTAACGAGTGGTATTTTAGCAGCACTAACAGGAGTTGGTGGCGGAATTGCTCGTGATTTATTAGTTAATGAGACACCGATTGTCCTAAAGGAAGATGTCTATGCTGTGTTAGCACTCTTTTCTGGTATCTTATACCATCTCTGTGTTGTGGATTGGAGATTACCACAAATTCCCGTATTCATTACCATTTTCAGCCTTGCTTTGCTCATTCGACTTTTGGTCATTAAATATAAAATTAACCTTCCGAACATGGAAACAAAACGAAAGGCCTGAGTTTCTCAAGACTTAGACCTTTTTATTATAATTTGACGATCAATTACCAGCCACCGTGGCCACCTGCACCTGGTCCTGTTGCTGTGATTTGTGTAATCTGCTCACCGTTAACTGTCACAGTACCTCCTGTCAATTCAGCAGTTCCATCGAAGTCAAAAGCAGATTGAGCTGTTACATCGATTGTACCTCCGGAGATATAGATATCTCCATTAGCATCAAAGGCATCCGTATCCCCACTACCTACAGCCACTTTCAAGTCACCGCCAGTTACCTTGATAAAGATATCTGATGACGTTGTACTTGCCGCATTAATAGCATCATCTGAACCGTAAACATCTAGTGTACCACCATTAATCGTGATGTTAGTACCTTCAAATGCCTCAGAAGATTCTGATACTGTAATGGTACCTCCGTCAATTGTCAAAGCCGTCTCCGCTTTAATACCATCATCACCTGCTTTTACAGTAATTTCACCACCTGTGATAGTTGTATAACCTTTGGTAGTATCTGTATCATTTGTAGACTTGATACCATCACCACCTGCTGTTACATTGATTGTACCACCATTGATTGTCAATGAATCCTTACCACGGATACCATCATCCACTGCTGTCACAGTGATATTTCCTGCATCAATAACTAAATCATCAGTTGAGACAATACTATCTTGGAAGTTTCCTTCTACTGTCAGGCTACCATTCCCCGTAATGGTTAAATCCGCCTCAACATGAATAGCACCTTCAATATTTGTATCAGTGTGATTGCTCGTGTCTTTCACAGTGTTTGTCGTTCCATCTTGAAGTGCCAACTCAACATTATCCGCACTAATAACATTGATTGCGGCAGTATCTGAGCTTGAAATCTCGGCACCTGCTAAAATGATACGGACATTTGCATCTGTTTCAACCGTTATACCTGCAGTTGTTGAACCTGTTAGAATATAGGTTCCACCTTCCGTTATTTTCAATCCATCATTTGAAAGCGTTACTTCTGTAGTAGGAAGGGCTGACCAGTCAATAGAAGATGATGATGAACTTGAGTCAGATGATGTGCTATCGCCAGAAGTAGTTGCTGCACTTGATTGACTTGTAGCTGTAGAACTTGATGTTGTCGTTGAACTAGAAATTGATGAACATGCCGCCAAGACACCGATACTCATCAACGTGACACCTGAATAAAGTAGTTTTTTAAAATTTGTTTTCATAAATAGATTCCTTTTCTTTCTTAGAAGGTTTTGGGATGCCTTCCTGATATGCTCTTAGTTTACCTTCCCTACCTAAAAGAAAGATTAAAGATTACCAAAAGAAAACTTAAAGTACTACTTAAATAAAAAAAGCTGGAAACCCCAGCTTCTATCCATTCTTATTTTACACTATAATTTAACCCAATTTAAACTTGATAAATCAAGTAAAGGGGATGTTTCAGGATTAGTATCTGATTCAGAAATCCGTTTCAATCCTGGAATCATTGCATTGTACTGATAAATCCGGTATACTCCACCCCCTTCAAATAAATAGGTTCCATCCTGTAAAGGACGAAGAATGGCATCCGGGCCAATTTCAAAACCAATATTTCGGAAATTATCTACTAAACGGAGACTCTCCCCAGTTAGCTGTGTGTAAAGATCAATGAGGGTATAGTCACCAGATTTATTCAAGGCTAAGAGCAATTCCTCTGTCCCATCTTGATCAATATCGTATAGGCTATAAAATGCTCCGCTGTATTCTTGGCCTTGACTCGTCAGTAAACTTAGATAACTACTAACCTCGTCCTGATTGATCGCTTCAGAAACCTGACCTAAATTAGCTTGGTAACGATCGATAACGTACTGGTACACAGTCGGTATCGTCTGAGTATTTGTAGACGATGCTTCGGTTTGTGAATCTGAACTAGATGTAGGCTCTGAGGAAGACTCTGGGATAGATTGTTGGTCCGAACTAGTTGTAACTTGGCTCGATGAACTAGTATGGGAAGTTTCGTCTTCCTTGGTCTGAGTGGATTGACATGCTGCTAATAACACAACCGTGGATACCAACATTATACGACTAATAAGCTTTTTCATAACTTCCTCCTACGCAATCTCTTTTATATTAGTATATCATCTTTAGAAAAACTTGTAAACGCTCACCATTTTTCTCCCATCTCGATCAGCCGAAACCATGGTCTATCTAGTGTACAATTAGAACTATATTACTACTAAAAAAATAATGCGTTTTTAGGTAATATATAATGAAAAGAGTAAGGAGCTGACCCATGAATGATTCTGCCAAAACAAAACAACAACAAGCATTGATTCTCCTTTAAGACGAAGAGGAATTCGACCGCATTTCTGTCAGTAAAATTTGTAAAGAAGCCGGCGTTCACCGCTCGACTTTCTATAGTTATTACGATAATCAATTTGATTTATTAGAAGATACCTATCAATACCTGACCCAACTGTTTTTCGCAGAATTTCAACTTTATCATGAAAATTCTTCTGCGTATCTTGAGAGCAATTTGCTGAGTAATGCTCACCTCATTCCTTACTTGCAATTTGTTAAAGATTATCAAAAAATTTACAAGATTTATCTGAGTCATGAATTGGAATTTCATCATCAGGAACGCTTTGACAGCTTAGTGAGTAGGATTTTCACACCGCGTTACCAGGCACAGGGCATCCAAGATGAAACCCGCATTGCCTATATGTCTAGTTTCTTCTTAGTAGGAATCACGCAAGTGATTTCCAAATGGTTGAGAAATGATTGTGATAAGTCCATTGAAGAAATAGCCGATATTATACAAACCTGTATCACTAAAAAATATAGTCATTTAAATTAGCTTTGATACATCGTCACTTTCGGCATACCGTACTCTACGAAGTGACTTGTTTCGCAAGTCTTATTTCCAACCTAGAGCAGCCTCTAGGCTGTTCTAGCTACCTGCACCTCAGTTCCTTGTCTGAAAGCTAATTTATTCGACTATAATACTCTTGGAAAATTAAAATTATCCCTAGTCTCAGCCTTGATGAGTGAAAAGATCAAATGAAGATTTCAGCCTGATACCTTGAACTGAGAAAGTGACAGAGTTCTATCTTTGGTCTAATGTCTCGAACACAGCCCTCTATATTTCCAGCCTTCACCTATCTCCTAGATAGTCGAAGCTAAGTTACTTTTGATTTTCATTGATATAAATCGCAGAAAAACTGAGTCTCCCTCAGCTTTTTTGATTTTTCAAGGCCACAGTTACTGGAATAATCCCAATTATCAAAACAAGTCCTATTAGCCCCAATGCCAGACCAAGTACAAAGTTTCCAGCTGTAACAAGGGCAAAGCCCCCACCAAAGACTAATAAGGCAACGACACTATATACAACTTTTGCAACGAACCGAAAATCAATATTTGGTGCTCCTTTACCAGCTAACCGTCTTTGCAAAACCCATGATAGCAGAAACAAGCACAAGTCCAACTATAGCCAGTGGCATCCCAATAGAAGCCATCCCCCAATCTGGCAAGGTATAAAAATACATTCCTAATGCCAAGACTAATAAACTAACGGTATAGGCAATCAGACTCATAAAATCTCTTTTTTTCATCTTGTATCCTCTTTCTACAATTCATTTTTCGATGTGAATTTTATCGCAATCATCGTGCTCTGTTTATTCTTCATCACTCTTAGATAAGGAAAATTTTTTTGAACTAGCTGCGGCAGATAAACGAGCTTTAGCTTCTTCAATCGTTTCATTATCTTTGGTAAAAGAGGTCTCAATAATTTTATCCGATACTTTATTAAAACCAGAAACCGCAGCATATTCCGTTGCCTTATACCCATTCAAAACTGCTTTTTCAATCACTTTATGGGTACCGACAACCTTCTCTGCTATTTTTTCATTTGCTTCTATTAGTGACATGATGTTGTCCTCCTTTATTGATTGCTACTAGTATAACTTAATCATAACGAAACTAGAACGACAACTTTTAGAAAAAGTGTTGGATGCCATTGTACGAATAAACTATTTTTAACTCTTCGAAAAACTTTAGAGCTCTATAAACTGTGGCAATTCCAATATCAATATTGTAGTTTTCTCTTATTTTATAAGTT
>RRZU012887853.1_pt1 | contig 10799 bp, 9 predicted proteins | sample 2165561 | NCBI WGS metagenome assembly RRZU01 (sample SAMN10456909, study PRJNA506462) | wastewater metagenome | isolation source: wastewater sludge | place: USA: Moscow, Idaho | reverse complement strand
TTAAGTACTCCGGCGCAATCATACTTACTACTTTCTGATTCTGGTTGTTCATTTCCGGATTCATTATTATTGTGGTCATCAGTCGGATCATTTATGCCGTCATTGGTTTGATCATTCTCTCCCATTCCATCATCGTACCCACCGTCATCATCTGATTCACTATAACCACTCCCACTGTTATCGCCCTGACCGCCATTATAAACAGGTATATCAATATGAGTATTATCTATATCAGGTGTTGATGTATCAAAACCATCTATCGTAGGAGGAGTAAGTGGTTCAACAGTTGAATGTGTACTGTTATTGAGTTTTTCCTCATCAACATCAATTTTACCCTGAAAAACAAATATATAAAAATCACCATCCCAAGACTCTGCAGATAACTTTTCAAAAGCTATGATCCCCCATCCATCTTTTGTCAAATTTGGTGCCAAACCTGCCAGCATTAAAAGTATAATTATTATTTTTTTCATACTATTTCCTGTTTATTAAAGTGGTGTTGTTTCCAGAAGGTTTCTGGAGTACGAATATGTATTGTCCGCTTGGTGCATCCATATCTAAAGTATAAATATGTTTTCCGGCAGTCAGTGTCCCTAAATCTTTAACCATATACACTGCTCCGGTTGCTTGTAATAAACATATTTTCACCTGCTCCGGCTTGTTAAGTTCAAAAGAGATGTTCAACGCATATTCTACAGGATTAGGGTATGCCACAAAACGAGATTTGATATTGCTTTCGTTTTTCTCGATGGATTTTTCCTTTTCTTTCGTTTTTTGCAGTGATATATACATTGGTTTTTCAGGCTCGTGTGTGCGTTCAGAAACTAAACGGATATTCCCTGTTAAATAGCTGGCTTCAGACGTTTCCGTTTTTTCCAATATTGCTTCGTCAAAAATCCAGGATACCGCTTGTTTCCTGTTGTAATAATCGGTACGGGCGTATTTTGTTTGTATAAATTGTAAGGAGCTATCGGTCTTTATGGCTGTAAAATCAGCTCCTATACTGTCTGCTTCTATCCATTTCCCTTTTACGATATTTCCGGAGATATTCTCAATCTTGAGTTGTAAATTTACTTCCCTTAAAATATTTTTACCGCTGTAGTCATACGTAATTAATTTGCCTGCGTATTCTCCATCCATTTTTCCATCTATTTTTTGTCTCTTGATTTTTTTAAATACAGGAGGGATTTCATCCGTGGAAGTATTCTGTATTTTTACACGCTGCGGTTTAGCCGTATTTTCAGGAGCTTCTTCTGTCAATTGTTTTTTAGAAAAAGTATTACCAAAATTCTCGGATTTTTGCAGATAATATTGTGCTTTTAAGTTGTCTCTTTCCACGCCGTAACCGTTTAAATAACATAAGCCCAAAAAATATAATGCGTTACGGTCATTGCCTTGTGCTCCTATCAAAAAATGCTTGATGGCATTTTCATAACTTTGTTCTACAGCTAATCCCTTGTAATAGAAATAGTCCAACTTGGCATTTGCCCACACATTACCTTGATTTGCCATGGGTTCTAAATAAGACAATGCCTTTTTAAAATCCACCTCTGTCCCTAATCCACAAATATATACCTGTACTAAATTAAAACCGGCTTTTTCATAGCCTAACGAATATGCTTTTTCAAACCATTCAATAGAGCCTCTTTCGTCCTTTTCGGTGCCCCATCCATGTTGTTTCAAAACTCCAACGGCGTTAATTGCTTTAGCATCTCCTTCGTTAGCACATTCCATATAAAGTGAAAATGCCCTGGTGTGTTCATTCTTGTGAAGAGCAATGTCTGCAAGTTTAATTTTCTGATTAATAACAGAATCCGGTAAAGCAGCATATATAGGAATAGTCCTAAAAACTGCTATGAAAAATAATAGAATATAATATTTTTTCATAATTATCCGATATTAAAATTGCAAATTATTTTTATCTTCCGACTGGGGATTATTATTTTTTCTTTTTTCGGCACTAAGATGTTTGAGCACTGCCGGATAACTGTTTTTGTATAAATAATCCTCTAATTCTTTTTGCTTTTCAGGATTATCCATATACATATATTTTATTTTTTCCTTTTCTATATTATATGAATAAACCTCATTTATAACTTGAATACTATCATATTCAGCACTGATGCTCTTTTTTTTCATTTCTTCCCAGACTTCCTTAGCTCTGTTTAATTGATATTCCTTATTCCTAATAATCACAAAATTGTTTACCTGTTCTTCATTCAGATTATTAATAATACAGGTGCGTTCATATTTCCATCTGTTATTTTTCTCTTTTGTAATAATTCCATCTTTAGCTAACAATTTTATTTTCTGAGCACAAGCTACAATGCTATCTATTTGTAGCTTTGTTAGTTTAAGTTTATCCCTGTTTTGTAAAATCAAACTTAGGTTATACGAAGCCCCTTTAGAGTCTCCCTTCATTGTTGTAGTACTTATATCTGGCCGGTATTTAGCTTTTATTTTTTCCTTCTCGGCATACCGGATATTGGGCTGACCATAATATCGAAACTCAGTATAAGCTAACTCCTCACTTCTTTTCAATAAAACAGGTTTGATTTTATCTAATGATTTTGAAGACAATTTCATGTTTTCTTTATAATAAAGAAAGTCATCTTGATAAAGGTTTCTTTTCCTGTTATCAATTTCGTCTTTGAAAAATTCCTTAAAATAGATAGAGTCAGATAAAACTTTACTCATTGCCATGTTAAAAGCAGATGGTAAGTTTTTTTCGTTTTGTTGGTCATTAATTTCTTTCCAATATGCGTTAGAAAGTTTCGTTTTTTCAGAGGACAATGGTTTTAAGCTATCCAAAATGGATGCTTTTTCATCAAAGTAAATTTTACAATCATTTTGGGATTGAGAGAAAGATTGTGCGTATATAGCGAATACAATCAAAGATAAAAGAACAGGATTTTTCATAAAATATGTTTTAATGATTAATATTGATGAAAGTTACGAATTAAATAAGATCAATTGCTCAAAATGCCCTTCATGTATGATGAGAGTCATAAAAATTAATATATACTCAAAGCTAACAGGTTTTCAGAAACCTGGCAGATTCAACCGGTTTCACATAACGATTCATACGAAGCAAAATCCGAAAAGCAGAATGTAATAAGTATATTATCCTTTTATTGTGCCGTCTTTGGAGATGGGGACGTTATTTGTGATGGTGATATCCTGCTACTTTGTTTGGCAGCTTTGATTATTTCAGCCATATCGGTGTACAGTTTGTCGTAAGGCGATATGTTTCGCTGGGCATTTATCCAACCGTATAAGTTTCGCAGGGCATCTTCCAAGTGTTGGCGGATAGATGATGCTGAACGTTGTTGTCTCAGTGCGGAGTTTGTTTCGGCTTGGGTCAAGAAGAGGCGGCTAAATTCCGTTTGTGCTGTAAGCAGGGCTTCAACTTGAGCTGTAAGATGGAGTTGGGTAACCAAAGCCGAATTTACCGGTTCTTGCAATTTGCTCAAACGGCGGTCGAGTATCACCGATTCTTCGGCGTAATTTTTATTATATACGCTTCCGGTTTCTTCGTAGATTCTAAGTAATTGAAGGGCGGCGTCCGTTTGAGGTGTTCCTTTGAATCCGGCTAATCCGGCAAGAATTCGTTTGAGCGAGGCATCGCAATTGTCGCGTTGCAGGTCGGCTTCTTCAATGGTAATGCCCATACCACTAAATGTTTTTTTAATTACTACGGCATTGTATTCTTCGGAGCGGTTTTTCAGTTCAGCTGTTAAGGGGTTTGTTATTGCCGTGTCAATTGCCGATTGGTTTATCAGTTCCATGGTTCTGTCTGCCAAGTTTCCCAGTACTTTGGTGGAAAGGTCTCGATAAGTAAGTGTTAGCATAGTTTGTTAGGTTATTAATTGTTAGTATTATTGAATGTTAGATTTTAATTGGTTATCCGATGATAGATTGATCTGTGTACCGAGAGTCAATCATTTCGGTAACGTAAAAAGTTTACCATATTCGTAGGGAACATTTACGGCGATGTAATTATGTTGCTTATATGTTTGGGGAACATTTACAGAGATGTAATTATGCCACCAATGTACATTGGGGGCATTCACGGTGTTGTATTTATGTTGCCAATATACGAGGGGGACATTTATGGCGATGTAATTACATTGTCCATGTACGAGGGGGTTATATACAGTGGCGTAATTACATTGCCAGCGTACAAGCTCTACATTATTACCAAAAAGGGGGAGTAATAAAAGAGTGAAATATCTTTTTACGTTGAATAGAAAGAATACAAAAAGGTTAATATGTGTTAATGGGGGGGGTAAAATGAACCTGAAGTTTTTACATTCACGTCTTTACAACCAGAATTCTTGTCTTGTTGATAATTCATATGACTTATTGTAAGCAAACAGTTCATCTTGATAAAAAATTGTTGGGACAAATATATAAATATATTTTATAAAAACAAAATATTTATAAGAAAAATATTACATAAGTCCTTTTAATAATGCATACATTATAGAACGTTCACAACTCTTTGTTCAGTTCTTTTTTTAACTAATTGCACCCCAGTTAACTGCGTTTGTTTTCATTTTTTTTAGTTGGGTAATGAAAATTTTATTTTCCGAAGCACTGATTGTTGGATCTTTTTCCAGAATATCGGAAGCGGTATTGCGAGCAATCTGAAGCATCTGCCCGTCTTGTGCCAGATTAGCTATTTTCAGCTCAAATGGAAGGCCACTCTGTTGGGTTCCTTCCAGATCACCGGGTCCGCGAAGCTGCAAATCGGCTTCGGAGATTTCGAAACCATCGTTGGTCCGGGTCATAATTTCCATCCGTTTGCGTGAATCGGAGGTAAGTTTTACCCCGGTCAGCAGGATGCAGTACGACTGATCGGCACCGCGGCCCACACGTCCGCGCAACTGGTGCAACTGCGATAATCCGAAACGCTGGGCACTTTCAATAATCATTACCGAAGCATTGGGCACATTCACTCCGACTTCAATAACGGTGGTTGCAACCATTAATTGTGTTTCGCCCGAAATGAATTTCTGCATCTGGGCATCTTTTTCAGCCGGTTTCATTTGCCCGTGAACCATGCTGATTGTAAACTGTGGCAGCATTTCGCAGAGATACGTGTAGCCCTCCTCCAGGTTTCGCATATCCACGTATTCCGATTCCTTTATCAGCGGATAAACCACATAAATCTGTCTGCCCGCCAGTACCTGCTTTGTGATAAAGCTCAGTAAGGCGTTTCGTTTTGTTTCATAATAATGATAAGTCTGTATCGGTTTTCTACCCGGAGGCAACTCGTCAATAACAGAAACACTCAGATCGCCGTACATGGTCATGGCCAGTGTACGTGGTATGGGAGTGGCAGTCATCACCAGAATGTGCGGCGGTTGCCTGTTCTTTCCCCAGAGTTTGGAGCGTTGCGCTACACCAAACCGGTGCTGTTCGTCAATAATCACCAGACCGAGATTTTTGAACTGCACTGTATCTTCAATCAGGGCATGCGTGCCGATAATGATTTGCATCTCACCATTCTGCAGTTTTTGGTGGATACCGGTTCGGTCTTTTTGTTTGGTTGAGCCTGTAAGCAACGAAACCTGTACGTCCATTTCGCCCAACATGCCGGTGATGGTGGCATAATGCTGGGTGGCAAGTATTTCGGTGGGAGCCATGATGCAGGCCTGAAAACCATTGTCGATGGCTATGAGCATAGTCATGAGCGCCACCAGGGTTTTCCCGCTTCCCACATCGCCCTGCAACAGCCGGTTCATCTGATGACCCGAAGCCACATCGGCACGAATTTCCCGGATCACTTTTTTCTGTGCGCCGGTGAGTTCAAAGGGCAGGTAATTGTTGTAAAAAGTATTGAAGTAATGACCGATACGCGAAAAGATAAACCCTTCAAAATGCTGCTCACGCCACTTGGTCTGATGAAGTATGTTGAGCTGAATGTAGAACAGTTCTTCGAATTTCAGGCGCTGACGGGCACGGCTAAGCCATTCCGCATTTTTTGGGAAATGAATATTGGTGATGGATTCGGTCAGATTGAGTAACCCAAACTGCTGCAGAATGAAAGCCGGTAATGTCTCCGGAATTCCTCCCTGAATTTGTTTTACTACCGGTAATATGATTTTCTGAATGCCTTTTGAATTAAGAAAATGATTCTTCATTTTCTCGGTGGTGTTGTAATAGGGTTGTAAGCCCAGCATTTCGGGAGGGGGCAGCTGGGCGGGAGTTTCCATTTCGGGATGAACAATGTTATACCGACCATTGAACAGGGAGGGTTTTCCGAAAATCACGTATTCCACTCCGGTTTTGTATTTTTCGGTCACAAAGCGGATACCCTTGAACCAAACCAGCTCGATGGCTTGTTCGCCGTCTGTAAACATCGCCGAGAGCCGTTGCCCTTTTCCTTCACCGATTTTTTCGAACCGCAGGATTTTTCCTTTAACCTGAATGAAAGGCATATCCTCGGTTATTTCACGCAGTTTGTAGAACCGGCTTCGGTCTACATATCTGTAGGGATAATGCCTCAACAAATCCTCGACCGTGTAGATAGAAAGTTCTTTGTTGAGCACTTCGGCTTTTTTAGGCCCGACACCCGTCAGAAATTTAATGTCCTGATTTAGAAAATCCATATTCTTTCTCTCTGTCTATCCCGAAATGTATTTGCCGAAAGGAATTTTTCGTAAAATAAAGATTATTACGCCCGATGTGAGCAGGATAAGCGCCACCAGTGCAGGTATGGAAATAAGCGGGTGTGCCATTGTCCAGAATATACCCAACTGAAAGAAAATACCGATAACCAGGATGTGTACGAGGTAAATGCCATAACTGTAATCACTCACGGTTTTTTGTAGCCAGCGAACGATGCGGTTTTTGAGGATTGTATTTTTCAAACTCAGGAAGAGCGCACCCGACTGAACGATGGTGTTCAGATTCAAATAACTGTAAACGGTAACATTCAGGCGACCGGCTTTGAGGCTTGCGTAGTAGGCAAAGAAGGTGGAAACCGCTATGGAAGCCACAAAGATAAGGACAGCCGTGAGCCGGATGTTTTTTGAAACGAGGGTATATTTATAAATGTAGTAGCCCAGCACCAGATAACCCGAATAAAGAAAATAACCCACAAATTTACTCAGATAATCGCCCGACCAGGAGTACATATTCAGCGAGAAATCACTGCTCACACCACACAGCAATACCCAGGCGGCAAGCAGGAACAGCAGACTCCAGCTGCTCAGTTTACGCACGAACATGCCCAGAAAAGGTACAGCCAGGTAGATAAACAGGAGCATGTAGATGTACCAGAAATGTTTTGAGATGCCCTCGGTGAGAAATAAATTAACTCCCCAGTGTACGATACCCCCGACATCGTAGGGTTTCTGAGCAGGCGGTAGTGAGTACCACCTGAAAATCCAGTACACCACCATCCAGAACAACAGCGGAAGCAGTACCCGCATCATTCGTTTTTTGTAAAATTCGCCCAGTTTATATTCGCGGTTGAGCATGGTGGCGCCGCTTATCATCAGAAAAACCGGAACCGCAAAACGGATGGAACTGTTAATGATATTGCCTATCCACCAGTATATCATATTCCCACCGTATGACATTTTGACCACCGGTGAAGAAATATGTATCATGATTACGCCGATGATAGCCAATGCACGCAGGCTGTCGAGCCACTCTATGTTGTTTTCGCGGTTTGCCATTAGTCTCTGTCAGTATCTGTAAGCAGCAGGTTTGCCAGTTTCAGATCCATTGTGGTTGTGATTTTAATATTTTCGCGGTTACCTTCCACCAGGTTTATCGTGTATCCGGCAGCTTCGACCACCGAAGCATCATCAGTAAATAGTTCGCTGTAAGGCTGCTGATAGCTTTTTTGAACGATTGCCGAGGTGAAGACCTGTGGTGTCTGTACCAGCCTGAAATTGGCGCGATCGGCCGCTTTGCTTCCGCTCCGGTCCACCTGGCGGATACTATCCACGAGTTCAACTACCGGTATGGCCGTCCCCGAATTTTCAGCTTCGTCAAAGCATCGTTTTATTGTTTCCACATCCACCAGCGGACGTACTCCATCGTGAATGGCTATTATTGCACTTTCAGTGATGGTATCCAGGGCATTTTTTACCGAAAAAAAACGGGTTACACCTCCCTCCACCACCTCGTGCGGGAGTGTGAAATGGTAGGTCATGCAGAGTGTAGTCCACAAATCGAACAAGTGGGGAGGCAAGACCAGAATTAGTTTTATTTCCTCCGAATACCGGTAAAATTGCTCCAGCGTGTGCATCAATACCGGTTTGTTGACCAATGTGAGGAATTGCTTTGGTACAGAGCTATTCATCCTTTCGCCTTTGCCGCCGGCTACAATAATGGCTACTTTTTGCTGTTTCATAACTTGGAAGTGATGTAAGTGCAACAAAGATAGTCTATTTCGGTGCAAATAGCAACGAAATAAAACTGAAATCTCATCCCGTTCTGTTGATTTTATTTGCCAAAACTCTTGTAAATCGTATCATTTTCATACCTTTGTATAAATTTATCAGTGGAAATACAATGAAGAGATTATTTTTATTTTACAGCATACTGTTTTCGGTCACTCTTTCGGTGGCGGGACAAAACGGCTCAGGATCTGATACACCTGAAATAATCAAATCCATTGAAGCCAACGATTCGAAGGTTAACATTCATCAGGACGGCAGGCTGGATAAACTGCTCAATAATTACATCGGCCGCGAAATAAAACTTACCGGTTCCTACACCGGTCCTGGTTACCGGGTTCAGGTGTTTTCGAGCAACGATTTCAAAACAGCCAAAAGTGAGTCTGCTGAAATTGAACGACAACTTCGCAGTACATTCCCCGAACAGGGAGTTTACCGCATTTTTGCGTCGCCATTCTGGAAGGTGAGAGTGGGCGATTTCAGGTCGCTCGAGGAGGCCAGGAGTTTTCGCTCCGAACTGATAAAATCATTCCCCGGTCTGAGCCGTGAAGCCTACACGGTACGCGAAAGTAAAATTAAAATAGAATAAAAAACACCTCCCAATATGGATCTATACGCCAATAACCTGATAGAATTTGATGCCGAAAAGACTAAGCAGCTGGCAGAGAAATACCGTGATGCACTTGCTATTTTGGGCGAAAATCCCGATCGGGAAGGTCTGCTTAAAACTCCCGAACGCGTAGCCAAAGCCATGCAGTTTTTCATGCAGGGATACGCGCAAGACCCTGAGGCACTGTTGCAATCCGCCATGTTCACCGAAGATTACCGGCAGATGGTTATTGTCAAGGACATTGATTTCTATTCCATGTGTGAGCATCACATGCTGCCCTTTTTCGGGAAAGTGCATGTGGCCTATATCCCCAACAAAAAAATAACAGGACTGAGTAAAATTGCACGCGTAGTCGATGTTTATGCCCGCCGGCTGCAGGTGCAGGAGCGGCTTACCACCCAGATTAAAGAATGTATTCAGAAAACACTCAACCCCATGGGTGTCATGGTCATAGTCGAAGCTCAGCACCTCTGCATGCAGATGCGCGGTGTACAGAAGCAACATTCCATCACCACCACTTCCGACTTTACGGGTGTATTTGAGCAGGCCAAAACCCGCGAAGAGTTTATGAATCTGATTAAGGGGTGATGATTGGTGATTCTTTTCTTTTTAGTAAGACAACAAAGACCTTTCCCTTTTCAAATCGCTTTACCTCTGCCCAACTGTTTGAATTTTCCACGTCTTCAATATCGGCATCCTCTGCAGATATGTTGGAATAGATAAAATACTCCCGATCTCTTCCTGCTATTACCGTTTTTCCAAAATTATTCAATTCGGCATAACCTCTGTCGCCGTAAAAGCAAAATCCGGCTGAAATGTTATCGTAGTTTATCCCGTTTTCGTCAATATACCGGAAGCAAGTTTTCCGCAGTTCGTAATAGGGAATATGTGATAATGTACAATCCCAGCTTTTTGCAATTTTATCGGGATAAATCCAGAAATGCCCGGTTGCCTGCAGTATGACAATGAGAATTAATAAGGTGTAAACAACCTGATTTTTGTAAAAATGAATAATTCCCCAACAACAGAATAATGTCAATAAGAAAAAGTGAGGCATAAAGTATCGGGCGGAAAATGGCATTTGGCTGATGAAAATAAAAAGAAAGTAAAGCAGGAAATGTAAAATCAAAACGGATAAGAGGATCTTTTGATTTTTCGAGAACAAGTGTTTTGACCTGAATAATTTGTACCCTGTCAGGAGGCTGAGAAGCCAAATCAGCAACCGGCCGTTCTCTACCGATCGTAAACCAAACTCTAAAAAGTGCCTGATAATAATCCGAAAATTCGCCGGCAACTGATAATGGGTTGAATAACTGCTGCTTGTGATTGATACTCTGTTCTGATTGGAAAAATAAATACCGATTGAGACAGCTAAAAAGATAAAAGCGGGCAAATAAGGGAAGAAAAACTTTAGGAATGTTTTTGTTTCTTTTTTTGACGATTTGTAATAGTTGAAATAAAAATCAACAATCAGAAGTATTAACCCAAGAAAAAGTCCACGACTATAAATATTTATCAAAAAGAATAATCCGATAGTTAGAAGCCATTTCTTGCCATCCAGAATTGCCCTTAAACTAATGACAAAAGATGTAAATATTATGATATCAATTCCACCGATAGTCAACTGACTTAAAACTGTCGGTTCTGTAAAAGCAATGAAAGTGATGAGTGCAACATATTTTTCCTGAAAAAATGTTTGGACAATTTTTCGTATATTATAAATCAAAAGGATGCCCCATATCAAAATCAGGGCATGAGTGACTCCTAAT
>RRZU012369688.1_pt1 | contig 10800 bp, 9 predicted proteins | sample 2165561 | NCBI WGS metagenome assembly RRZU01 (sample SAMN10456909, study PRJNA506462) | wastewater metagenome | isolation source: wastewater sludge | place: USA: Moscow, Idaho | reverse complement strand
GTGCTGTAAGCCAACAGCTCGCGCCAGTGCACCGGAACCGCGGTCGCGTGGCGATTGTAGGCCAGTCCCAGCACGGTTACCCAAATCAAACCCAGACACAAACCCGCCAGCGTGTCGGTGAGCCAGTGTATGCCCAGGTAAAGCCGGGCGAACGCGACCGGTACAATCATGAACGCCGCCGCCAAATAGACGATCCAACGGCGGGCTTGCGGAACGCCTCGGGCGACGAGGACCGCCAGAAATCCGAAAACCAGCGTATTGAGGGTCGCGTGGCCGGACGGAAACGAATAGCCCAGCACCCCTTGCGTTACTTCGGCCGGACCGGATACCGGCAGCAGCCACTTGAACAGCAGATTGGTGGCCATGCCGAAACCCAGAGCGGCCAGCCAATGCCAGGCCGCCACCGGCCGGCCCCGCCAAATCAACCAGCCGAACACGACCAAGCTGAGGGGCAAGACGACTTGGTAATCGCCCAGTTCGGCGGTGAACACCATCAGGGCGTCGGCCCACGGCGTGCGCAGCCCCTGGAAAAAGTGATAGAGGCTCAAATCCAGGCCGCTCGGCAATTTCTGGCCGGCGGCGTTCAAGCTCAAGCTGATCAAAACCACGCTTCCCAGCAACAAGACAGCGAGCGTCGCCAAACCGCGCAATTCGCCCCGAGTCGGGTCTAGCAGCGAAGCCGAGATCGGCCCGATGAAACGCCGGCACTGACTCCAGTTGTAGAAACGCTGCAACCAGTCGGGGGCGTGCGCCTGAAACAGCCGCACCAAATGTCTGACCAGCCAGGTGGTGACCCACAGCAGGACGGCGACGACCAGGATCAGCACCACCAGCCGCCCCGCCACGCGAGAGGCGATGTCCAGCGAGGCGCCGAAAGCCATGCCGGGGATCAGATAGGCCGGCGACCAGAGGATGGCCGACACCACGTTGGCGATCATGAAATTGCGCCACGTCATGTCCATCATGCCGGCCACGGTCGGAATCGTGCCGCGCACCGGCCCGAAGAAGCGTCCGAACAGCACGCCCTTGCCCCCGTGCTTGCGGAAAAATTCTTCGCTGCGGGCGATCATCTCGGGGTGCTTGTTGAACGGCCAGACCCGGCGGATGCGTTGGTGGAACACCCGGCCGATCCAGAAGCTGATGGCATCGCCGACCACCGCCCCTAGCGCCGACCACCAGTAGGCCGTCCAGAAATCCATGTGCCCGAGGCCGATCAGGGCGCCAAAACTGAACATGACCAGCGCGCCGGGGATGATGACGCCGACGATGGTCAACGACTCCGCCGCCGAAGAAACGAAAATTACGGCGTTCACCCAACCCGGATTGGCGGCGATCCAGGCGAACAGGGCGGTAACGAATTCGGACTGCATAAGCTTGCTTTGTGGTTAAGCGGGCTTTGTGGTTAAGCGGGGAAACGGGTGAAATTGGACTCGCGAGCAGGGATTATGGTTGTCGAAAGCCCCTTATGCCACAGATACCGCTAACTTTGCCACCCAAGACGCGCGAGTCGTCCGCTCGCATGCGAGCGCCGGCGAATCCGAACCACCCAGTTCCATCATCGCTCCCAATCGGTCCTACCAGGAGAATCGCATCATGCCCGTTTTCGCTAACGGATTGGCCGCTGTCCTGCTGCTGATCGCATCGCCGTTCGCCCTCGCCGCCGCCCGCCGCCCGCCGCCCGCCGCCCGCCGCCAAGAAACTGGGAGTGTTCTACAACCCCGGCGAGGCCAATTCCGTGTCGCTGGTCCGCTCGCTGAAGGAACTCGCGGGCAAGGGTTTTCACGTGGTCGAGGCGGCCGCGCCGAAATCCGGCGATGCGTTGAGCGCCGCCCGGCAACCGGCGGGCAAGGCCGAGGCGATTTACATTCCGCCGGACAGCACGGCGGTTTCGGCGCTGGAAACGGTGATCGACGTGTTACTGTCGGGTTGAGCGGACTATCTCAAACCTGGCGCACGCTGGCTTTGCGGAATTCCTCGCGCATGTCCCCGAAGGTGCGCGCCACCGGGAATTGGGGAAATTCGTCGATCACGTTCTGCGGCGGCCGGAACAGAATCCCGGCTTCGGCTTCTGCCAGCATGGCGGTGTCGTTGTAGGAATCGCCGGCGGCGATCACCCGAAAATTGAGCCCATGGAAGGCCCGCACCGCCTGGCGCTTGGAGTCCGCTTGCCGCAGGACATAGTTCACGACCCGGTCGTCCACCACCTCCAGGCGGTGGCAGAACAGGGCCGGCGAGCCGAGTTGCCGCATCAGCGGCATGGCGAACTCGTAATAGGTATCCGACAGAATCACCACCTGGAACCGCTCGCGCAACCAGTCCATGAACTCGCACGCCCCGTCCAGCGGCCCCATGGCGGCGATCACCCGCTGGATGTCGGACAGTTTCAGCCCGTTCTGGTCCAGCAGCGCCAGGCGCCCCCGCATCAGCTGATCGTAATCGGGAACGTCGCGGGTGGTCAGCCGCAACCCCTCGACGCCGGTGCGCTCGGCGACATTGATCCAGATTTCGGGAATCAGGACCCCTTCCAGGTCCAGGCAAGCGAGTTCCATGAGAGCCCCCTCGGCTGCCTATTGCGGGGTCGCGATGGCAGGCGTTAGTTGTTGTCGATGACAGTTTCGATAAACGGCAACGCTAACCCTTTTTCCGCCATGACCGCAATAGTCGGCAATCGGCTCTCCCGCTCTATTTCAAGGCTTTCGCCCGCAGCTCGGCGGATCGGCCAGCAGCGGCACAGAATCGGGAAAGCAGGTTCCGCCATCCTCGGAAGATTAACCGGGATCGATCCGGGTTTCGACGATGCCCGCCCCGCCAGCGATCGGGGCGGGATTCTCCACATCCATCGGACGGTCGGCAATCACCTCGCCAACGTGGTACGGGCAACCGTCCCGATGATAGCGGTCGAATGGACGGCTCGTCGGATGAGTTGGCATTGAATCGAGATACTTCAAGATAGACCACGCTTTATTATTGTTTGTATCAACATAAATACTATAGTATTATTTTATTTTCATAGAACCCGTTGTTCGGCGCCTCTTTCCAAGGTCACTCGCATGGTCTAAAGTTTCACCGTCAGGCGACCGAAAGCACGATAGTCCGAGACCGTCAGGAATCACCGCCTTAGAAGAATATGGCCACCAATCCCAGCAACGTCATCTCGCAACCCGGTATCCAGCTAATCGGGTTGGCGAGGCAGCTCGTGCAAAATCACCTGCTCGATGAAACCACCGCCCTGAAAGCGATCGAACAGTCACGCAAGGAAAGCATCCCCTTCGTGGCCTACTTGGTGGATAACAAGCTGGCACGCGACAAAGACATCGCCCGAACCGCCGCGCGCAGCTTCAACCTGCCCCTCTTCGATATCGATGCCTTGGAGGTCGATTCGGCGGTCGTTCGCCTGGTCGACGAGAAGCTGCTCCGCCGGCATCACGCCTTGCCCTTGCACAGGCGGGGCCGGCGGCTGTTCGTGGGCTTGAGCGATCCCACCAACCAGCGGGTGCTGGAAGACATCAAGTTCCAGACCCGGCTCGACATCGAACCGATCATCGTCAGTCAAACCCAGTTGGCCAAGGCGCTCGACACCGCCATCGACCAGCCGGCATCCGGCATGACCGACGGCGATATCGGCGATTTGGATTTCAGCAGCGAAGCCGATGCGGCGGCGAAAGTCGAAACGCTGACCCAGTCGGACGCCGACGACGCCCCCGTGGTCCGGTTCATCAATCAGGTGATCCTGCAAGCCATCAACCGCGGCGCCTCCGACATCCACTTCGAGCCTTACGAGAAAATTTACCGGGTGCGCTTCCGCCAGGACGGCATGCTGGACGAAATCTACAAGCCGCCGGTCACCATGGCCCCGCGCTTGGCCGCCCGCCTCAAGATCATGGCCCAGATGGACATCGCCGAGCGCCGGGTGCCGCAGGACGGGCGTCTCAAGCTCTATTTGACCAAACAGCGCGCCATCGACTTCCGCGTCAACACCCTGCCGACCATGTGGGGCGAAAAGGTGGTCATGCGCCTGCTCGACCCGACCAGCGCCCAGATGGGCATCGAGGCGCTGGGCTACGAAGAGCATCAAAAGGAGCTGTTCCTCAAGGCGATCCACAAGCCGCAGGGCATGGTCTTGGTCACCGGCCCCACCGGTAGCGGCAAAACGGTGTCGCTCTACACCGCGCTCAACATCCTGAACACCGCCACCGTCAACATCTCCACCGCCGAGGATCCGGTGGAAATCAATCTGGCCGGCATCAACCAGGTCAACGTCAACCCCAAGGTCGGCATGACCTTCGCCAACGCCTTGCGCTCCTTCCTGCGCCAGGACCCCGACATTATCATGGTCGGCGAAATCCGCGATCTGGAAACCGCCGAAATCGCCATCAAGGCCGCCCAGACCGGCCACATGGTGCTGTCCACCCTCCACACCAACAGCGCGCCGCAAACCCTCAGCCGCCTGATGAACATGGGCGTCGCGCCCTACAACATCGCCTCCAGCGTAACGCTCATCATCGCCCAGCGACTGGCTCGCCGGCTTTGTCAACACTGCAAGGAAGAAGTCAAAATCCCCCCGGACGAACTGATCAAGCAGGGTTTCCGCGAGGACGAACTAAAAGAGCTATCGATTTTCAAGGCCGCCGGTTGCGACCAATGCAACCACGGCTACAAGGGTCGAGTCGGCGTCTACGAGGTGATGCCCATTTCCGACGAAATCGGCCGCATCATCATGGAGGGCGGCAACGCGATCCAGATCGCCGACCAAGCCCGCAAGGAAGGTATCAACGACTTGCGCCGCTCGGGTCTGAACAAAGTCCGCATGGGCTTCACCAGTCTCGAAGAAATCAACCGAGTGACAACGGATTAACGGTCGTGGCCAAACAACCCACCCTGGCGAAAGCCAAGAAGAAAGAAGAGGAGCCCACGTTCAAGTGGGAAGGTACCGACAAACGGGGCGTCCGCGTCAAGGGCGAGTTGCGGGGTGCCAACCAGAACCTGATCAAGGCCGAACTGCGCCGGCAGGGCATCGTGCCGCTGCGGGTCAACAAGAAAGCCAAGCCCCTGTTCACGGTCGGAGACAACGTCAACTCCAAGGACATCATGTTTTTCACGCGCCAGCTTTGCACGATGCTGGGTTCCGGCATCGCCGTGGTGCAAGCGCTGGACATGGTCGGGAACAGCAACAAGAAGACCAAGGTCAAGGAATTGATTTTGAGCGTCAAGGCCGACGTGGAAAGCGGCACCTCGCTCTCGAAAGCCCTGGGCAAACATCATTTGTACTTCGACGACCTGTATTGCAGCCTGGTGCACGCCGGCGAGGAAGCTGGCGTGCTCGAAATCCTGCTCGACAAGATCGCGACCTACCTGGAAAAGTCCGAGGCGCTGAAGGCCAAGGTCAAAAAGGCGCTCACCTATCCGGCCATCGTGCTGGTGTTCGCCTTCGTGGTCACCGCGATCCTGCTGATTTTCGTGATCCCGACTTTCGAGGACCTGTTTAAAGGCTTCGGCGCCGAATTGCCGGCGCTCACCCGATTCGTCATCGATCTTTCAGGCGTATTTCAAAAATACTGGTATCTGATCCTCGGCACGCCGGTCGTCGCCATCGTCGGTTTCATCGAGGCGCGCAAGCGCTCCCGAACCTTCTATCAGTGGCTGGACCGCGTGGTCCTGCAACTGCCGTTGATCGGCGATCTGGTCGCCACCTCGGCCAACGCCCGCTTCGCCCGCACCCTGTCCACGCTGTTCAGCGGCGGCGTGCCGCTGGTGGACGCCATGGTCAGCGTGGCCGGGGCCACCGGCAACTACGTCTACGAAAAAGCCGTTCTGGAAATGCGCGACGCGGTTTCCATCGGCCAGCAACTGAATTTCGCGATGCGGCAAAGCAGTCTGTTCCCCGACATGGTGATCCAGATGGTGGCGATCGGCGAGGAGGCCGGCTCGCTCGGCGACATGCTGGCCAAGGTCGCGGATTTCTATGAAGCGGAAGTGGATCAAAAGGTGGATACGCTGACCACGATGATCGAACCGATGCTCATGGCGTTTCTGGCGGGCGTGGTCGGCACGCTGGTGATCGCCATGTACCTGCCGATCTTCAAGCTGGCTTCCGCGGTTTGACGGCAGCCGCGCCGATGGCACTGCTGGAGCTGCTGACCACATCCCACACCCTGTTCGTCGCACTGATCGTCCTGCTGGGTTTGCTGGTCGGCAGTTTCCTGAATGTCGTGATTTACCGCTTACCGTTGATGATGGAGCGGGAATGGCGAGCGCAATGCGCGGAATTGTTCGACCAACCGGTCCCGGCAGCGGGCCAGCCCGCCTTGAGCTTGTGGGGACCGCGCTCGCAATGCCCGCAGTGCGGTCATTTGATCACGGCGATCGAGAATATCCCCCTGCTCAGCTACGTCCTGCAACGCGGTCGCTGCGCCCATTGCCATGCCGCCATCGGTATCCAATATCCTCTGGTAGAGGCGCTGAGCGGCTGTTTGGCCGGAATCGTCGCCTGGAAATTCGGTTTCGGCTGGCCGACGGCGGCTGCCCTGGTTTTCACCTGGACCTTGCTGGCGGCGAGCGCCATCGATTTTCGCCATCAACTCCTCCCCGACGACCTGGTTCTGCCCTTGCTGTGGCTCGGGCTGCTAGCGGCGTTGTCCGGGCTGTTCGCCGATCTGCCCAGCGCGGTGATCGGCGCCATGGCCGGTTATCTGTCCTTGTGGTCGGTTTATCAGCTTTTCCGCCTCTTGACCGGGAAGGAAGGGATGGGCCACGGCGATTTCAAATTGCTGGCGGCGCTCGGCGCCTGGGTGGGCTGGCAATCGCTCGTCGCCATCGTCATTCTGTCGTCGTTGGTCGGGGCGGTCTTCGGCTTGGCCCTCGTCCTGTTTCGGGGTCGGGATCGGCAGGTTCCCATGCCGTTCGGTCCGTTTCTCGCGGCCGCCGGTTGGATCGTGCTGCTGTGGGGCGAGGCGATCAATCGAGCCTACCTGCAATGGCTGGGGCTTTGAGCGTGCTGGTGATCGGCCTGACCGGCGGCATCGGCAGCGGCAAATCGGAAGTCGGCAACCGATTTGCGGAACATGGCGTGCCCGTCATCGATACCGACCAGCTCGCTCGCGAGCTGGTCGAGCCCGGCCAGCCCGCGCTGGCAGGCATCGTGACCGCTTTCGGGCCGGATTGCCTCGACGATCGGGGCCGGCTGCGACGCGACCACCTTCGTGAGCGGGTTTTCGCCGATCCGGAAGGCCGGCGGCGACTGGAAGCGATTTTGCATCCTCGTATCCGCGCGTTGTTGAAAGCGCGGGTCGCCAGCTTGTCCACCCCTTACTGCCTGGTGGTCGTACCGTTGCTGGTGGAAACCGGAATGACCGATCTGGTGGATCGCGTTCTGGTGGTGGATGTGCCCGAAGCCGAGCAAGTTCGGCGGGTCGTGACCCGCGACGGCGTCGCCGAGGAGCAGGCCCGCCGCATCCTGGACGCGCAAGCCAGCCGCCGCCAGCGACTCGCGCGGGCGGACGACGTGTTGGAAAACGTCGGCGACCTCGGCCTGCTGGATCGTCAGGTCGCCGACTTGCACGACCGTTATCTGGCGATGGCTGCGGCCAAGACGCCCTAGCTCGGTTTCGGGTGGTGCCGTTCCTTGGAGTTGCAGCGAATAGCCACTCGCGCGGGTCGGCGCTTTGATCCATAGTTGACTGGTGCTTGCGGGGAATTGCGTGCCTCAAACCGTCTGTTACGAGCAGCCGCTCAACGAGCGCGTTCGCGCGATGCTGCGCTTGGAATTCCTGTTCCAGCAGGTCCATCACGCGATCGATGGGCGTTCGGCGTGGGACAGCCGCGTGGCGCTACAGGGACTGTTCGACATTCTCGCTCTCACCGCCCGCAACGAATTCAAGGGCGATTTGCTCAAGGAGCTGGACCGCCACGCCACCACCCTGAGCCGCTTGCAGCTAACTCCCGGCGTCGATTCCGCCCTGCTCGACGGCGTACTCCTGGAAATCGGCGCGGTGATCGGCCGGATTCATTGCCAGGACAATCAGATGCAGGAGGCGGTTCGCCAAACCGACTTTCTCAGCGCCGCCCTCAAGCGGAGCCATGTGCCCGGCGGCTCCTGCCAGTTCGACGTGCCCGCTCTCCATCATTGGCTGCAATCGGATCATCCGGTTCGCGTCGGGCATATCCGGGGCCGGTTGATTCCCTTCGGACCGATGCAGGAAGCCGTCGCCCTGATTCTCCGGCTCATCCGCGAGAGCGCGACGCCGCGACCGGAAATCGCCGTGCAGGGTTTCTTCCAGCGCGGGCTCGACGGCGGCGCTTCCCACCAACTGATCCGGGTGTTGCTGCCGACCGGGCGGGCCTGCTTTCCGGAAATCAGCGGCGGCCGGCATCGCTTCACGATTCATTTTCTGGAGCAGCCCGATCCCAACTGGCGGGCCGTTCAGAGCACGGCCGACATCCCGTTCGAGCTGGCTTGCTGCACCATCTGATCTCCTTTCCGGCGCAGCCGCGCGATGATGGGCGCATCGGCGACAGGAAAGGCGGAATCCACCATATCCGCCGGCCGCATCCAAACCAGCGGTTGCCCCTCCCGACCGTGCGGCGTCCCCCGGTAAGCCGTCACCCGCCACACATCGAGCAGCACGCTTTTGTCGGGATAGGCGTGGCGGACTGCCAGCAACGGCTCGGCGGCGCGCAGCTCGATTCCAAGCTCTTCCCGCAACTCGCGCCGGAGCGCGGCTTCCACCGTTTCGCCCGCCTCGACTTTGCCACCGGGAAATTCCCACAGCCCGCCCTGATGGGCGTGCTCGGGCCGGCGGGCGATCAACACCGCCCCCGTCGGATCGACGATGACGCCGACCGCCACATGGATGACCGACGGGGTGGATTCGCTCACGTCCGATATTCGGCGTTGATGCGCACGTAGTCGAAAGACAGGTCGGTGGTCCAAATCCGCGCGGCGGTTTCGCCGCGACCGAGTTCCACCCGGATGGTGATGTCCGGTCGTCCCATGGCTCGCTGCCCCTGCTCTTCGGTATATTCCGGTGCGCGGCCACCCGCGCGGACGATGCAGATCTCGTCGAGATGGATCGCGACCCTCTCCAGATCCAAATCCGCCAGCCCAGCCCGCCCCACGGCCGCCAGAATCCGGCCCCAGTTGGGGTCGGAGGCGAAAAAGGCGGTCTTGACCAGCGGGGAATGGGCGATGGTGTAGGCGACTTGCCGGCATTCGTCCCGATCCCGGCCCCCTTCGACCAGCACGGTGATGAATTTGGTGGCGCCCTCGCCATCGCGGACGATGGCTTGCGCCAGATCGATGCAAACCTCGCGCACCATCGCGGCGAAATCCCGATGTTCGGCACCGGAATCGGGCACATTTGCGCCCGCTTGCCCGGTCGCCAGCAACACGCAGGCGTCGTTGGTGGAGGTATCGCCATCCACCGTGATGGCGTTGAACGAGTCGGCGACGGCATCGACCAGAATGCGCCGCAACACCGCTTCGTCCACGGCGGCGTCGGTGGCGACAAAGGCCAGCATGGTCGCCATGTCCGGGCGGATCATGCCCGCGCCCTTGGCGATCCCGGTCACGGCCACCTCTCGCCCGCCGAGCGGCGCGCGGCGCGCGGCCCATTTGGGCCGGGTGTCGGTGGTCATGATGCCGTGGGCGGCATCGCCCCAACCGTCCGGTCGCAACGCGGCCAGCGCCGCCGGCAAGCCCGCCGTCAATCGCGCCAGCGGCAGCGGTTCGCCGATCACCCCGGTCGAAAACGGCAACACTTCATCCGGGCGGCAGCCGGCCAATTCGGCCAGCGCCCGACAACTGCTCTCGGCATCGGCCAAGCCCTGCCGGCCGGTGCCGGCGTTGGCGTTGCCGGTATTGACCAGCAGATAGCGCGGCGCGGCAGCGGCCAGATGCGCCCGCGCCACCGCGACCGGCGCGGCGCAAAACGCATTTTGGGTGAATACGGCGGCGGCGCGGGTTCCGGCGGGGACTTCGATGACCACCAGATCGCGGCGGTCGGGGTATTTGATGCCGGCGCACGCGGTTCCCAGCCGGACGCCGGCGACGGTGATGGGTTCCATTTTCCCTCCCGCTTCAGTTCAACTGGCCGTGGCAGTGCTTGTACTTCTTGCCCGAACCGCAGGGACAAGGCTCGTTGCGGCCGACCTTGCGCCCTTCCCGCACGAAGGGGGTATGCTGCTCGGCCGGATAGCGAGCGTCGCCATCGGCGCCTTCCCCTCCTTCGGGCTCGCCCGCAGCCAGCGCCGACACTTCGGCATGCTCGAAATGCAGGGCGGAAGGTGCCGGTCGGCGCGGCGCGGGAATCGGCTCGGGCTCGGTCTGGAACTCGGCGCGGGCCAGAAACCCGACCGCTTCCTGCTGGATGCGCTGCACCAGGGCTTGACACATTTCGAACGCTTCGCGCTTGTACTCCTGCTTGGGGTTCTTTTGGGCGTAGCCGCGCAAGTGAATGCCTTGGCGCAAATAATCCATCGCCGCCAGATGCTCGCGCCAGTGGGTGTCGAGCACTTGCAGCAGCACGGCCTTTTCGAATTGCCGCATCCAGGACCCGCCCACCTGCGCTTCCTTGCCGGCGTAGGCTCGCTCCAATTCGGCGTGAATCCGTTCCCGGAGCGGTTCCTCGTGCAGGTCGGTATCGGCTTCGAGCCACTCTCGGACCGGCAACCGCAACCCGAACTCCTTTTCCAGCGCCTCTTCCAATCCGGCCACGTTCCATTGCTCTTCCAAACTCTGCGGCGGAATGAAAGGGTCGATGCTTTGTTTGAGCACTTCGGCGCGCATGTTCCCGAGCGTCGCCG
>RRZU011768266.1_pt1 | contig 10801 bp, 5 predicted proteins | sample 2165561 | NCBI WGS metagenome assembly RRZU01 (sample SAMN10456909, study PRJNA506462) | wastewater metagenome | isolation source: wastewater sludge | place: USA: Moscow, Idaho | reverse complement strand
TTTGGGGAGAAGTGCGGTCCGATAATATGACAAATTCATTCAATATTTCAGAAGAACAAAGAAAAGTACTGGATGGAAACATATTGCCTACTAACTCATATACCTCCTGGTCGAGTTTATACACACTGATCAACTACTGTAATACTGTGTTGTACTATGCACCCATGGTAATTGATCCGAATTTCACTGTAGCAGAACTGAATGCCAAACAGGCCGAAGTACTTACCTTGAGAGCACTTGCTTATTTCTATCTGGTTCGGGTTTATAAAGATGTACCTCTGGTGCTGGAACCCTCTTTAAGTGATCAGCAGGACTACAACATACCCCAAAGCAGCGAGAAGGCGGTATTGGATCAACTAGAAGCCGACTTATTGAAAGCGGAAGGATGGGCAATGAGCAGTTATGGCCGAAAAGAGTATAATAAGGGGAGAGTGACAAAAGCGGTAGTGAGAGCATTACTCGCCGATATTTACCTTTGGAGAAACAACTACGAACAATGTATTACTTACTGTGATAAAATTATACAGGATCCCGTCCTGGAATTAATAAAAGCCGACGATCAACCATTCAGTAAAATTTTCGGGTTAAAAAACTCTACCGAAAGTATATTTGAACTTCAATACACATTGTCAAGTAACACCTTTAATTACACCATTTTCTCATTTTATGGCTCTGACAACAATCCACGAGGAAATTTCACCGTTCCACTATTCATCGCCAACGATAATACCGTGTTTGTCAATACTCCCGAAATAACTGATGTAAGACGTAAAGATTATATTAAGACAAAAGATGCAAGTGGTTTCTATCCGATATTTAAATATACCGGAAAATCAAGATTTGAAAATTCAATCGGAAACAGCGAGTATTATTACAGAAGTTCACAAACCGACAGCCCTAACTGGATATTCTATCGTCTTACCGATATAATGTTGATGAAAGCTGAAGCATTGGTTCAGTTAAGCAGGACAAATACTGACGACCAGAAAAAAGCGTTGGATATCGTTAATACTGTTTACTTAAGATCAAATCCCACCATTATTGACTCCTTGTCAATCAGCAACTACCAGACCAAAAAAGAACTGGAAGAATTAGTACTGGTGGAACGTCAGCGCGAATTAATGTTTGAAGGTAAAAGATGGTTTGACCTCATGCGAATGGCACGCAGGGATGGTAAAACCGACCGATTGATAAAACTGGTAATACGTAAAAGTGAGGAGAATTCAAGTGTTCTGAGCAGTAAGCTCAAAGATATGAATGCGTTATACTGGCCCATTTCAGAGAGTGAACTTAAAGCCAATCCAAGACTGAAGCAGAATCCGTTTTATGAGACCGATTTACTAAAATAATTCAATCAATATTATTAATAAAAACGATATAGGAAAAAATCAAGATATAATATGAAAACACGAATTAATAAATTTGCCAATTCAACCCTTAAAAAATTCGGAGTAATGATGCTTCTCGGAGTTTTGGTTGCCGGTTGTGTCGAAGATATTGGTGACAGTTATACAACCTTCAAGGGCGATATGATTTATTCATACCTCGAAAAGAAACCTGAAACTTATAGCGAATTTGTTGCTTTAATTGATAAAGCAGGGCTCAAGGGAATGTTAAGTGCTTATGGAACTTATACCTGTCTGGCTCCAACCAACGAAGCATTTAAGAAATATTACTCAACCTTCGGTCCGAAATTCAATATAGACAGCTTATCGGAAGAGCAAATAGATTATCTGGCAAAAACACACATAGTGGATAACCAACACATAACTGATGATTTGCAGGACGGAGTACTACCCAATCCGAATATGAACTCCATGTACGTCAGCATTAAGTTTACATCCGATTCCATAACCAATACTTTTAAAATTCTTTTGAATGATTCCTCGCAGATAGTTTCGAGAGACAATAAAGTGTACAACGGGGTAGTGCAGGGAATCAACAGGGTGCTTCGGCCCTCGGTTGCCCAGTTACCGGAATTGATAAAAACAGACCCGAATCTATCCATTTTTTCAGATGCATTGAAACTCACGGGACTTAATGATTCGTTGCTGCTGGTTAAAGACAATAAATACAAACCAACAAAAGTATTTAAAGACGAATATAACGGATACGAAATTGTAAATCCTGCTGAGAGGAAGTATGGTTATACGGCTTTAGTTGAAACAAATGCATTATTCAAGAGTGTAGGAATCAACAATCTGAATGACTTGATAGCTAAAGCTAAAGAACTTTATCCTTCTGGAGCCAATATCCCGGATTTTAAAAACAGGGAAAACAGTTTAAATATCTTCATGGCCTATCACCTGGTTAACAAAGCAATTTATCTCAATAAATTTTTCTTTGCATCGGATGCCGTGAAGGGATATACCCCCGATGAATTTATTGAAACCATGTATCCAAACCGCATTATCAGAGCAAGCAAGGTAAATAATCGCATCACATTAAACTATGGCTCCGACAATGTAGTTCTGGTGGAAGAGACGGGAGGTAAAACAACTGTCAACGGAGTGATGCATGTTCTGAATAAAATGCTATATTATACCCCCGGTGTCGAACAAATGTTACAAAATACCCGTATCCGTTTTGATATCGTCAGCTTGTTTCCCGAATTTACAAATAACAACATACGGGGTTCGCGCGACTTCATGAAAGTCAACAACAGCAGTGGAGACCGTTTTGGTTTCGAAGACGGGTATATCAAAAACTTCACAATGAGTAAGGATACACGCCTTATTTATCTTGCCGGCAAATCGGGGCAGTGGGCTAATTACCAAAGTGATGAATTGATGGGACTTGGTTCTTATGATATCACCATGCGTTTACTTCCGGTTCCTCCGGGTACCTACGAATTGCGTTTCGGATATTCAGCCAATTCATTACGAAGTGTAACGCAGATTTATATCGACAATAAACCAATAGGCATTCCGCTGGATTTACGAATTTCAGCAGCTGATCCCAAAATTGGCTGGATTATCGATACATCCACAGAGGACCAGGGTGTAGAAAATGATAAGATGATGCGAAACCGCGGTTATATGAAAGGACCTAACACCTATTACTACGGACAAACGCTTGTGCGGAATTACAGTGGTTCATTACGCCGGATTATCGGTACATTCACTTTTACCGATTATTCTGCTCACACCCTGCGTTTCAAATCAGTAATCGAAAATCCGCAATCACAATGTATGATGGACTATTTTGAATACGTACCTAAAAGTGTATTTAGTCCTTCGGACGGAACACCTGAATTAAGAGAATAATCAATGAATCCAATTTGAAAGTTGAAAGCACTTTTTTTAGAAAAAATACAATAAAAAATAATATAGACAGATGAAAATACAATTCAAAAATATTGGTTTTTCTCTCCTGATTTTACTGGCAGGAATCTTTTCTTTCAGTTCCTGCGAAAATGAGAGTTGGAATGATCATTACAGCGTAGATTCAGAAATAGTATCAGGCCAGACACTCTGGGAGGTGATACAGGCTACTCCAAACTTGAAAAAATTCGCATGGGCTTTGAAAAAAACGGGATATGACAAATACCTGTCTAATTCACAGATGCATACGGTATGGGCACCTGTAGATTCCGCTTCAAACAATGTCGATACCACAAATCTGAGTATAGATAACCTTCTCCTTACCAAAGAGTATGTCAAAAATCATATTTCCCGATACAAATACGCCGCATCAGGGTCAAAAATGTTGAAAGTAACCCTGTTGAACAGCAAAGTAACCAATTTTGGACTGAATGGAGTTGATTACTATTTTGCAGATAATAAGCTGTTGAGCAAAAACAAGGTTGCTTCCAACGGGTTACTACACGTAATCGGCAAGAAACAACCATTTTTTGATAATCTATGGGAGTATTTGGCTAAAGACACACGATTAGACTCTATACGCAACTACCTGTATTCTTTTGACAAAATTACTTTTGACGCATCAAAAAGTACACCGGGCGATGTAAACGAACAAGGTGAAACAGTTTACATCGATTCTGTATTGTATAATTCTAACAAAATGTTTTCCTTACTTGGAAAACTGGAAAGGGAAGACAGTACCTATACTGCTATATGGCCTACGAATACCGCCTGGATAAGTTCATACAAAAAAATAAAAGAATATTATCGCTATTATTCAACTTCAGTTACCAAATATACCGCCGACACCTTACAGCGAAACAATGCACGGTTAGCCCTGGTTCAGGATTTGGTATTCAGTAATACCATGCAAAAAAGTCCGAACGACTCGCTGGTATCAACCGCTAAAAATGTATTTTACAATCCCAATACACTTGTAGCCGGAGCTCAAAAAGTAACTGCAAGTAATGGAGTGTCCTATATTACCAATGAACTGAAGTATAATCACTGGCAATCGTGGAATCAGAAAATACTGGTCGAAGCCGAAAAATCCAAAGGAAGAACGAATACCTGGTCCAACTTATACGAACGTACCTACTCGGGAAATACGTTTGAAGGCATATCCGGAAAAAAATATGTAGAGGTTATTTCATCGACCACATCGGTTAATCCCACCATACAGTTCGAAATTCCCAATATCCTCTCCGGAAAACTCAATGCAGATAAAACAATAGCTTACGGAGCGGCTTACAATATCTATTGTGTTTTTGTACCGATGAGTTTAAAGATGACCTCGCCAAAACCAAACAAAGTAAAGTTTTCTGTATTATACAATGGAGAAACAGGTAAGGTAGTCACAGTGGATTACACCAACAACGGATTATCCTACACCACCGATAAAAATAAAATTACCAAAGTACTCATTGCATCAAACGTGACATTTCCATTTTGTGAAAAGGGACTGGACACTTATTCGGTAAAAGTGAAAGTAAGCAGTAATGTTACAGCTAAGGAAACAGTAGAATTTACCCGAGATTTATTAATTGATTGTATCATTTTAGAACCAGTACAATAAGAATATATGAAAAATACAAAACTAAAACACAGAATTAAGAATCTTTGCAAATGGACTTCATTTGTACTTTTAGTTGGTTGTACTGTTTCCGGATTTGCACAAACAACTGCCACGAAAATTACAAAAGAATTAAACTTGGATTCGATTTCGGGAGTAGTTTATGATGCTGTAACAAATACAGCATTAGCAGGTGCTCAAATTAAAACATCCAACCCCAGGTATGCAGCCATGACCGATAACAACGGCCGGTTCACAGTGAAAATTCCAGCAACTATTAAAACACTTATCATTTCAGTTCCTAACTATAACACCAAGGAAGTGCCTGTGTATGCCGGCAACAAGGTAAAAAAGATATACCTCTATCCCGAAGCGTATGACAACTATTATTCCGACCAACTCACTGTATCCGGAACTAAAAGGAATACAAGGGTAGTCAATGCCCAAAGGACCATTAATATTGACAACTACGCTTCCATTTCGGTTTATGACCAGCTGAAAAAAAACCTTTCTTCGGATATACGGCTTAGTAACTACAGTGGAACTCCTGCCGCCGGCTCCGCCATGCTTGTCAGAGGTATTAACTCCCTCAATGCCAACGTACAGCCACTTATTGTTGTTGATGGGGTTATCCTCGATAATCAGGAAGACAAAATATCCATTCATGAAGGTAATATTGTAAATACATTATCAAGTATTGATGTAAATGATATTCAAAGTGTGAGTGTTCTCAAAGATGGAACATCGTTATATGGAAGTAAGGGTGGCAATGGAGTGATACTTGTCACTACCAACCGTGGACGAAGTATGGCAACAAAAATAACAGCTACAACCATGATCGGGTATAATACAAAGCCAAACATCACACCTATGATGAACAGTAGCCAGTATCGGGTGTACTTGACCGATTTGCTGAAGGATGAAGAAGCCCGGAAAAAAATAGCAAATCAGTTCTTCCTCACCGAAGACGAAAAGTTTATTTACTATAAAAAACATCACAACAATACCAACTGGAGCGACGGCATATACGACAATTCTACCACTCAAAGTTACAGTATTGGTGTGAACGGAGGTGACGAAATAGCACTATATAATCTGTCCATTGGTATAACCAATGCAATAAGCCCTCTGAAAAAGAATGATTTCAGTCGGTTAAATGCGCGGTTTAATTCGGATATCGAACTGGCCAAAAACTTAACCACCAGTTTCGATATCTCTTATATTCAAACAGTAAGGGAATTGAGAAATGATGGAATAGCCGAATCGTTCACAAGCCAGATAAATTCACCCGGATATTTGTCGCTAATCAAATCACCTTTCCTGTCTCCCTACCAGTATGATAATGCCGGTAATTTAACAAAGAAATTAGAGGATTATGACTTTCTACAGATTGCAAATCCGTATGCGATTTTGGAATATGGGGTAGGTCAAACTCAAAAAAACATATTTAATCTGGCGCTCCAACCGAGCTATAAATTTAATAAATCTCTTACCCTGAGTTCGCGATTCAGTTATTCGATGAATAATACGTCGGAAAATTCATTTTCTCCCATGTATGGTGTGGCACCACTGGTTGATTTAAGTAAGGGATTCGGTTCCCTGAATTATGTTAAAACCCAATTTGCAAAACAACTTTCGATGCTGAGCGATACCCGTATTAATTGGAAGAAAAATAGCGGATTTAACGACTATGAACTGAATGCCGGAGTACGATTTATAACGGATACCTACCAGTCCGAATATGCAGTGGGTCATAATACCGGTAGCGATCAGGTCAAGGAAATGTCTAATAGCTTGAGCTACAAATCTGCAGGCGGTATAGAGGAACCCTATAAACTCTTAACTTATTACGGTGTTTTCAATTATGGACTTCGCGATAAATATTTTATTGAAGCTGCGATGAATACCGAAACAAATTCACGCTTTGGTAAAGAGGCAAAAAACGGAATAAAATTATTGGGTGTAAGTTGGGCAGTATTTCCGTCGCTGAATGTGGCCTGGTTGCTGTCAGCCGAAAATATGATGAAATCGGTTGAGTTTGTTGATGTCTTGAAACTGCGAGCCGGATACGGGCTTTCGGGCAATGATGGTATTCAGAGTTCTGCTACACACACCTATCTGAATGCGGTAAAGTACACCAGAACAACTACAGGATTGCAAATATACAATATATCAAACCCGGAAGTTCAATGGGAAACCGTAACCAGGCGGAATATCGGATTTGATGCTGAACTGTGGAAGGAACGGATTTCACTCACCGTGGATTTGTACAACAATACGACTGATAATCTGTTAGTTCAAAAAAATATTAAACCCATTTCGGGCCTGAGTACCTATTGGAGCAACGATGGAAAACTTCAGAACAACGGATACGAAGTTTCACTAAATGCCAAAGTATTAAACTTTAAGAATTTCAAATTCACTTTAGGCGCTTCGGTAGCTCATTATTCCAATAAAATTTTGGCACTGGCCGATGGGGATTACAAAACAAAAATTTACGGAGCCGAAGTGCTTACCGCTGTAAATCAACCGATCGGACAATTTTACGGATATCAGACTGCCGGGGTGTACTCTACTACAGAAGAAGCACTGGCCGATGGCCTTTCGATGAGAAAGCCCACCGGTGAACTTGTCCCCTTCGAGGCTGGTGATGTACGGTTCATTAACAACGATGCAAGTGACAAGGTGATAGATGAAAAAGATAAAGTAGTGATTGGAAATTCAAATCCTGATTTTTTCGGGGCTTTAAATGCCGGACTTCGGTACAAAAAGCTGAATGTACAGTTTATTTTTAATTACTCCTACGGGAATGATATATACAATTACATGCGGTCGCAGTTAGAGTCTGGCAGCACGTTCAATAATCAGACAGTGGCTGTAGCCAACCGCTGGTTTACCGAAGGACAAATTACTCATATACCTAATTCCGTTTATGGTGACCCCAAGGGCAATAACCGGTTTTCGGACAGATGGATAGAAGATGGTTCTTATCTCAGACTGAAAACCCTCGAAGTTTCTTATGAATTACCGCTGAAAGTGGCATTTTTACAGGGAATAACGGTATGGGCATCGGCCAATAATTTGTGGACTTTCACGAATTACCTGGGAGTAGATCCTGAATTCGCAGCCAACAATCAAATACTCTATCAGGGTATTGATACCGGTCTGCTGCCTCAAAGTAAAAGTTATTTTGCCGGTATCAAAATTTATCTCTAATAAAAAAACATAAGTCAATTATGAAAAAAATAATTTCAATCATAAAAGTACTTTTATTCGCTGGAATAGTTGGTACAAGCGTTACTTCCTGCGAAGATTTCATGGCTACCGATTCGAACCGATTAACATTAGCTGATGATAATACAATCAATTCAGCCAATGACAGCGTATATTCCATCCTCGGAATCCTGACTCAGGTGCAGAAAATAAGCGACCGGTATGTATTACTTGGTGAATTGCGTGCCGATTTGATGAATGTAACAGCTACTTCCGAAATGGAATTGAAGGATTTAAGTCAGTTTAGAGTAGATGCAGTTACCAGTCCGTTTGCCGATACAAAAGATTTTTATTCCATAATCAATAACTGCAACTATTTTATTCATCGCGTGGATACCAATGTTGTTGACCGTGCAAATAAACCCTTTGTTAAAGAAATGGCTGTTGCAAAAAGTATTCGCGTATGGGCCTATATGCAACTTACCCTTAATTATGGTAAAGCCATCTACTTCAAAAAACCTATCCTCACAGTAAACGATTCACGTCAAAGCTTTCCCGAATTAGGTCCCGAGCAAATGATAGACTCCCTAATAGCGGAATTGAATACCGTCAATCCACTGGCACCTACCACATTACCCGGCTACGGATCTATCAATGGTGTGCCGAGTAAGTATCTGTTTTTCAATCCAAAATTTTTAATGGGTGACTTATATTTGTGGAAATCAAGTTATACCAAAAGTATTGCTGATTACGAAATGGCTGCATCATGGTATGCTAAACTTATGGAAGAGGGTTCATATACCAATCCTTCCGGTATCGGGATAAAATGGAATAATGATTTCTTTTTAGCCTATTATGATAATTGGTTGGGATATTTAACCAATACCTCAAGTAACAGCGAGTTAATCACTATTGCCAAATTGGCTAATAATGATTACGAAGGCACCACCAATCAGGTTTCATTGTTGTGTGAAGCCAACAAATTGACAGCCTCTAAACCCATGGATGATTTATTTGCTGCTCAGACTTACTGCATATACGATGCTGTTTCCTCTTCATCCAAATTTTTTCCGGGAGATTTAAGAGCAAAATCAGCCTTGAAAAAAACCAGCGAAGATAAAATCAACATTTCAAAATTTGAAAACTACAATATAAATTTTTACAGAGTGGCGTTGTTGTATCTCAGATATGCTGAAGCTGTGAATAGGGCCGGAAAACCAAGTTTGTCGTTTGCGGTTTTGAAATATGGACTCACTGCAGCTGTATTAAAGGATGTGAAAAAGATTGCCCCCGGCGATATATCCGATAAAAAAGAATATGTGACTATATTCAATAATGCCCGTTATGATGGAAATGTAGGAATTCACAGCCGTGGAAGCGGTAATTCGACCTACAATGTGAACTACATGATCCCTGATTACACACGTTTCAGTCCTGTGGTTGTAAAGGATAATAACGGGAATCCTCTCGTGGGCTCTAACGGCAAAGATTCGGTAGTATTAATGCCTACCACCATCCCCGATTTGTTGGCACAGGCCAAACAGGACTCGATATTATTCGTAGAAAATGCAATATGCGACGAACTTGCCCTCGAGACAGGTTTTGAAGGGAATCGGTTTCAGGATCTAATGCGATTGTCCAATCACCGAAACGACCCTGAATTTCTGGCAAAGAAAGTGGCCGCGAAACACAATAACGACAATACCATTTTCGTGAAATTGAAAGATAGAAATAATTGGTTTTTACCCATTAAACAGTGATTCTCGAATAAATTTCGTATTTTTGCGGCAGATTGTAAAAGTACAATTAACATATAAATAAAAAACCCATAACCAAAGAGTACACTCTGCAATTATGGGTTTTTTATTTGTTTCATAATATTTTTACCGATGAAAAATTTTTTATTGCCTTACCGGTTCAAATTCGTTGGACTGATACTACTGTTTCTTGGATTTACATTTTCTATAGCCTATATCTGGTTCGATTTTCAAGTGCGGATGCCGGTATTTGCTGTTTATTCAGCCTTTATCGAAACAAAAACATTCGCCACATTCCCAACCAATGTTGCCGATGAATTGATTTTAATTCTTTTATTATCAGGATTTTTGCTACTTGTATTTAGCCGCGAAAAACAAGAAAATCTAATACCCGAATTTTTAAGGTTGAAAGCGTTTATGTATTCACTCATTGTTAATACGGCATTGCTGCTGTTCTCGGTGATTTTTGTTTATGGCAGTGGATTTATTGCCGTACTCGTTTTTAATATCATTTCCATACCGGTGTTCTATTTGACAGCGTTTTACATCCTTAAGAAAAAACAGAAAAGCCAGAAGATTTCCTGAGAGCGGTATGTGTTTTTCAGATACACCGCTATTGAGCTGTAACAAGAACTAAGCCAACCTGTGCTGGTTATGCAAACTACTAACTCAATCGGGACATCACATTCAACATATTGCTCTTCTGATACCCTGCATTGCCACCGGCTTACACACCCATTTCGTAACGTAATATCAATAGAATAATCGCGGGTTGGATATAAACATTCCATCAATCCATTGATATACTATGATCTGTATCCCTGATAGAAAATTAACATCCAAAGGTTCAGTTCGTTATACCATGAAAATAAACCCTTAAGAATAAAATAATAGTA
>RRZU011071362.1_pt1 | contig 10802 bp, 9 predicted proteins | sample 2165561 | NCBI WGS metagenome assembly RRZU01 (sample SAMN10456909, study PRJNA506462) | wastewater metagenome | isolation source: wastewater sludge | place: USA: Moscow, Idaho | reverse complement strand
GTCCGAGCGTCACCGGCCCCTCGAAGTAGGCGGCCGCCTGGGCGCGCCAGTGAAGCCTCAATAGCACCAGCGACTCCTCAAGGAACCGGGCTTCGACTCACCATCTAGGGGTGATCAGAGTCGGGATCCGCGAACGCCTACTCCAAGCCGATGCCCGCCTGCTCCAAGACCAGTCGGTGCGCCTGGTGCACGAGGATGCTCGTGAGCATGTAGTCCCCCGGGGTGTTGGTCGGCAGGGATCCCACTCGCCACAGCAGCGAGGGCCATCCGTAGCCATGCGCAAAGCCGCTGCCTACGTTGAATATCCACAGTAGGTGCCGCTCGATGTCGGTGGCCTCGTCCTGCCGCTCCCGGGCCAGCACCTGGGCACTGACCGTCGCAACGTCCTGCAGCATCTTGGCGTCTCCGGGAGGCCGACCGTACTTCAGCATCTCCCTGGCCAGTCGCCGGCTTTCCGCGACCTCGGCTTCTGGCGGGAGATTGACGATCCCTGCTTTCCTGTAGGCGTCCGCCTCCTTGTACAACCTGTGAAGGCTGTCGGCCTCTTGGGCCATGACCGTGGTGGCTCGCTCCACACGACGCGACTCAGCGGTGTCCGGCAGTAGCGTGAACAGCACCCGACCGCTGGCAAGCAGGGCAGCCCGTAGGTCCGCCATGATCGATGGTGCCGCTCCTTCGCGCTGCTGCTGAGCAACCATGGCTATCTCTTCGAGGCAGACGTAGGCCGTCCACAGCCCCTCGAACAGGGTCCGCCGTAGATCCACTGGCCCTGAGGGAAGCTGCTCCAACAGCGTCGCCAGTTCTGACCCAGGCTGCGCCAGCTCGTCCCATGTCCGCGGAAGTCGATTCTGCATTTGCGCGATCTCGATCATATTCCCGTTGGCCCAGTCCACCGCGAATCGCTGATTACTACTTCCCTGAATACCGAACTCGAATCCGCTCATGTCCCAAGATTAGGTGCTCGTCACTTCAGTTCTATTCAGCACGTTTCCAGCGGCATGAGTTCGTGCGCAGGCAGCATGGTTCTGAGGATCGCATCTGCGGACGCCCGACTCTGGGCAGTTCCGGACATTGCAACTCGGCAGAGGCGCGAGTGTACGACCATCGGCGCGGAGTCGAAGAAGGCTTGGCCGTCGCGTTCGTCAAGGCCGGGCTCATGCGCCTCGGGGCTCGCTATGCTGAGATGGCACGGTTGAGGTTCGGGGAAACTGCGCGCGAGCGAGATCCCCGGCCACGCGCCGGGGCCCGCGATCGTTGAGCGGGATCGCCTGGGCGTCTAGCACCGGGTAGCACCTCAACGTAACCCACGTGGACCCCACGGCCGGTTGAGACCAGTTCGAACACCGCCTTCATCCCTAGTCAGAGGCACAATGAACGGGAACACCGAGAGCTTCAAGTCCTCTCTCGCGCACAACGGCGGTCAACCGCCTGACTACGAAGTTCAGGCGGTTGACAAGCCAAGACACTCCCGCTCCTCCAGGATCAGGAGTGATCACGTGCGCCCCCGGATCGGCACGACGAACCCACGTTGAACCGGCTCTTCGCAATTGAGGGTATAGCAGTGGCTTGAGGCTGGCGGCGCGTCGAGGACCGGGTAGGGGTCGAGTTCCCCCGAGGATGGAAGTTCTCACGCTCACCATCTGGAAGACCCCGACGTGTCCCACGCTACCTTTGTTCGTCCTGACTTGACCACGTTCGCCCGCGTCGACGAGCTCGGCTTGGAGGTCGTCGGGCAGCGCCTCGAACCTGCTCGTGCGGTGTTGGCCTGTCGGGTCGTTTACATTAGCTCGCCTCAGGGCATGGCGCAACACGTGTTGCACGTCAAGCGCCAACCGCCACGCTGCGGGGGCACTGCCGGACGTCCCAGAGCATAGGCCGGTCCAGCGTCGTGCACACGCAACGTGGCGGTACCCGTTGTCAGGCGGGGTGGGCAGCTCAACGGCCGGGGGGTCTGCCGCCCATGCTGCTGCCCGTCGCCTGGCCCGCAGTGACGCTCGTGGACGTGCCGTCGACGGAGACGGAGTAGCTGGAGCCGGACTTCACCTGCGGCGAGGAGTAGACGAGGTTGACGAAGCCCTTCTCGACGGTGAACTCGTACAGCACCGTGGACCCCGACGTCACCTGCACGGTCTGGCCGGCTGACGCCGAGGTGGCACTCTGCAGCCAGCCCTGCGAGGAGTCGGCGTCCGGGGTCTCGGCCATGCCCGAGGAGCCCACGGCCAGCAGGGTGCCGCCCGAGATCGTGAATGTGCCGTTCACGTCCAGCGCGCCGTTGCCGTTGCTGGTCGGTCCCCAGACGACGATGGTGCCGCCCGTGATCTCGGCGTCGCCGTTGGAGTCGAAGCCGTCGCCGCCCGCGTTCAGGACGACGGTGCCGCCGCTGACGACCACACCGCCGTCGATGGTCTGCATGCCGCCACCACGGCCGTCCGCGCTCGCGGTGTCGGCGGAGACGTTCAGGCCGTCGTCGGAGCTGGTGACGTCGATCTCGCCGCCGCTGATGAGGATGTCGGTGCCCTCAAGGCCCTCGTAGGAGCGCTCGACGGTGACCGAGCCGCCTGCGATGGAGAGGCTCTCCTCCGCATGGACGCCATCGTCGCCCGTGCTCAGGGCGAGCGTCCCGTCGGTGATCGAGACCACCGAGTCGGAGTGGATCGCGTCGTCGGCCGAGTCAAGCGTGACGGTCCCGCCACCGATGACGACGTTGGAGCCCGCCTTGAGGCCCTTGGCGGAGGCGTCCGCGGCCAGCTGGGTGCCGGCGCCGCCGCCGGTGACTCCGGTGATCGTGCCGCCGGAGACCAGGACGTCGGTCGTGGCGACGAGGCCGTCCCCGCCGGCGGCGAGGGTGATGGTCCCGTCGGTGACGGAGATCCAGCCCTGGTCGGCGTCCGTGTCGTTGTCGGCCTTCAGCGCGTCCCCGCCGGCGGTCACGTCCAGCGTGCCGCCGGTCACCGCGATGTGGTCCTTGCCCCGGATGCCGTCGTCGGCGGCGTCCACGGTGATCGTGCCGCCACTGATGACGAGGCCGTCCTTGGAGGCGATGCCGTCCAGGCTGGGCGCGGTGACCGTCAGGGAGCCGTTGCCGCCGATCGTGAGGTCCGTCATCGAGAAGAGGGCGGCGTTGGGGGCGTCCTCGCTGGTCGTGTCCGCGAAGGTGGCCGCGCTCGTGAGCTCGTTGGACGACCCGTCGGCGAGGACGACGATCGCCTCGTCCGCCTGCGTGACCGCCAGGGCCGCGCCGGTGCTGGACGTGATGCTGGCGCCGTCGAGCACGAGCTGCACGTCACCGTCGGCGGCGGAGTCCACGACGACCTGTCCGGCCAGCTCGCCCGAGAGCACGTAGGTGCCCGGGGCCGTGATGGTCACCGTGTTGCCCGAGACGGTCACCCCGTCGCCGGAGACCGTGGCCGAGGCCCCCGTCAGGGTCACGGTGGTCGCGGACGCCGCGTCGTAGCTGGTGGGTCCGGCCTGGGGCGCGGCGTTCTCCCCCGTGGCCTGTGCCACGGTGATCGCGGCCGTCCCGCCCGCGCCGGAGATGGATGTGGAGGTCCCGGCCGAGCTGAGGCCGTTGGTCTGGCCGAGTGCGGTGCAGCCGGTGAGGACGCCCGCGACGGCGAGCGCGGCGATGGACGTCAGGATCCTGATGGGCCTGGCGGTGTTCATGGTGTCTTCCTTCTCTGGTTCGTGGATGTTCGTTCGAGGTGCTGGATCAGGCCGCGTGGGCGGCCAGGAGGCGGTGCCAGCGGTTGTGAGGCAGGTCCGGCTGGAGCTGGGCGAGCCCAACGGCGTACTTCGACAGCGGCTGCGGCCGGTGCCCGGCCTGCCAGAGGAGGCGGTCGAGGGCGCTGGGCGCGGCACCCGACTTCGTCTCCAGCACGACGTGGCCGGTCCAGGTCTGGGCCTGGTCGTCGGTGGGCGTGGTCCAGGTGAGGCCACTGTCCACGGTCGCCCGGGCGTCACCACCGGGCATCAGGAGCGTCACACGGCGGTAGCGCGTCCGCAGGGTGGGGACGAGGGAGGAGACGTCGACGTGGATGCCGGCGCCGCGCAACTGGGCCGCGACGTACCCCCGTCCCTCCGTGTCCCCCACCACGGACGCCGAGCCACCGGCCCACGGCATCCGCTGCTTCACGGTCTGGGTGCGCCGACGGGTCTTGACCTCGAGGAAGCTGGTGTTCGACGCGACGTAGGTACGGGTGCGCACCTTCCAGCGCAGGCGCCGGCGGCGGGCACTCGTGAGGTAGGCGTCCAGCCCCGGCGTGTCCAGGTAGGTGGAGCGGTAGAGGGGCGAGAGCTCCCCCGCGACGTCGACGACACGGGTCCCGGCGGGGAGGCCGACCAGGATGGCTTCGGCGTCCGCGACGGTGAGCACGTACTTGCGGTCGACCCGCGTCTGCAGCGAGGCGGTCTCGTTGAGCTCATCGAGGGTGACCGTGGCCAGACCGGCTACGGCGTCCACGGCGCTCATCGGGCCGACTCCAGGACGCGCGCCGCCTCGGACGCCTCGGCGGAGGTCTGCGACCCCGACCGGTCGCGGCGGAACCGGACATCGACCATGGTGGTGTCGTTGACAAGGTCGAGCTTCACGACCTGGACGCCGAGGACCCGGGCTCCGAGCTGGTTCTCCAGCCGGGCGGTGAGCACCGCCGAATCACTGACGGCGCGGTCCAGCACGACGACCTGGCGCTCGTGCCCGCCGAGGAGGCGCGGGTGGTCCGCGACCCACAGGGTGGCTACGACCAGCGCCATGAGGACGGCCGAGGTGACCGGGTCGCTGCCCAGTCCACCGATGAGGCCGATCGCGAGGGCGGCGAAGTAGTAGGCGACCTCGTGCTGGGCCAGCTCGTCGGAGCGGAGGCGGATGATCGACAGGACGCCGAACAGGCCAAGGCCCAAGCCGGCGCCAACGGACGAGGAGACCAGCACCGAGCTGACGGCCATGACGCCCAGATTGACGCCCAGCAACGCGACGAAGAGGTCGCGACGGTGCCGCCCTCGTCATGACCGGCGGCGGCACCGCCGCGTGGGCCCTGGACCGCTTCGTCGTCGAGCACCCCGAGGTGACGGACGCCTCCGCCCTGTGGAGCTCGACGACCACCTCGAGCAGCAGCTCGTCGGGCACGGTCAACGGCACCATCTGGAGCAGCGACGCAGGCACGATCTCCATCACGGCGCACACCAGCGGCAGCGGCAGTTCTGCGTCGGCGTGGTACGTGGCGGACCTGCAGCTCGCGGACGCCTCGTACTTGCGCACCGCGTTCGCCAAGGACACCTACGGCGAGAACATCATCGAGTACCCCTCGGTGATGGCGTCGGACAACAATGCGATCTGGGCGCTGAACGGCGACTACTACGGGTTCCGCGACACCGGGATCGTGGTGCGCCACGGCGTGGCGTTCCGGGACGCCGGCGCGCGGCAGGGCCTGGCGCTGTTCTCCGACGGACGGCTCGCGCTCTACGACGAGACCACGACCACCGCGGCGGTGCTCGTGTCGCAGGGTGTGTGGCAGACCTGGTCGTTCGGCCCCGGTCTGGTGGACGACGGCAGGGCCCTGTCCGGGCTGGACTCGGTCGAAGTGGACACCAACCCCGGTAACCACTCCATCCAGGGCAACCAGCCCCGGACCGGCTTCGGCATGATCGAGCCGAACCACTTCGTGGGGATCGCCTTCGACGGCCGCAGCAGCGGCTACAGCCAGGGCGTCTCCCTGACCGCGTTCGCGGACCTGTTCGTGGACCTCGGCGCGCAGGTGGCGTACAACCTGGACGGCGGCGGCAGCACCGACATGGTGTTCAACGACGCCCTGGTCAACAAGCCGCTGGGCACCGGCAAGGAGCGCGGCACCTCCGACATCCTGTACGTGGCGCGCTGAGCCATGATCGTCCTGATCCCGGCCTACGAGCCCGACCTCCGCCTCGCCACCCTCATCCGCCACCTGGGCGACGCCCTGCCCCACGCCCGCGTGCTCGTCGTCGACGACGGCTCGCGACCGGACTACGACGGGGTCTTCGACGTTGCCGCGGAGGCCGGGGCGTCCGTCGTGCGGCACGCGCGCAACCACGGCAAGGGCCACGCCCTGCGTGCCGGGATCGCCTGGGCGATGGAGCACGCGCCCGGTGAGCCCGTCGTCACGGCCGACCGCGACGGGCAGCACACGCCCACCGACATCGCGCGGGTCGCGGACGCCGTGGCCCCCGCCACCATCGTCCTCGGGGGGCGCCGCTTCACCGGCGACGTGCCCGCCCGCAGCCGGTTCGGGAACGCCGCCTCACGCCTGCTCTTCCGCGCGCTCAGCGGGCAACGCGTCCACGACACGCAGACGGGCCTGCGTGGCCTCGCGCCGGACATCCTGCCGTGGCTCTTGGGGGTGCCCGGCGACCGCTTCGAGTACGAGTTCTCCGTGCTCATGGGGGCTCGCGCCCAGGGCGTCCGGCTGGCGGAGATCACGATCGAGACGATCTACCTTGACGAGAACGCCTCGTCCCACTTCAGGCCCGTGCGCGACTCAGTCCGCATCTACGCGCCGGCGCTCCGCTTCGCCGCGTCGTCGCTGGCGGGGGCTGCCGTCGATTGGGCCGCGCTCCTCGTGCTCGCGCCGCTGCTGGGCTCGCTGAACGTGGCGATCGTGTGTGCACGCCTGGCCAGCGCCGCCACCAACTACCAGCTCAACAAGACGGTCGTCTTCCGTCACACCGGAGACGGACGCCGCGCAGTCCTGCGCTACGCCTTCCTCGCGGCGGTGATCCTCACGATCAACGTGGGGGCCATGGACGCTCTCGTCATCGGCGTCGGGGTTCCGCTCCTGCTCGCGAAGGTCGTGGTCGAGGGCGTCCTGTTCCTCCTGAGCTACGCGGTGCAGCACCACCTCGTCTTTCCAGCGGGACGCGTCGGGGCGGCTCAGGAGCCTGCGCTCCGTGCTCGCACGAGCGTGTAACCAAGGCGGCTGGAAGTCCGTGGTCGATGTCGAGATCGCGGTCGCCGAGTACATCGACTGGTACAACCACCGACGACTCCACGGCGAGATCGGGCTCGTCCCGCCGCCGAGTTCGAGACCAACCACTGGGCGAGCCAGCCCGTCGAGCACTACCGTAAGAACCCGGTCCTCACCGAGGTCGGAACCAACTAACCGAGCCCCACGAAACTCGGGGCGATTCACTTGTGTCTCCCCGAAGTGCGCGGTCCGCAGCGAGAGGGCGGGCACCGCGGTGCCACTGTCGAGGCAGTCGAAACCTCACTGCGATCGATGGTCTTCGTCCTCGCGGACCCTCAGGAGCACATGGCAAGTTCCTCAATCGCGGGGTCTCTCTCAACCACCCTGAGCACCCCACGCTCATCGTCACGATCGACCGCGCGGACCGCGGCATGTGCGTGCGTGAGTCAGCGCCGTAGGTAGACCTCCCGCCGGTGACCTACCGCGACCACGAGGAGGGCACTGTCGTTGATCTCATAGCCAATCCGGTATTCACCGGTCGGCACTCGCCACTCGCCGTCGCCACCGAAGAGCTTCTTGCCTCTAAGGCAGTTATCAGTGGCTCCGCGCCGGGTGCGAACAGGCGATGTGGAAGCTGGAGATCACCGTTGAGGCCCTGGGCTGACCCCGTTTCGTAGGTCCAGTCGTTATGAGAGTCGTCCTGTTGCCCGCGGTCGCGGGCAGGGAGACTGGTCAGATCATGACGAACAGCAGGAAGCGTCACACCCCGGAGCAGGTCGTCCGTAAGCTCGGGCAGGCCGACAGGATGCTCACCGATGGTCAGGACGTCGCGGCGGTGTGCCGGGAGCTGGGGGTGTCCGAGCAGACGTACTACCGGTGGCGGAACCAGTTCGGCGGCCTCAAGGCCGACGACGCGAAGCGCCTGAAGGAGCTCGAGAGCAGAACGCGACCCTGAAGCGTCTGCTCGCGGAGGCGGAGCTGGAGAAGGCCGCGCTCAAGGAGCTGGCTGAGGGAAACTTCTAGGCCCGGGCAGGCGCCGTGCCGCCGTCGCGCACCTGATCAGGACACTGCAGGTGAGCGAGCGGATGGCGTGCCTGAGTATTCGGACCGTTGAGCACCACTGAATATTGCGATTGAGCACCACCGGATATTGCGGTTCGGCACCAGCCGATATTGCCGGTGAGCACCGCCCCTCGCGGAGCAGCGCCCACCGGCCCGGTTCAGCTGTTCGTGGCGGTGTGTTCGCGCATGTTGACGTCGCCGGTTTCGATCCAGACGGTGTTGTGGACGATGCGGTCCATGATCGCGTCGGCGTGGACGCCGGAGCCGAGGCGTTGGTGCCAGTCCTTCTTCGCGTACTGGGTGCAGAACACCGTCGAGGTGGCGTCGTAGCGCCGTTCGAGGAGCTCGAGCAGCATGGACCGGACGTCGTCGGTGGGTGGGTCGAGGAGCCATTCGTCGATCACGAGGAGCGTGAACGCGGCGTACTTTCGCAGCCACTTCTCTCTCCCCGCTGGCCGGTCCCGTGCAGCGGCCCAGGATTCTTCGAGGTCGGGCATCCGGATGTAGTGCGCCCGGTAGCGGTGCTGACACGCCTGCTTCGCCAACGCGGACCCGAGGTAGGACTTCCCGGACCCGGTGAACCCTTGGAAAACGACGTTCTGCTGCCTGCCGATGAACTGGCAGGTCCCGAGCTGAGCGATCACGCCCCTGTCGAGCCCGCGTTGCTCGAGCATGTCAACGCGTCGCAGGTCCGCGTTCGGGTAGCGCAGCCCGGCCCGGCGGATCAGGCCCTCGACCTTGGAGTGGGTGAACGCCGCGTGGGCGTCGTCGACAGCGATCTTGATCCGCTCCTCAAACACCACCCCGATCGTGAGGGCATCGTCCTGGGCCTCGAACGCGTCGACCAGCGACGCGACGCCCATCTCCCGCAGCTTCCGCTTCGTCTCCGAGTCGAGCCGGCTCATCGGGCGTCTCCGGCGTAGTAGTCGGCGCCGCGGACATACCCGGCCGGCTCCGCCGCGGGTGTCGACCATGCCTCACGGCCTGCGGGGTCGTCTTGCCTGGTCTCGAGGATGGGCCGCAGGTGCGCGTAGCGCGGCGACCTCACCCTCGACGCGAGAGCGACGCCGGCGGCAGCTTCGACGCGGTCGGCGGAGTACCGGCGTGTCATGCGGAGCACGGCCAGTGCGGCGCTGATGCCCTGCTCGTCGACGGGCACCGACTCGAAGATCCGGTTCACGACGATCGTGGTGTTCTCCCCGATCCTCGCCGCCCATTCCCGGATCCGTGGGGCGTCCCACTGCCGATACTGCGGACCGTCGGGCAGATCGCTGTCGTGGGTGCGGTACTCGTTCACCGTCCCGACCGGGGCAAGCAGATGACTGGTCAGTCTGTCCTGCCCGGCGAACACCTCGAGCATCCTGTCGGTGACTCGCAGATCGACCGCGCGGCCGATGTTCACGTAGGGGACGGAGTAGAAGTTCTTCTCGAACACGACATGCCCGTTCTTCTGAACCTTGCGGCCGTAGACCCACTGGGAGATCTCGAACGCAACGGTCGGGAGCGGCCGCAGCAGCGGCTTCTCCTCACCCTCGAACACGCCCAAGCGGGAGCCGGCGCGCTTCTGGAACGGTTCCGCGTTGAACGCCGTCATCCGCTCGTAGACCGCAGCCCGCAACTCCGGCAACGTCGCGAACGTCTGGTTCCGCAGCGCCGCGATCACCCAGGTGGCGATGTTGCCGACGGTGTTCTCGACGCTCGCCTTGTCCTTCGGCTTCTTGATCCGTCCCGGCAGCACCGCCGCCGAGTAGTGCGCCGCGAGCTCCCGATACGCGTCGTTGAGGACCACCTCACCCTCCGCCGGGTGGGAGATCACCCCGGTCTTCAGGTTGTCCGGGATGATCCGCGGGACGGAGCCGCCGAACCAGTCGAACATCGCGACGTGGGCGCGCAGCCAGGTGTCCTGCTTCATGTCCAGCGTCGGCTCGACGAACGCGAACCGTGAGAACGGCAACGTCGCGACGAACAAGCAGACCCGCGTCTGCTGCCCGGTGACAGGGTCGGTCAGCTGCATCGTCTTGCCCGACCAGTCGACCTCAACCGACTGCCCGGCCTTGTGCCCGACCCGCGACGCCGCCCCGATCACGAGGACGTGCTGCTGGTAGGTCTTACAGAACCTGTCGTAGCCCATCGCCGGCGACCCGTCCGCCCGGCAGGCGTCGACGTACTCGCCATGCAGCAGCTTCAGCGTCACCCCGACCTTCGCGAGCTCCTTGTGGACCCGGTCCCAGTCCGGCTGCGCGTGAACACTCTCGTGCTCACCCCGCCCCGGAAACAATCGCGCATACACCTCCGCGTCGTCGACATCGGCGACCTCGCGATAGTCGATACCCTCACGGTCGGCGGCGTCGAACACCGCGATGACCGAGTGCCGCGACATCCCCTGCGCCTCGATCTGCCGCGCCGAGAACCCCTCCGCGCGAAGCCTCAACACCAGCTTCGCCTTGATCCTGCGTACCATCCGAACTACTCCTTCTGCCGCGTGATTGGCCACGCGGCAGAAGGAGCCTAAGAAGGTGGTGCTGAAGCCGAATACTCGGTGGCGCTCAACGACGAGAACACGCGCACGAACAAGTGGTGCTCAACGGCAATACCGGTGGTGCTCCGAGACACCAATACTCAGCGTGCCGTCTGGTCGGGCTGAGCCGCTCCGCGTACCGGCGACCGCTCAAGGGCGACACGGTCACGGACCCGGATCGGGCGCTCAGGGAGTGGCTGCGCGCCTGGGCGAAGGACCATCCCCGCTACGGGTATCGGCGGGCGTATCACGACGCCCGCGCCGAGGGGTGGGTGGTGAACCACAAGAAG